>Ga0255338_1000409_pt1 | contig 147404 bp, 127 predicted proteins | sample MeOH1_35cm_T4_19_FD_203715 | JGI IMG/M metagenome (GOLD analysis project Ga0255338, IMG submission 203715) | Sandy soil microbial communities from University of British Columbia, Vancouver, Canada - MeOH1_35cm_T4_195 | ecosystem: Engineered > Artificial ecosystem > Sand microcosm >... | reverse complement strand
GTCGACATGCGGACGTTGCCCGCTGCCGAACATCATCCCTATCTCGTCGAGCGAAAACCCGGCCATTTGCCCCAGTGCGACAAGCGACAGGCGCTCGAGCACATCATGGTCAAAAGTGCGCCGCAATCCGCGTCGGCCCAGCGATTCGATCAGGCCCTTCTCCTCATAATAGCGCAGCGTTGCCGCAGGCAGGCCCGATCGCTTGGCGACCTCGGCAATGTCCATGAGTTTCATGCTTGACCTCAAGTTGACTTGAAGTGGCATCGTGCTCCGCAGTGTCGATCGGGACAAGGAGAATCGCGATGAATTCGAAACCGCAAGGGCTGCTGGCGACACACGCCGCCAGCATGGAAGATATCTCTGTCGACCCGGATCGTTCGACGATGGAGCCGCTTGTGGGTCTGTCGCTGGCAATACTCTTGCCGTCGCTGGCGACCAGCATTGCCAACGCAGCGCTGCCGCTGCTTGCTCAAAGCTTCACGGCATCGTTCCAGGCCGCGCAGTGGATCCTCCTCGCCTATCTTCTGGCCATCACCGCCATGATCGTCGTGGCCGGAACGGTCGGTGACCGGCTCGGCCGCCGGCGACTGCTGCTGGCCGGCGTCGGGCTATTCTCAGGCGCGTCGCTCCTGTGCGGTGCCGCGCCCACGCTAGGTTGGCTCATCGCGGCGCGCGTCGGCCAAGGCCTCGGCGCAGCAATCATGATGGCGCTGGCCACCGCCTTTGTCGCCGATGTCGTTCCCAAAGGTCGCCTGGGCCGCGCGATGGGCCTGATGGGCACCATGTCCGCGATCGGCACGACGCTCGGGCCGTCCCTCGGCGGCATGCTCACAACCATGGCCGGGTGGCCCGCCATCTTCCTGGTCAACGGCCCGCTCGGCGTGGTGACGTTTCTCATTCTATGGCGGACATTGCCATCCGATCGCGTTGCACCCGCGCGGGATCGTGCTGCTATCGATATTCTGGGCATCGTTCTGCTCATTCTCACACTGGGTGCCTATGCGCTGGCGATGACCATCGGTCGCGGGCGTTTCGGCCTTGCCAATGTCGCGCTGCTATTGCTGGCTTTACTCGCAGCGGGCGTATTCGTGCGGGCGCAAATGCGAGTCCGGTCGCCCCTGATCCGTCTGGCGATGTTCCGCAACGCCGCGTTGCGCACCGGCCTGGCGGCCAGCGTCCTCGTCTCGGCCATCATGATGGCGACGCTGGTCGTGGGGCCATTTTATCTGTCGCGTGCCCTGCTGCTGAACGGGACGATGCTTGGGATCGTGCTTTCCGCAGGCCCCTTTGTCGCGGCGCTTTCGGGGATGCCTGCCGGGCGCCTGGTCGACCGCCATGGCATCGTCCCGATGATCATCGGCGGATTGGCTGCAATGCTGGTCGGCACGCTTGCGCTGGCAGTCCTCCCTCAGGGCGGCCTCGCCAGCTATGTTCTGCCGATCGTCATCATCACCGCAGGCTATGCGCTATTCCAGGCGGCCAATAATAGTATGATCATGGCGCAAGCGTCGCCTAATCAGCGGGGGGTCAACTCGGGCCTGCTCAATCTCGCACGCAACCTTGGGCTGATAACGGGCACGTCCGTCATGGGCGCCGTCTTCGCCTATGGTGTGGCGGGTGATGTGGTCACCGCGTCCCCTGTCGCGATCGGAGTCGGCTTGCGGATGACTTTTGCCATGGCATCGCTTCTCGTGGTCCTGGCCATGGCGATGATGCGCGGACTTGGGCGCGTCCAAACGCTTGGCCGCCCGGGTTAATCGACTAGGCCGGTCTGATCATGGCACCTTGCGACACGACGGGGTCAATCTGACCGGCGGACCTGCCTGTCGGAAGTGGGCGGCCGTTGGCGATCAGCGGTTCCGGTCCATCCTCCAGCCCGGCGAGCAGCTCGGGGTCGGAAAGGAGGATGTGCCATGATCCTCCATAGTGGCGGGCAGCGAGGTAAAAGCCGCGCCATCGCAAGCGACCATCCGGCATCTCTCCTGGCGATCGACTAACGACGCACTCCCGCCATAGCGGGCGACCAGCTCGTCCAGATCGGCGCGCATCAGGGCACCGCAGCGACGGCACTGGGTACGAACCTGGATTTGGAGCCGCTGCATCGCGCCGACGCTCGATGTCCAGCATGGCCAAAGGGCAATGATCCGGGCGGTGTCTGTCATGATCGGAATGATAGCGAAGCCCTCGCTCGCGCGTCCAGCAGCACATCTGAAAAGTTGGCCATGCCGTTCCTTATTCCCTCTGACCGCCGCACCGACGGTCCCTTCCTGGCTTGGCGTCCTCGCCGCGGCACTTGCCAGCGCAAGCCCGGTGCCGGGCTTCTCCACATCCGTTGCGACCCTGTCGGGTGCGCGGGCGCGCTATGCCCCGGCGGCCCGGTCGCCTGTCGGAAGGCCCCGATCGGCGGGGTCTGACACAGCTTGGAAAGTCGAACGTCATGGCCGACCCCCAGAATGACAAACTCCTATCCGCAGACCAGCGCGTCGCGACCATCGCGCGGCTCAATGATGCCCTGCGCCAGTCCATCCATAACCCGGGTATCAACCAAGTGGTCATGACCGCCGGGGTCGCTGACCTGATCGGCGATACCAGCCTGTTTCGCGGGTTCCAGCGCCGCGCCGAACTGATGCGCACCGTGCGCGACTATGACGCTTTTGGTCCCGACGTCGATCCGCATGGCGAGCGGGATTTCGGGCGCTTCGAATTTGCCGGCGAGACGCTGTACTGGAAGATCGACTTTTATGATCGTGCGCTGACCTATGGATCGCCCGATCCGGCCGATCCCGATGTCACCACCCGGGTGCTGACACTGCTTCTCACTCATGAATATTGAGCTACATGGCCCCGACCCGGTCGGGGCCGCCTTTTTACCAAAGGGGCTTGCCGCTGCCGTCAGCGCGGATCGCTTTGCGCCACCCTGCGCTTGCCGCCGGCCTGACCAGATTTCCCAGTCCTGGCGAGTGACCCGGCCATCCCCCTGACCGGGGGGATAGCCGAATAGTCTGCTTGGGCAGACTGTCAGCGGTGCCGCCCGACGTCCGTTGGACCATGCTCCCCGGCACGAGAGGGGAGGCTGCGCGGCATGAGTGGCCGCGTCTTGCTGCGCGGTCAGGGGACCGATCGGTTTCCCTGGAACATGCCGAGGAGACCCGCAGTGGCCGACTATTTTTCCCGTCATCCAGACCATGCGTTCGTATTCGCATTCGTCTGCTTCGCGATCACCGTTTACCTGTTTCGCTATGTCGGCCCGGGGATCGGCGGAGGTGGCGACTGGTCGTCGCGCGACCATTATGAGCGCAATCTGCGCGATGGTCCCGACGACTATGAATCCTGACGGCGCTGTGCCCATGAGAACGATCGTGGTCAGCCTGCTCAAGGGCGGGGTCGGCAAGACCTTTCTCGCCACCCACCTCGCCTGGTATCTCGCCGAGCAAGGCGGCAACCGCGTCGCCTTCCTCGACCTCGATCCGCAGGGCAGTTCCACCCGTCGCCTCGCCAGCGAGCGGACCGGGTGGCTCGCGGCCGACCTGTTCGATCCCGAGGCGCGGCTCGAGCTTACCGATGCGCCCGGCATCACGGTCTTCGCCGCCGATCCGCGCCTGCAGATGGTCAAGGCGGCCGCGGATGTCCGCGATTTCCTCGGCCGGTTTCCTGCACTTGGCGCCCATTTCGACCATTGTGTCATCGACACCGGTCCCAAATGGGACGAGCTGACCTTGAGCGCGATGGCGGTGGCCGACGCCGTGATCGCGCCGGTCCAGGTCGCCGAGGATTCGATCGAGTGCGCCAAGATGCTGCTCACCGCGCTCAAAAAGGCGGAAGGGGCGCGGGGCGGGCGCAAGGTCGATTTTCTCGGGCTGTTGCCCTCGATGGTCAATCCTTTCGACCGACGCGAGATGGACAATGCGGTCAAGCTCGCCCGCGCCGTCGGCGAGAAATTGATGTTTCCCGCTTTCATCAAGGCGCGGCCGACCTACAAGCATTCCGTCGAACAGCATCATCCGGTCTGGCGCGAAACCGGCAGCGGCGCAAAAGCGGCCGCAGATGAAATCCGGCCGATCCTGGCGGAGATCGTTCGCCGGATGGACGTCCGCCATCTGAGTGCGGCGTGATGGGCAAGTTCGATCAGCGCGCCGAAGAGTTCGGGCTGCTTGTCGGCCTCCACGACAGCGCGCGGCGCGTCGAGGATCTGCCGCTCGACTGGATCATGGCCGATCCGGAAAATCCGCGGCGTTTGTTCGATGAGACGGAGCTCAAGGATCTTGCAGCCTCGATCGCCGCGCGCGGTGTCCTGCAGCCGATCATCGTCGCCCCGATAAATGGCGACGGCCTTCACGTCATCCGCGTCGGCGAGCGGCGCTTTCGGGCAGCGCGCCTTGCCGGGCGCGAGACGATTCCGGCGATCGTGATGGCAGTGATGAACCGCACCGACACGCTCGCCGATCAGATCGTCGAGAATGACCAGCGCGCAGGCCTTACCCCCCATGATCTGGCGACCGGGATTGAGCGGATGCTGGGTGCCGGCGTCACCCAGGCGGAGATCGCCCGCGCGCTCGGCCGCTCGAAGCAGTTCGTATCGCTCTATGCCGCCTGTGCCGATATGGCGCCCTGGCTGCGGGCCGCGATCGACCAGATGCCGATTCGGTTGCTCTACGACCTCCACCGGGCTGCCCGCACCCATGGCGACGCGGTGCGCGCCTATGTCGTCGGGCTTGGCGATGAGAGCGTGACCCTGGCCGAGGGCGGCCGGTTTATCGCGGGGCTCAAGGCGTCCGAGGCTCTGCCCGACGCCGGTTTGCGCGACGTGCCTGCGCTCTCGAACGAGCAGGGCACCGAGCGCGCTGCACCGAGCCGGCCGGTTCGTGCCGGTGCCGGCCTGCGTTCTATGTTCGGCACGGAGGTATCTTCGCAGTCCCGGCCCCTTGATGCGGTTCGGGTGACGTTGGGCGGGCGGACAGGACGGTTGATCCTGCCCGAGCGGGTCCGGGTGGTGCTCGACGATGGCGAGGAGATTGAAGCGCCCGTTGCGGATATTGCCGTGACGTAAGCTATCGGAAGGGCAGGGCTCGCACCAAGTCACCCCTACTCCGCGTCGAAACGATCGAGGTTTTCAGACAATTTTGACAGCCGCGCCCCTTTTTTCAGGGGTGCGGCTGTCTTCATTTTCGCGGGCGGAAGGACTTGGTTCGCTCGGAGATATTCTGTTTTCCGCAGATGCCAGGTCGGATTGATGCCTGGCTTGGAGAGGGCCGGAGTCTGTTCAAGCAGACTATAAGACGAGTGGTTTTAGGTGAGGGCCGGATAGGCTTGGCGCCGTCATTGTTAAACAATAGCAATGGGGTGTGGCGTTTTTTGGCCTCCGTCTGCCCGATGATCTCGCGGCGCGCTTCGATGCTAAGGCGACTGCCGCCGGCGGTCGCTCAGCGCTCCTGCGCAAGCTGATCGATGGCGCGCTTGAGGACGCCGGGGACGGGTCGAGCGAGACGGCTTCGCCCCGTATCCGGACGACTGACCGGCTGCAGCTTCGGCTCATGCGCGAGGATATCGTCCAGCTCGATGCGGCGGCTGATGCGCGCGGCCTCAAGCGGACCGAATGGCTGGTGATGCTGTTGCGCCGGCGGTTGCATGCGACGTCGCCGCCGCCGCGCGCGGACCGGGTGCTGATCGCGCAGTCCTGGCGCGAGCTCAACCGGATCGGCATCAATCTCAATCAGGCGGTCCATGCGCTGCATGCCGCGACCATGGTGGATTCCCGTCTCGACCTGGCGCGCGAGGCCGCGCGGGTCGCGTCCTTCCGGGATGAGGTGGCAGATCAGCTGCGCGTGCTTGGCCGCGCGCTCAAGGGTGACATGGCCTATTGGGATACGGCCGATGAATGAGGATGACGACGGCGTCCTGCCGCTCCCCAGTCTGATGGAAGCCTGGCGACCGCCGACCGGGGGCAAGCGCAGCCTGCGCGGGGGGACACTGCGGATCCGTTCGGGCGGCAAGGGAAGGGGCGGGAGCAATGCCGCGCCGGCGCTGTCGGCGGCGCAAGCGCGCGCCAAGCTCGAGCGGATCGTGCGCAAGGCCCCCGAGGTTATGGTCAAGATCTCGGGCAAGCAGCGTGGCGCCAGGCATCTTGCCGAGCATTTCGGCTACATCTCGCGTCACGGAAAGCTCGAAGTCCGCAGCAGCGAAGGCGAGATCATCGCAGAGGAAAAGCGCCTGAAGGCGATCGCGGCCGATTGGGACATGCTCGATCAGGCGATGAACGCGCATGGGAAGGACCGTCCGACCTCTATGTCGATGGTGTTGTCGATGCCCGGTGGTACGACCGACGCCGCGACCATCCATGATGCCGTCCAGGCGTTCGCGCGCGTCGAGTTCGAAGGGCAGTTCAGCTATATGGTGGCGCTCCACACCGACACCGCACACCCCCATGTCCATCTGACCGTCGCGACTCAAGGTGCCGACGGGACACGGTTCAATCCGCGCAAGGCCGACCTTCATCATTGGCGCGAAAGTTTCGCCCATGAATTGCGTCAGCGCGGCATCGCCGCCGAAGCGACGCCGCGTCGCGCGCGCGGCCATGTCCAGAAGCGGGTGCGCTCACCGGCGCACCATCTGGAGGCACGGACAGCGGGGCAGGGGAGGGACTTGGATCTCAACCGGCTGATCGAAGAACGCGCGCAGGAGTTCGCACGGTCACAGAATCCGGAGCGCCGGGTGGAGGACGTGCTGGCGCTAGGCCGACAGAAGCAGATCCGGGGGGCATACGCAGATGCTGCGGCCGCGCTGGCGGCGACCGGGAAGGCCGAGGATCGCGCGCTGGCCGAGGATATCGCAGGGTTTGTGGCCGATATGCCGGCAGCGGTGTCGCGGCGATTGGAGCGGGCGCGGGAGATCATGATCGCCGATCGGAAAGCAGCGTCACAGAATGAACGTGGCAAATCAGGCAGCGGTGGGCGAGAGGAACAAAGCATCGCACCCTCGAAGCCGCGCGACCGTGGGCGTTAGTCCGCAAACTCAGGAGGCATAGCTTTTCTGCGGAATCTCAGTCCCAATTCCGTCTGGCGCGGCATGGGCGAGATCACATGTAAAAGCTGTACCGCGGTGCGATTTCCTGTCCTTCCGGCACATATTTCAATACCTCTCCGACGTTCCGCGCGGCTGCAATCGTGATCGGCATTCCATTGTCGAATTGGGTGTTGTTCCAGTTCATCTTTGTCAGGGCGAGCGTCTCCTCGGCGATATGCTGAAGTGGCTGACCCAACGCCTGACACCTCAGCATCAGGGGCCGCGGCACATACATACCAGGATATGTGCGGAAGAACTCGACGCTTCCACGAGTGTAGAGCAGAGCCTGGTCCTTATCGAAGCGGAGTAACGTGCCTCGCAAGGGCGGATAGACTCCCAGTCGATAGAGCCGAGTCATTGACTTCTGGATCCAGACAAAGTCCGCATAATCGATGTCGCGTTCGTCGATCGCCTTGTGGAAACCGGCAAGTTCGTTTCGATCGAACCGCGACGTCTTGTGAAGCACGACCCGCGCCGGGTAATGTCCGTGCTGCTGCCTGAACACCTTAAGCGAGCTTTTCAGCAGTTCGTAGGCGTCCTCTGCCGTCAGATGCGGCTTTCGATCCTCTTCGCTTTCTACCATCCTACCGCCGCGGAGGATTAGACCTTCGCCCCGCTCGTCGAACATCTGGGCGGTGCTCGTGTGGATGTGCTCGCCATCGACGGATCGGTAGAAGCTCAATCCCACGAACGAAGTCCGCAGCTGGCGGGCATCGCGCGCGAGCCTCCAGGGCAATCCTCCGGCTTTGTAGTAAATGGCGGTCAGCAGATTCCACGCGACCGTGGCAGGATCTTGCGTGCGTCTGTCACTGTTCTCCTTCAGCTTACGCGGGATCTTGAAGCTGGGATCGTATGTTGTCGGCCAAAGAAGTTGGATCGGCAAATGGAGACGCATGCAGGCGGCTTTGAGCATTCCGCGAAAATCGAGCTCGGGGCCGGCCTCCGCCTCCTCGCCACCTTCCGCAGTCTCGTTTGAGCCGGCAGCATCGCGCGCGTTATAAGTCCGCTGAATGATTTCGATGGGCAGCGCGACAAGTACGACGTCGGGCTTCATCGTCCGTTCGGCGAGCACGCCCACTTCCTCTGCGATTGCTTCGACGACCGCTCGTGTCATCTCGCGCTGACCCGCGATCGCAACGATCTTGGCAATTTCTCGAGGCGGAATCACCCTTTGAAGCTCATCGGACGTTACGAATTCACATCGGAACGATTCGTCCGCGCCCGTGCCAGGAAATGGCGGGAATAGATTTGGCTGCCGACTTTCCTTCGCCGGAAAACCGACCCGGCATGCTTCGAGCCACCGAGCCGTACCTTCCACGGTTTCGCCACTGCCGACGATGCCGACTCTAATGCGTTTCGGGGCGCCCTCCGTGCCTACATCGAAGGGACCATAGTCCATCAAGCCGAAGCGAATGTCGGGGTGCCGAAATGCGCCTCCGAACTCCAGCGGGGGCTCTTGAACATGGGACAGCCTCATTCCGTGCCGCCCTCAATTTGTGCATATTCGAACAGCGGGGACGACGGGTCGGCCTCCTGCGATTTCCAAAGATCGTCCGGGACGCCAACATCCATTTCGAGCAAATCCAGACAAGCGAATGAGAGGAACGGATACCGTGTGGTCAGCAGATCGTCGGCACCGTGGGTTAGGAAGAAGTCCCGCCACATCACGAACTGGCCCATGACAGCGGCGTTGTTTTCCATTTCCTTGATCTTTTTCAGATGCTCGCCAGCCCAAGCGTCAGGGTTTTTGCCATCGTGCGTGAAATGGTAGGTCGGCGTGAGCTCCACGAACCAAACACCGGCAAAGCGCACGAACCGGTGCTGAAAAGCGGAATGACGCCAGTATGATGCGCGACCTGGATCGGTCTTTCGCTTCCCGTAGCTTCCAACCACTCTGCGGGTCGTTGTGTTTTTCAGGCTCCGATACGCGTAGTTTAGGGTGCTGCGATCGCGCGGCTTCTGGAAATAAAAGACCCCTGACTTTCGGTCATGCCAGAGGTCCGGTCTTACGAACTCACCGATCGCCCGATTGAGCAAAGCAACGAAGTCGCGCTGCCGGTCCTCATCGTCGCTGTCTGCCCATTCGTCGGCGCCGAACTCCTCCATCGCTTCCGCTTCGCAGAGCTTATTCCAAGGCCACCGGTCGAGATCGTGGAATGACAGGACGGATTTACCGCGCACGATCCACTCGGAACCCGCTTGGCGATCAAGTGCTCTCAGTGCCGCCCCGAAGGCTTTGTCCGTGGAGAATGTCGTGGGTGCCCAATACAAAGTTTCCGCCGTCGTTACGCCAATCAGATTCGTGAGCAAATCTTCTTGCCGCCGGACGCTCGGGCCGGATGCGCCAGGTGACACGGAGGCTGCGACAGCCGTTATGGCTGCCTTTGAGTCCCTTGTAAAAAGGTCCGCTGCCTTATCGAAAACGACCTTTCGCGTTTTCAGTCGTTCGGCGTCGGAGAACCAGTCTTTGATGGACTTCCAGTAGGCTGTCCCTTCTTCGGGGCGAACTACAATCAAAAGAACCGGGGCCGTTCCGTGCATCCAATAGGCGATGTCTGCCTCCGCACAGGGATATTCAAATGACTCGTCTGTTTCCCCCTGGAGGCGCCTGCGTTCGGTCGCTTTTCCCTGGATCTGTAGCAGCAGGTTACCAACGGTGCCTGTGGCGACATCGCGAAGTTCGATGAAGCCGTCGATGCCAGCTTCGACACCACCAGTCTCATAGAACATGTAGCCCATCGAGAGGACGATCTCCTCAATGCGCGCAATTCCGCGCATGCCGATTATGTCGCTACCGCCGATCTTCTTTGCCAAATTGCCCTCCAGTGAAGATCTCTCTATCGTCCGAGGCCCACTTCCTCGCCAGAACTTATCACGAACGTGCGCAGGTCAATCGGCTTGGCTATCGCCCCCAGTGCCACGGCCGCTGCGGCCGCTATGTATCAGGCTGCGCACGAGACGAACGGCGCGGGTGATACTGCGATGATATCGCCCGTAGTCACCAGCACGACCAGCCCGCGAACGGCGCCCGTCATATCCAGATAGCTGCCTACCTGCGCGCGATAGTGGTTGAGGGTTTCGGCGGTCGGCTGCACGTCGCTTTTCCAGTCGATGACGACCGCGGGCTTACCCTCGCTGTCGAAGCTGGTGGCGTCGGCGATTCCCACAGTCGCCTGTTCGACGCCGTCAACGTCCACCGCTGCATAGACCGCCAGTTCGGGCGCCAACGTCGGACGCAACCCCGCGATCTCGGGGAGCGCCAATGTGCGGACCACGCAACCGGCAAGCTCGTCTGGAGAAAGGCCCTGAGAAGGGTCTGCCATAACGGGCCTGCCGATCTCCCCGATCAGCGCTCTTGCGCGCTCGCTTAGGGCTACGGCATCGTCCGGCGTCTCGCCGGTCAGGACCTCTTCCAGCAGCTTGTGCAGGATCAGGCCCCTCTCGCGGCCGCCCTGAACATTGGGGCGCACCGCCTCGTCATCGGGCTGACCTGCCTCCGACGCTGCCCAGATTTCTACCGCTTCCGGGGTCAGAATCGGTCCATCGGCGCTTTCGTCGCGGCTCGGTGCGAGCCAGATCAGGCGGTGTTGGCGCGCTGCGATCGACGCCGCTTCAGCGGCGAAGTCATCCCGAGTCTGGTCGTTGGCCTCGCCGCCTGCCGCGAGGCCGAGCTCGGGCGGCAAATGCGACAGGTCGAGCGCCGGCAGTTCGGCAAGCGAAAGATCCAGAAGCGAAATCCATGCCGACTTCGATTGCGCCGCGTCGAGGCGCGGAAGCACCAGAAGCTCGCGGGCGCGTGTTGCTGCGACATACCACAAGCGGATGCGCTCGCGATCTAGTTCGGCCTTCTCGGCGTCCCGCGCAGCGTCATACCCAACAGGCTTCACCCCAAACACCGGGCAATAGAAGGTGTCGCTGTCGCGGTCGGTTACGGCGCTTTCGGGCGCCATGATGCCGGTCATCGTGTTGATCGGGACGACGATCGGCCATTCAAGGCCCTTGGCCGCGTGCATCGTGTAGAGCGCCACGGCCTCTTCCTGAGCATCGGGCCGTCCCTCGACCGCCCGCGCCTCATCGGTCCACGCCGCTGTCATCGTCTCGGCGAAAGCGCGCAGACCGCGAACAGCAAAGGACGTGGTCAGGCTGAGATAGAGATCGACGTTGGCAAGCGCGCGCTCTGCTTGGCCGCGATGGCGTTCCAGCAGGATGGGACGGACCCGCAGCGCGTCGATCGCTTGCGACAACAGGTCGTGCGGTGTGGTGCTGTTGGTTTGACGATAGAGCGCCTGTAGCGTCTCGATGGTTGATCGGGCCAGCGGATGCGCGATATGCTCGAGCTCAACGCCGAGGTCGAGGCGGGGCAGCCGTTCGGGTTCGTCTCCGGCACGAGGAAGCGCCCAGATGATGTCGAGCAGTTCTTCTTCGGTCAGACCGACGAGCGGGCCGCGGAGCAATGCCCCGAGGGCGAGGGTATCACGGCGGTCGGCGAGAACACGCGTCAGCGCGATCAGATCCTGGATCTCCTGGCGGCGGAACAGGCCTTTGCCTGCCTGCGTGGCGACCGGGATGCCGTGGCGTTCGAGCGCCTCCTCGTATCGCCAAAGATCACTGCCCGTGGGCGCAAGCAACGCGATGTCGCCTGGCCTGCAAGGTCGACTGGCGCCGGAGCGACGATCGAGGATCATCTCACTGCCAATCAGCAGGGCGCACATTTGGGCGATCGCGTCGGCTTCACCGTCGCGCTGTTGCTCGGCTGAGGCCTTGCCATTCTCATCGGCAACGGCGACGTCGAGAGCCGCAACGCAAAGGGCCTCGCCGCGATCGTTGTGAAAGGGATCGAGCGCCGTGAAGCCGGGTTGGCCCTCGCTCGAAAGCAGCGCCTCGAAGCGGTCGTTCACATAGGTCAGGATCGGCGCGCAGGAACGGAAATTGGTGGAGATCGCCAGGACGCTGTCAGGGTCCTGCGCGAGATAGGCATCGCGCGCCCGGACATAGGCGCTGACATCGGCACCGCGGAAGCGATAGATCGCCTGCTTGGGATCACCGACGAGGAAGAGCGCGCCGGGACGGATCGTGAAGGCGCTCCAGTCTGCGCTCGCGACCCCGGCCGGCGGCTCGCCGCAGAGGCGCCAGAAGATTTCCGTCTGAAGCGGGTCAGTATCCTGAAACTCGTCGACAAGGACGTGGGCGAAGCGGCCGGCGAGGGACCGTCGGACATCGTCGTGATCGCGCAAAAGATCGCGCGCCGCGAAGATCAGATCGTCGAAATCGAGCTGGGCGGCCGAACGCTTGTAGTCCCGGAAACGGGCCAGCACAGGCTGAACCTGAGCGATGAGGTCGCACAGGACGCGACTGGCGACGTTCTGGACCAGATCCTGCCAGGCTTGGCAGCACGCGGCGTAATGCGCATCCGCCGCGATGTTCAGCCGTTCGCCTTCGGTCTTGGCCAAGCCTTCGCGCTTGGCGGCTTCGACCCATTTGCCTTTCTTCTTGTAGGCAAGGAACGAGCCGGCTTTGGTGCAGAGGTCGGGATGCGGCGGTGTAACCAGCAATCGCACCAAGCCGACTGGCGTTTCGATGACTGGCCCGCTGTCGAGCCCTGCGGCCATTCCGGCGAAGCGCTCGGCGAGCATGGCGGTCTCTTCCTCCACCGCTGGTGCGGTGCGGATGAACTCCATCAAACCATCGACGGCGTGTTGGAAAGCGCTCAGGTGCGGAGCCAGGTCGCTGACCGGCGGCGCAGAGACGGTCCTGCGTTTGCGCAGGTTGGCGACGATCTTGTGGATCAAGCCCACGGTTTCGCCGGGATTGTGCAGCACCATTTCCGCGATGATGCCGCCTTCACCGCCCGAGAGCTGTTCGCGCAGCCACGTCTCGACGATTTCAATGAAGGCGAGATCGGCCTGGTTGCGGTCCATCACGCTCGCACCGGGATCGATGTCCGCCTCGACCGGGTAGGGTTTGATCAGCCGCTGGCAGAAGCCATGGATTGTCGAGCAGGTGATCTCGTCGATGACCGATGCGGCGGCCGCAAGGTTCGCGCTGTGGTTGGCTGACAAGCCGTCGGGAAATGCGATGCACAACTCGGTCGGAATTGTGCCGGCCGCGAGGTCGGCGACGAAGTCGCGAACGCGGATCAGCAGCTCGCTGGCTGCCAATTCCGTAAAGGTGACGGCTGCGATCGACTTGGGCGCGATGCCCTCGGCGAGCATGGCGGCGATGCGGCCGGCCATCACGGCTGTCTTGCCGGAGCCTGCGCCGGCTTCGACCAGGATCGAGCGATCATGGACGCCGATGGCGGTGCGGCGCGCGGCGTCATCGCGCAGTGTGTTGGTAGCAGCGGTCATCACTGTGCCTCCCAGACCAGCGCAGCATCGCCGAAAGCTTCGGTCGCGGCGGGCAGTTTTCGTTTGCAGTAAGTGGCGCCCGCATTGGCCGGCAGGGCGAACGCCAGATCGTCGTATGCGCCGCCAGTGTCCGGACCGATGAGGGCCTGACCGAATTGAAGGTTCGCCCGGGCGGCTTGCAAGTAGCCGGTGATCTCGGTGAGCGTCGCTTCCGGGTCGCCGAGCTGGAAGTCGACCTGATCGCGCGGAAATAGCAGCGATGCACTGATCGACACGTCGTCGCCAAGGAGCGCCTTGACGGCGAAGGCATAGAGGCAGCGTTGCAACTCGCGGCCACCATCGAGACTGATATCGTCCTTGGGCGGCCGCCCGGTCTTATAATCGCGAACGAGCGCGCGCTTGCCGTCGCCGGCAATGTCCAGGCGATCAATATAGCCGGCGATGCGAAAGCCGGTTGCGGGGATTTCGACGGGTGTCTGCGAATCCCACGGGCTGGCGGCGTCCGCCTTGGGCGTCGCGCCCCCGAAGGCGACTTCGCCAAAAGAGCGGGCGTCGGGCAGATGCTCATCGCCGTAAGTCAAGGCGCGCGTGGTAAGAATCCGGGCGTCGTCGAGTGTCCGTCGCCAGATGAGCGCCGGTGGGACCGCTCGTTCGCTTTCCCACACGACCGCGATCCTGGCAGCAGCATCCTGCACGGCGTCAGCGATCTGCGCTTCGTCAGCCGCGGCGAGGCCGCCGGCCTTTTCAAGCGTCGCAAGCGCCAGATCGAGTGTCATGTGAACCAGGTCACCCATGGCCAATGCATCTAGGACAAGCGGGTCGGCGCCGCTCTCTGGGGTGCGCAGGCGCATCCCATAGCGCCATACAAAGCCGAGCGGGCTGCGGAGCAGCAGACGAAGCGAACTGGCCGATTGAGTCCGGTCGAGGATGGCCTGCAGGAGCGGATGGTCGGCGCGGACCAGTCCATCGTGCGGTGTGATCTCCTTGCGATGCCAGTTCCGCCAGGTCGTGGTGGCGCTGATGGCTTGGCTGTCCCGCGCGAATTCTTCGGGTCGCGCCATCAACCGATCGGTCTCGCTGAATGCGTGAACCGGAACCGCATTGCGCCGGATGTAGATCTCGTCGGATGCCGGACCAAGCAGCGCGCTACGCCCCAGCAAGCGCCCTTCGCTGTCGCGGCGAGCGCGCGACATGACGATCTGACCGCTCGTCGTGGCGAGGATGGTCTCAAAATCTCGCCGATCCGCCGCGCCGACCGGCAGCGGGTCCAGCTCAGCGGTTGGAATGATGTGATCAGAAATCAGACGATCTTCGGAAATGCCGCGCGGCCAGCGCGATGAATTCATGCCGATGAGCCGAACGAAACGGCGCGGTGAAGCCGCCAAAGCGCTTGCGGGCATCCAAGCCACGGAAACGCAGGCCTCAAGCCCGTCATCTTGTTTCAGGCTGTCCAGAGTCGCATCGAGCGACCCCGATGGTCCAGCCAGCAGTGCCTTGCGCCAGATTGCCAGGGCGCGTCCGGACAGAAAGGCTGCGCCGATCTCGTCGGCTGCCGGATGTCCCTTCGCCAACAAATCAATGATACCACGCAAGGTCGGCGTATGATCCGTGGCGTCGGGCCAGTCGTCGGCGGTCAGCCGGTCCAGCAAGCGTTGCCAAGATGCCGGCGAAGCCAGCGGCGCGTCGGTCGGCAGGATCCGCAGCCAGCCCTGCGGCAAGCCGCCAAACGGGCCGGTTTCCGAACTGCACAACCCTGCGAGCCGCCGCATCCGGGTCTGCGAGAAGCCGCGAATGAGGAGATCCGCGAGCGCCGCAGCCGCCTGACCATCCCGGGTTGTCGTGACCTTGATGCCGTGGACGAAATGAAGATCCAGGTTCGCATCGGCGCGCAGGGCGAGGAGGTGATCGTCATAGTCACCGGTCGATGCAGCCGCGATCGCGATGTCAGCGGGCTCCGCTTCGCCTGAAGCCATCAGGCCCCGCGCCCATCGAATGGCCTCGATCGCCTCGTGATAGGCAGTCGCGGCGCTGACCATGCTGATTGCCGGAGCGGTCGGGTCTGCCCGGCTGACCGTGACGTCGAACGCGTCCAGCCACGGCGGGATCGGCCGAGGGCCGGCTGTCCAGCGCACCGAAGTATGCGCGGTGAGTTCCTGCAGGAGTGGACGCCAGCACGGCGAAAGCTCGGTGATGCCGACAATCTCGACCGGACCCAAAATCGCCGGAGCGTGAGCGATCCGCCCCAAGGCGCGATTCACCAGATCGGTGGGACGCATCATGCCGGGCGGCAATTGGGCGAGAACCGCAGCTTCGAGGCGCGCGATCGAGTCGAGCCGAGCATGATCCCCGGCGCGAGCGGCCAGATCGATACCCGCCCGCCACGCCTTGTGGAGGGTGTCGGCCGCCGCATCGACCATGCCGGGAAGCAGCTTGATGCTTTCCAGCTCTCCGAGCCCTGTGTCCGGCAGCACGGCCTGGATCGCGGTTCGCAAACACTCGTCATCGATCGGGCGGGCGAAGCCGCCGGCCAGACGGACCGCGAGTTGTTCAAATGACATGATCTGAACGCCGTGTCGGCGTTGGCGCGCCGCGTCGAGGCGCAGCTCGCGCATCGCCAAACGGCCATGGGCGACGATGGTCCGCCGGTTGGAAAGGGTGGTCATCGTCGTTCTCCCTGACTTACTTCTTGTTCGGGCGCTGCGTAAGCGCCGAAGCTGCCGCCGATTTTGCCGCTGCGCTCGACTTGGGGTCACGCAGCACGTGCGATGCCGCAGTCGCGGCTTTCTTGCTCGTTACTTCATTCTTCGAGGGGGTCTTGGCCATGTGGTCCTCCTGTTGCCCGGCACGGTTTCGCTTGACGCGACTCCATGATGGGAATAGAAACTACACACGTCGTGCAGATGTGTCCATATAGTTTTTATCTGCATTCGTTTTGGAGGAAGATTCGGATGGCGGAAAGCCTGACGACATTGAAGTGGGGCGTTGAGCGTCGGCTCGAGTTCATCGAGTTCCGCCTGTTCTGGGAGGGCGGGGTCAATCGTTCGGACATCATCGAGATGTTCGACGTCTCCGTGCCGCAAGCGTCGAAGGATCTGACGCTCTACCAAGAGCGAGCGCCACACAATGCCCTCTACGACAAGAGCGCCAAGCGGTATGTCGCGAGCGAGCATTTCGAACCCCATTTCCTCAAGCCCGATCCCGACGGCTATCTGTCGCGCCTGCGGTCGGTCGCTGAAGGACTGATCGATCTATCGGAATCCTGGATCACCCAGGTTCCTGACACTGACATCGCCTTGACACCCCGGCGAGATATCGACGCGTCCGTGCTGCGCACGGTCCTCAGCGCCGTGCGCGATCACCGGTCGGTGGACATTCACTATCAGTCGATGAGCAAGGATCGGCCCGATCCGATCTGGCGACGGATCACGCCCCACGCCTTCGGCTATGACGGCTTCCGCTGGCACGTTCGCGGCTATTGTCACGTCACCGACAAGTTCAAAGACTTTCTGTTGCCCCGAATCCTCGACGTAGGTGACCTCGGCGAACCAGGCCCTTCGGCCGAGCAAGACGCTCTTTGGCAGGAGCGTTTTTCTGTTGAGATAGGCCCTCATCCCGATCTGACCGAAAGCCAAAAGGCAGTCGTCGCAAAAGATTACGGGATGACCAGCGGCTCGGTCGTCCTGACGGTTCGCTATGCAATGCTGTTCTATGTGCTGAAACGCCTCGGGCTTCTGAGCGATGCCGCCCAATTGCCTGCCCGCAGCCAGCATATCGTGGTCGTCAATCGATCAGAGACGGTCGGAGCCTTAGAAAAGGCGGAGTTCGCTCTTTGATCTCGGACGAAAAACCAAAATGCCTGAAATACCGCATGTCTTTCAGTGTGGGCGGACTGATGCTCAATGAAAGCCTCGGGATTGCCCAGGCTTATCACCCCGGTGAGACGTGGGCCTGTGCTCGTGAGCGCTTGCTGGCCCAAGGCGCGTCTTCCTTGCCCAAGCTGGCCTCACAAACCCGCGTGCTTCGTGAAGTATACGACCGCATAGGCCATCTCTCCGATGCCGAGCGCCAATACCTGTCAGATGACGCTGACCGCGCTGGGCAGCAGGCGATGATGTGGCTGGCGATCTGCCGGACTTATCGCTTTGTCTACGAGTTCGCTGTCGAGGTGATCAACGAGCGCTACCAATCCTGGCGCTTTGAACTGGGTCATGAAGTTTTCGACCGATTTCTAGCGCAGAAAGCTGAATGTGATCCAAGCATCTCTGAGCTTTCATCATCAACTTGCGCGAAATTGCGCCAGGTCTTGTTTCGGATTCTGCGTGAGTCCGGTTTGAGAAGCGTCGAGGGTCGAATTCAGCCGATTTGGTTGTCGGGGCGCATGAAGCGGCTAATCGAGGAGAATAATCCGGCGGATCTGCGGATCTTTCCCGGAAATGGGGGGTAATTGTGAGCACGAGGACTGATCGGCGCGCCCGGGCCGAGCACCTATTCAGAGTGATTTCCAGTGACCGGTTCCTGCAAAAGCGGGGACTGGGCAACGAGGTTCCCTTTTTCATCTGCGCTTTTGATGCCGAAGACGGACTGAGCCTGGGTGACGATCGCGAGGACCTGATCGCCAAGTTGAGGCACGCCGGTGTTCGCGTACTTGATATTGACCTCTACGACCTTTCACTCAGGATCCTCGAGGATCGAGGAATCTTCGAGCAGATTCTTGAGGTTGAGGCCGAAACGGAGAAGGCGGAGCTCAAGGAACTCCTGCAAGGCGTTCTGGACCCGCAGGCGCACCTGATTCCGGAAATCGCAAGCCAGATCGAAGAAATTCCGCACGATGTGATCTTTGTGTCAGGCGTCGGCGAGGTTTACCCCTTCCTGCGTTCGCACAACGTGCTCAACAACCTGCAAAGCACTGCGAAGGACCGGCCGACGATCATGTTCTTTCCGGGAAAGTACACCCACGCATTGGCCACGGGGGCTTCCCTAGAATTGTTCGGCTTGTTGCATGACGACAAATACTACCGCGCGTTCAATATCATGAATTACGAGGTCTGACCGATGGCTAATTCTCTGCGTGATATCTTCGCCAAACCGGTCGACCGTTCGATCGATGGGGTCATCAAGGCTGATGACATGGGCAGCCTCCTGATCGAGCTCGATGAATATGTCATCACCAACGAGATTGGCGCCCGACTGGAGCAATTCCTCAACGCCTACAACAATTACGATACCGCGAATGGCGTGTGGATTTCCGGCTTCTTCGGATCAGGTAAATCTCACCTGCTGAAGATGCTCGCTCTTTTGCTGGAGAACGATGAGATCGAGGGGCAGCGCGCCGTTGAGATATTCGAACGCAAGCTCGCGGGCAACCCGATGCTGGCAGGAGCCTTGCGCAAGGCGGTTTCTGTCCCTTCTCGGTCGGTGCTGTTCAATATCGACCAGAAGGCGGATGTGATCTCGAAGACGGATGTCGATGCTCTTCTGGCCGTCTTTCAGAAGGTCTTTGACGAGATGTGCGGCTACTACGGCAAGCTCCCGCATGTCGCACAGTTCGAGCGTGATCTGGATAGCCGCGGCAAGCTTGATGCCTTCAAAGCCGCCTTTGCACAATCTTCTGGCAAGCCTTGGGAACGTGGGCGCGAACAGGCGCTGATGGAAGGCAAGCACATTGCTACGGCTTTTGCGCAGGTCACAGGCGATGAGGTGAAGGACATTCTCGGCCAGTATCGCAAGGACACGAAGGTCTCGATCGAGGACTTCGCCAATATGGTGAAGTCGTGGATCGATACGCAAGGACCAAAGTTTCGGCTGAACTTTTTCGTCGATGAGGTGGGGCAGTATATCGCCGACAACGTCAAACTGATGACCAATCTGCAGACCATTGCCGAAAGCTTGAACACGAAGTGCAAGGGGCAGGCCTGGATTGTTGTCACCGCGCAGCAGGACATGGGTTCGGTTATCGGCGATTTGACGGCGCAGCAGGAGAATGACTTCTCGAAAATCCAGGCCCGATTCGCCAACCGGATGCCGTTGAACTCTCACGATGTGGCCGAAGTCATCCAGCGCCGCCTTTTGGCCAAGACCGAGGCTGGCCAGATCACCCTTGGCAATCTTTACGATGCTGAAGAAAACAACCTGCGCACTCTGTTCGACTTTGGAGACAACTCGTTCAAGTTCAAGAACTTCTCCGGCAAGGAGCAGTTCGTTTCGAGCTATCCGTTCCCGAACTACCAGTATGATTTGTTCCAGCGGGCGATCATGGGCCTCTCGCAGCATAACGCGTTTGAGGGCAAGCACAGCTCGGTCGGCGAACGCTCGATGCTGGGGGTGTTTCAGGAGGTAGCGAAGCGGCTGGCAGATACGCCGGTCGGGGGACTGGCGACCTTCGATCTGATGTTCGAGGGGATCCGTACCGCTCTGAAATCATCGGTTCAGCAGTCGATCCAACTGGCCGAAAAGAACCTTGGCGATGATTTCGCGGTGCGCGTTCTGAAGGTGCTGTTCCTGGTGAAGTACGTCAAGGAATTCAAGCCGACCGCCCGTAATATCTCGATCCTCATATTGTCCCGGTTCGAGGCGGACCAGACCGAGCAGCGCCGCAATATCGAAGAGGCTTTGTCGCTTCTGGAACGTCAGACGCTGATCCAGCGTAACGGCGAAGTCTATGAATTTCTCACCAATGAGGAAAAGGACGTCGAGGCCGAGATCAAGAATATTGCCGTCGATCCTGCCGAGATTGAACGGCATCTCGACGAGTTGGCTTTCGGTTCGATCCTGCGTCATGGCAAGATCAAGCACGCCGGCACGGGGGTCGACTACGCATTTACCCGCAAGCTCGACGGGCACAGCCTGAACCGGGAGCACGAGCTTTCGGTCAATATCATCTCGCCCTTCAGCGACGATTCCGACGCACCGGACGCAGTTCGTTCGAACAGCATGGCAAGCGATGAGATGGTTGTCATGCTGGGGCGGGATGCGCGCTTCACGCGCGATCTCATCCTGTGGCTCCAGACCGTAAAATTTGCCCGTCAGGTCACCAGCGGAGATGCCCAACCTGGTCGCGATCGTATCATCGCGGAAAAGCGTGACCAGAATACGCGGCGTGAAAAGGATCTGGTGCAGCGGCTCCGCAGCCTGATCGCAAATGCGCGGCTGTTCGTGCGCGGGGCCGAACTGGAAATCGGCGGAGAAGACCCGCAAGAGCGGTTGGTCAAAGGTTTCCAGACCTTGGTGGACAAAGTCTATACCAGCTTGCCGGTTTTGCGCGGTGCCACTTACACCGAAGCTGATCTTGCGCGCGCAGGCAAAACCGATGGCGAACTTTTCGGCGGCGAAGGCAGCGGTTTGACTGAAGCCGAGCAGGATGTGCTGAATCATGCTCAGGCCCAGATGCGGCTTGGAACGCGGGTTTCGGCCAAGGCCCTGGTAGAGAAGTTTGGCGCGAAGCCTTATGGCTGGCCTGCCATTGCGGTACTTTGCCTGACCGCGAGTCTTGTTGCGCGCGGCAAGCTTGAGGCGCGGGCTGACAGCGCACTGCTGGAAGGAGATGCGCTGGTGCAGGGGCTGCGCAACAGCCATGCCCTTGGCAATATTCTCCTCTCGCCGCAGATCGAGTTCACTTCCGCCCAGATCCGTAAATCGCGTGAACTGTTCCAGGCCTTGTTCGACCTGCCCGGCTCGGGGAATGACGCGCGCAGTCTCGGTGCGGAGTGGCAGGCGCAGTTGCGGAAGCTGACCAGCGAACTGGAGGCGCTTGGCCGACAGGCGACGGGCTACCCGTTTGTTGCAGCTCTCGATCCCTTGCGGATTCTGCTCGACAGCATGCGCGATCAGCCGGCGACCTGGTTCATTGCCGGCCCGCTGGGGCAGGAAGACCAGCTTCTGGATACGAAGGAGGATATCCTCGACAAGGTCCGCAGCTTCATGTCCGGCCCGCAAAAGGGCATCTACGATGAGGTCCGCGCATTCCTGACCGCGCAGGACCAGAACCTTGCCTATGACGAGGATGCTGCTGCCGATACGTTGCGTCAGGTTCTGGCTGATCCGCAATGTTTCAAGGGCACTGCAATTCAGGAGTTGAAGGCGGATTTCTACGCCGTGAAAGAGCGTATCGAACAAGCGGTTCTGGCGGAGCGCAACGCTGTCATCGCCGCGATTGACGATGTGGCTGATAAAGTCGTCCAGACCTCGGAATTCGCGGCGCTGCCACCTGAGCAGCAGGGGCGTATCCGCGAAGGATTCGTCACGCAGAAATCCGGCCTTGCCGCACAGAGCCTGATCCCGGCCTTGCGCAATCGGGCGACCGAAGTGCGGTCAAACCTTCTGGCCGATACGCTGACCCGGATTGTTGCGCTGACGCCAGCTTCGACACCGGCACCCGCGGCTAACGCTCAGCCCGAAGCTGCGGGTGGTTTGGCCGAGCGCCCGTCTGCCCCATATGTGCCGCCAGCATCTGTGAAGCCTCAATATGTCAAGGCGCAGTCGATCACCGTCCCCTTCGCGAAAACCTATCTCGAAGATGAGGACGATGTGACCCGCTACTTGGATGCGATGAAAAAGACCCTGCTGGCCGAGATCGGCGCGGGCAAGAAAGTGATTGTCTGATGGATACCAACGCGCTGAAGAAATTTGCGCAAAACGCGCGCAATCTGCTGATTGATCAGGTTACCGCCCGGTTGGACATGGTGCTGGCCGAAGGCGCAGCGGCCCGCCGTGAACATCCTCAGGCGACTGCAAAGCTGGAAGCCGCAGCCAGCAGCGACCGCCAACAGGTGATTGAACAGGCGGCTTACACCTGGTTCAACCGCTTCACTGCGCTGCGTTTCATGGATGCGACCGGCCTGACCAACACGCGCGTCGTATCGCCTGCTGATGGCGTAACCCGGCCCGAGATTCTGGCCGAGGCGATGGCCGGTAACCTGCCGGATCGCGCGCGGCCTGAGATTGCCGAATATCTGAATGGCACCCGCCCCGCCCATGATGGTCAGACCGACGCCTATCGCCTGCTGCTCATCCATGCCTGCAACGAATGGCACGGCCAGATGCCCTATATGTTCGAGCGCGCCGATATGCTCGACCGGGCCGAAGATTATACCGAACTACTGATGCCCGATGATCTTCTGTCGCCGGACAGCATCCTTGCCCGCCTGCGCGAGGTGATGACCGAGGACGCCTGCCAGGATGTCGAGATCATCGGCTGGCTCTATCAGTTCTACATCAGCGAGAAGAAGGATCAGGTCTTTGCCGGGCTGAAGAAGAACGTGAAGATCACGGCGGAAAATATCCCGGCCGCGACACAGCTGTTCACCCCGCACTGGATCGTCCGCTATCTGGTGGAAAACTCGCTGGGGCGACTATGGCTGCTGAACCGCCCGCAATCGAAGCTCGCCGTGCAGATGGATTATTACATCGCGCCGGAAGAGCCTGAGACGGATTTTCTGCGTATCGAGCGGCCCGAGGATATCCGCATCTGCGATCCGGCCTGCGGCTCGGGCCATATGCTGACCTATGCCTTTGACCTGCTCTACGCGATCTATGAGGAAGAGGGGTATGAGGCGTCCACCATCCCGGCGCTGATCCTGACGCATAACCTGACAGGCGTAGAGATTGACGACCGCGCGGGTGCGCTCGCGGCCTTCGCGCTGTCGATGAAGGCGGCCGCAAAGCTGGGGCGGAGGCGGTTCCTGCGGATGGAGGCAAAACCCGATATCATCATGCTGCAGAATGTGCGCTTCACGTCTGCCGAGATGCAGGATGTCGCCGCCCTGGTGGGGCGTGACCTGTTTACCGATGAGCTGCGCGAGACGATGGGGCAGTTCGAGCAGGCGAAGAACTTCGGCTCGCTGATCGTGCCGAAGCTGCGCGATCCGGCGGAGGCGCTGCGGATGGTGGAGGCGCGGGACTTCGGCTCCGATCTGCTGCTGAAAGAGGTGCAGGAGCGCGTCGTGACCGTGCTGCGCATGGCTGAGGCGTTGTCGTCAAAGTATCATGTGGTGGTGGCCAACCCGCCGTATGCCAACGCGACCGGATTGAATCCCAAACTCTCCGCATTCACGAAGACAGCGTATCCCGACAGCAAAGCAGATCTCATGACATGCTTCATGGAGCGCGCAGGTGTTCTTGCAGTGTCAGCGGGATACTGGGGTATGATTAACTTACCATCATGGATGTTCATTTCTTCATTCGAAAAACTGCGCATCAAGCTGCTTGAAAACTCGTCGATTAGCTCTCTTGTTCACTTGGGGCGCGGAATTTTTGGCTCAGACTTCGGAACTGTTGCTTTCGTGGTCCGCGACAGAGACCCTGACGAACACACAGTCGGCACATTCCGCCGTCTTTTTGAGAGACATGTGCAAGTTCGCACTCCCGAGGAAATTCGGATGCTCTTTTTGGACAAAGATTTCGGAAAATTCTCGCGGTTACAATCTCGACTACAAAGAATTCCTGGTAACCCCATTGCCTATTGGGCAAGCGACAAGATCGTGGGCCTTTTCGATGATCCCAATACCTATTTGAGCCAAAAACTGAATCTTCGAGAGGGGATCAATACCGGCGACAATGAGAGGTTCTTGCGACTTTGGCATGAAGTTTCGGACCGGTCTTTTGATCGGAACACAACTGATGACCCCGTAGAAGCGAAGTGGAAGCGTCACCGGAAAGGTGGTCCATTTCGGAAATGGTACGGCAATGGTGAATTTGCGCTTAATTGGGGCAAGGATGGACAAGAAATCCATGCCTTCCATGACCTTCCGCTGGAATATCGGGGCGCTCCGATGCGTGGGAAACAGTTTTTCCTGAAAGAAGCTGCATCTTGGACTCGAGTTAGCTCGGGGGACTTTGCAATCCGTCACTCCTTTCCCGGAGAGACCTTCGACTCCACGGCTCCCTCAGTATTTGGCGATCATCAAGACCTTCTAGTTACAGAGGCTTTCCTGAACGGTCCAATCTCGCGCTTCCTTTTGGGCATACTCAGCCAGACGATTGACTTTAGATTGACCGGTCTAGGTCGGCTGCCATTGAAGCTTCCGGCGGCGTCGCACCACGCTGTCTCAGAAGCCGGTGAAACGATTGTTGATCTCGCTCGCTCCGACTGGGATGCCTACGAAACCTCTTGGGATTTCACCACACTGCCGCTGCTCTCGCCTGATCACCGGGCCGAGACGCTGGCTGACACCTACACCAGCCTCCGTGCCCGTTGGCAGAGTATGACCGATGAAATGCAGCGGCTGGAGGAAGAGAACAACCGCATCTTCATCGACGCCTACGGCCTGCAAGACGAGCTGGCCCCCGAAGTGCCGATCGAGGAAATCACCCTGACCTGCAATCCCGCCTATTCCGTTGGTGGAGATAAGACAGATGCAGAGCGCGAGGCTGCTCTACGCACACGCACGGCTGAAGAATTCCTCCACTATGCGGTTGGCTGCATGTTCGGGCGCTACGGCCTCGACGCGCCGGGCCTGATCCTCGCCGATCAGGGCGAGGGGGTGGAGAAATATCTTGCCCGCATGCCCGAACCCAGCTTTGTCCCCGACCGCGACAACGTGATCCCGGTGCTGGATGCCGACTGGTTCGCCGATGATATCGTCACCCGTACCCGCGATTTTCTGCGCGTGACATTTGGCGAGGCGAAGTTCCGCGAAAACCTCGCTTTCATCGAAAAGGCGCTCGGGAAGGATCTGCGGAAATGGTTCACGAAGGACTTCTTCGACTACCACGTCCGCCGCTACAAGAGGCGCCCGATCTACTGGATGTTCTCCAGCCCCAAGGGCACTTTCAATGCGCTGATCTACATGCATCGCTATCGGCCCGATACCGTCTCGGTGGTGTTGAACCAATATCTGCGCGAATTCATCCACAAACTGGAGGTTGAGCGCGCCCGTCTGGAAAAGCTGGCCGTGGATCCTACAGCTACGCCGGCCCAGCAAACAAAGGCGCAGAAGGAAATCGCCACGGTGATCAAGCAGATCGCCGAACTGACCGAATGGGAACGCGATGTCGTCTATCCGATGGCGCAGCAGAAAATCGCCATTGATCTGGATGACGGTGTGAAGCGCAACTATCCGCTGTTCGCCGGCGCGTTGAAGCCGATCAAGGGGCTGGAGGCTGCGGATGACTGACCGCATCACCACCGGCCTGATGCGGCTCTATGAGGATCAGGGCCACCGCATCGTCTTCTGGTATGACGCCGCCCGCGATCTGCGCGCGGCGTTCGACGCGGTGAACCTGCCCGGCGTGACCAAGCTTGAGATCGCCAACAACGAATTCGGCCTGAAATACCGCATGCTGCGGCAAGAGCCGAAGGCTCGGTTCTTGCTCTACAAGGACGGCCCAGAGCCGCCGATGCCTGAAAACTGGTTGCTGGATGTGCAACTGGCAACCGCCGTCTTTCGCGCCGATCAGGCGGCGATCTGGGTGGCCGATCTGGGCCTCCCGGCGAAATACGAAGCCGCCGTGCGTGACCATGCCGAGTTCTACCGTTCCGGCAAGCGGTTGGAAGCGCTGCGTGCTATCGAGCGCGAGCGCCCGTCGCAAAGCGCCAATGATGTGCGCCGCAGGATGCTTGCAGTCTGCGCCGGTGTGGATGGCGATCTGGACACGGTGATCGAGGCGTTGCTGGCCGAGCTAGCCGAGGACCGCGATGATGCGCTGCGGTTGCTGAACCGGGTCGGGCTGGCGGACTTCTTCTGGAAGGAAATGGCCGCGCTTTATGGCTATGCGGCTTCCGAGCCGGATTTTCAGGACTTCGCCATCACGCTGTTTTCTAACGCTTGGGCGCGCGCGATGGGGGAGGTTGCCGCCCTGAACACGGATGCTGCGCTGATGTTCCGTCGCTGGAGCGCCTCACGCCGGTGGGGAGAAGCGTTCGAGAAACTCTCGGGCGATTATCAGGATGTGCTGAAGATCCGCGCCGATCTGGCGCAACGTGATTTCCGTAAGCTGATGCCGCATGACCATTTCGAAGAGGTGGATCGGCGGATCGTTATCGCCATCGTAGAGGGGCTGGCCCAGCAAAGCCTCGCGGCGACCGATGTGCTGAAATGGGTGCGTGATCGCCGTCAAAGCCATTGGTATGGCCGTTACGCGGATGTCTATCAGGCCATCGGTTACGCGACGGAATTTCAGCAGGCCCTAGCCGAGGCCGATCTGACCATGACCAGCCTGTCCGACGGCGTGAAGCGCTATTCCGCAAGCTGGTTCCGTCTGGATCAGCTTTATCGCAAGTTTATCTATCACATGCAGAAAAGCGGGCAGTCAGGGCTGTTGTCCGCGCTCTATGAGGCGGTCGAGAACCGCTACACCACGAATTTCGTGTTGAAGCTGAACGATGCCTGGCAGGATCAGGTTGCCCGCCTGACGGATTGGGCTGTTCCGGGCTTCCCGCGTCAGGTGGATTTCTATCGGGAACAGGCTGCCGAATACCGCCGAAAGGACCAAAAAGTCGTCGTCATCATCTCGGACGCGCTGCGCTACGAGGTCGCGGAAGAGGCGCTGCGGGAGATCCGCAAGCTCAACCGGTTCGATGCCGAGCTGAAGCCGATGATCGGGACTTTGCCCAGCTATACCCAGCTTGGCATGGCGGCGCTCTTGCCGCACCGGCAATTGGCCATCCGCGATGATAGTGATCTGGTGCTGCTGGACGGTGAAAGCACCATGGGTGCGGCCGCTCGTGAAAAGGCGCTGCTGGCGGGCCGCGCCGGAGATCGGGCGAAGGTTCTGGCAACAAAGGACTTCATGAATCTTGGCTCATCAGAGGGCAAAGACCTCTTCCGGGATCATGACATCCTCTACCTTTACCACAACCAGATCGACGCGATTGGCGACAAGCTGGCCACCGAAGAAAATGTTCCTGCGGCGGCAGAGACTGCCATCGAGGATCTGGTGAAGCTGGTGCGCAAGCTGACCTCGGCCAATTTCTCGAACATTCTGATCACCGCCGACCACGGGTTCCTGTGGCAGCACAAGGCCTTGGAAGAGAGCGGCTTTGCGCTGAGTGAGCCGGAAGGCAACATCGTCACACGCAACCGGCGCTATGTGATCGGGCGAGGCTTGAGCATCGGCGGCGGTATGAAGAAGTTCACGGCCGCGCAGCTTGGCTTGGGCGGGGATCAGGACATCTTGATCCCGAACTCGATTAACCGTCTGCGCCTGAAAGGTTCAGGCAGCCGTTTTGTCCACGGCGGGGCGAGCCTGCAGGAGATCGTCCTGCCGGTTCTGCGTGTGGGCAAGCAGCGCAAGGAGGATATCGGGCAGGTGTCGGTACAGATCATTTCTCCGGCCCGCGCCCAGATCACGACCGGTCAGATCCAGATCACATTCTATCAGGCGGAGCCGGTTACCGAAAAACAGCAGCCCAGGCAGGTCTACGCCGCAATCTTTGCCGGCGATGGAACGCTCATTTCTGACGAAGCCGAGCTGGAGTTTGATTTCGCTTCCGAGAACCCGCGTGAGCGCGAACTATCGCGGGGCTTCCTGCTATCCCGGGCTGCAGACGCCTATAACAATCAGACAGTCTTCCTGAAGTTGCGGACGCGCATCGGCAAGACCAGCCATTTCGAAGATCACGCGTCTCAGCCGTTATTGCTGAAACGCGGGATCAGCACAGATTTCGATTTCTGAGGTGCCGATGTCGACCCTTGATGACAAGATCAACGAGCATTTTGCTGGTTTCGTGGTTCGCAAGGACCTGGTGAAGGCCGTGAAGGGGAATGCCATTGTTCCCACCTATGTGCTCGAATACCTGCTCGGCCAATATTGCGCCACCGACGACGAGGCCTCGATTGCGACAGGCATTGAGACGGTCAAGGATATCCTGCGCAAACATTACGTCCATCGTTCCGAAGCGGGGCTGGTCCAGTCCACGATCAAGGAGCGCGGCCGCTACAAGGTCATCGATCAGGTCAGCGTGGCGCTGAATGAAAAGACAGATGCCTATGAGGCGGTGTTCGAGAACCTTGGGATCAAGCGAGTTGCTGTCGACAGCGCCACGGTCAAGGCGCATCCGAAACTGCTGGTTACCGGAATCTGGTGCATCGCCGAAGTGCAGTACGAGTTCTCGGAAGAAAGCCGGATCTCTCCCTGGATCATCGACACGCTGAAGCCCATCCAGATCGCCCGCGTCGACTATGACGGGTATCGCGAGACGCGCGACAAATTCACCACCGAGGAATGGATTGATCTTCTGATGCAGAGCATCGGCTTTGATCCGTCTCTGTTCGGGCGCCGGTCGAAACTTTTGCAGTTACTGCGACTGATCCCCTTCGTTGAACGCAACTACAACCTCATTGAACTCGGCCCCAAGGGGACGGGAAAATCGCATATCTATTCCGAGTTTTCCCCCCATGGCCAGCTGATCTCCGGGGGTGAAGTCACGATTCCCAAGCTCTTCGTGAACAACTCCAATGGTCGGATTGGGTTGGTTGGCTATTGGGATGTCGTCGCCTTTGACGAATTTGCTGGTCGCGAGAAGACTGCCAACAAGGCGCTTGTCGATATCATGAAGAACTACATGGCGAACAAGCAGTTCTCGCGCGGGGTAAATCCGATGGGCGCTGAGGCAAGTTTCGCCTTCGTCGGCAATACCGACCATAACGTCCCATGGATGCTGAAAAATACCGACCTGTTCGAGGCGCTGCCGCCGCAGTTCCACGACAGCGCCTTTATCGATCGATTGCATGCCTATCTCCCCGGATGGGAGGTCGGCATCATTCGAGGCGATATGTTCACATCTGGCTATGGGTTCATCGTCGACTATCTCGCCGAAATTCTGCGTCACCTGCGTGCCGAGGACTTCTCGCATCGGCCGGATCGCTACTTTACCGTGCCTATTCAGACCCATATCCGGGACCGTGCAGCGATCAGCAAAACGATGTCGGGTCTGTTGAAGCTGATCTTCCCGAATGGAGGCGAGACGGAAGCTGAGGTCGAAGAGTTGCTGCGGTTTGCGATTGAATGCCGCAAGCGGGTGAAGGACCAGCTCCTACGGATCGACAGCACCTTTGAGAGCGCGGATTTCCATTACATTGCATCGGATGGAGCAAAGCGAGCTGTCACCACGCTGGAGGAAGAAGAGTTTCCCCAGTTCTACCATCGGCGGTCCGCCAGCGATGTGGATGGCAGTGTGGATCAACCTGATATCGTGCCGGTTTTGGCGGAGTCGGCTTCACTTGCGGCTGCCTCCGCAGCGCCTGTTGTTGCCGCTGCCCCTGCTTTTGTCCCAAAGCCCGGGCATGTCGTTTTCACGGAAAACCGCAAGGGCATCAGTTTCGACAAGATCTTTGGCCCCTGGACGGATGGAGCGTCGAGGATCGTCATCACCGATCCTTACATCCGGAAGTTCCATCAGGCACGCAATGTGATGGAACTGATTGAGATGCTGATCCGGCGCAAACTTCCCGAAGATCAGGTCGCTGTGCATCTTGTCACGGCTCCGGACGATGGAAACATTCAAGAGCAGCGGGAATGCCTCGATGGGATTGCCGAGGCCTGCACGGGCACGGGCGTTGATTTCACCTGGGCCTTCGACAAGGCCGGGACGCTACATGCCCGCGATATCAGCACGGATACGGGCTGGAAAATGGTTCTAGATCGCGGCTTGGATATCTTTCAACCAACGCCTCGTAAGATGAACGGCTTTTCGTTAGGGGAGCGGATGCAAGAGCATCGTATGGTCCGCAGCTTTTACGTGACTTATGTGGAAATGCCCTGATTTTGAGCGCCACTGAATTCTAGGCGATAGTGAGCAGGCGATAGATACGGGATGAGCCTTAAGGCTTCCCGGTTCCTTCAAAAATATGCACGCCGATAAGTTATTGAATTAACTGTCTTTCGTCAGAACATTTGGCGCAGCTCGGGACGCAAATTAGCATTGTCGGCCTCGCCTGACCGTCCATCTGGCGTCTATTTTACACACCTTTCCCCAAGCCTATTCCGGGAGATCGGCTTCACGCAGCACGCGCATGACCTCGCGAAATACGTCTTCAAAGGGTGGCAGATCGCTCATTTGCTGTTGCAAGCGTCCTGTCCATAGGGTGCTCAAACGCTTTTCCTTGGCTGCAATCGCGGCGGTCACGCCATTGGGTGTGCGTTCCCGAAGGGCGAGCTTCTGGGTGAACTCAGCGAGATATTCCGCTGGACGGATGTCCCGCTCTTCGAGCAGATTCCAAAGGTCATAGAGATCACGCGGCTCAGTGCGGGCCTTGTCCGACAGAGCCGCCAGTTTCTCGATGAAAATTTCCGCCAGGCTATAGGCCAGAACGGTCGGGCCTTCCGGCAGGTCGGAAAATTCCTCGAATGTCCGCAGAATCGGGCGCTCGGCCAGCGGAAAGCAGAACACCTCATTGATCGTGATATCGACTTTTACGTCGCTGCGGGCGGGCAGGGGGCCTTTGTAGCTTAAATAGAAGGTGTGGGTGTTCTGATGGCCATGCCGGTCGGGTCGATCATAGGCCATATTGATCCGCGACGCCGCCTCGACGATGGCGAAGATCTCGTTCAGGCCGGATAGGATCGCATCCAGGTCGATTGGCTTGATCAGCGAAAAATCGAGATCCTCGGAGAAGCGGTAATTCTCGAACCAGCAGCGGCGCAATGCCGTCCCGCCCTTGAAGGCGAGAAATTCACGCAAAGGATGCTGGGCCAGACCGGTCAGGAACCAGGCCAGGCAATAGTCGCGTTCGATCACCGCCTCGGGCACGCGGCGGCCGCGCGGCTTGAGAAGGCCGTTGGCGATACGGGAGAGATCGCGCTGGGGAATCATCAACTGCTCCGGATCATATCAAGTTCGTCGGGCTCGACGTTGAGTCGGATGCGCCATCGGGCCAGCATCCGGCCCTCATTGGGAAACAGGGGATCGAGCCGCTGATAGGTCGGGGTCAGCCGCGCCCGCAGCGGCTCCAATGCGGCTGCGTCGGCCAGCCCGTAAAATTCCAGCAGATAGCCCAGGCGGCGGATCACCGCGCCAACGCCGAGGCGAAGCGCATAGTCGATCATCAGTTCGACCCGCAGCGTATCGCGCTTCATCCAGAGTCCCTTGGCGACCTCCGTGACGCCACCAACATATTGCGGCCGGTCGAGACCATCGATGATGGTCCGCTCGGGATCGCTGACCCGGACTTGCTCTTCGGATGTGATCCAGATCTCGGTCAGGCCGAAGAAATCCTGCGGTTTGACGTCGACAAAGCGGAACTCATACCCGTGAATGTGCTGCGGGCGCAGCCGCTTGGCGCAGGAGACGATGATAGCCAACTGCGGTTGGGTGACCATGCGGTGCAGCTCGAGGGCGCTGCCGTGGGAGATGAAGTAGTCCGCGTCGCCAACCAGCGTTCTTGCGATGAGGTAAGGATCGCTCACATGCTCGGTATCGCGGCCCCGCTCGAACGGCACCAGATTGTAGAGGCCGGGCTTGAGGCGCGTGACGATCCCGCGCGCTTCGGTGTTCGCAACGAGACTGCGTGCCGATGACGGGCTCAGACCGGTGATCTCGGTGACGTCCGCGAGCGAAAAGATCGGCTGACGGCGTTCGTTGAGTTCGACGATGAGCTGCGCGGCCCGAGGTCCAAGCGTCTTGAGATTATATCCTCCGCGCAATTTGAGCCTCTACGAGCGATGTCCAGCGCGTTCGATATAACGATGATTATATTATCTGGCAAGGTTGTCGCGCTTTGCGGGACGGTTCGCGCGCATAGTATATATCCGACAGGCTTAAGTTGCGCCGCTCGTGGTTTACGAATCACGATAAATGTTCGGCCAAGCCGAACAAACGTGCCGGTTCTTAAACCAGGAGGCGCTCGCCCAACCCATTTGTCGCAGAGGGACTGCGGCACCAAAAACCGATTCCCGGTTACCGAGAGCGGCTGCGTTCCTGGGGCTTGGGCTCGCGACCGGGACGAGGGATGGGAGGCGTGGCTGGGTCACGGCCGCGGACGACATCCTGCCTGACGCTGGGGGAGGCGTCCTTGACCATTGCCGGGCGGATGTTCCGTCCTGCGGCAATATGCGCATCAAGCTGTGTGCGGGCGACGGTCATCACCCGCGCAACCGCCTCAGGATTGTCGAACAACGTCCGTCGGATCACTGCTTCCATCACGCGCATCTGGCTGTCGGCCGCACGATCATTCGGCGTGTTGCCATGATCGCCGCGCCGGGCATCCGGTCGTTCCAAGACACTGCCGTCGCTCTGGCGGCCTATCCCGCTTGACCCATGGGCGACATCGACGTCACGGGCTGCCATGGGCGCGATCGTATTGCGGCTCGTCTCCCCGCGCAGCCGGTCGAGCTCCTGAAGATCGCGATCGTTGGGCTTGTAGCCACGGACCTCCAGCCCTTTTTGACTGGCCTCGATCCAGACCGATCGCCGAAATTCTTCAGATCCCGTGACGTGAATCCGATCCCAATTGCGATGTTGTGCGATCGCCACCAAATCCTTGACGACCTCCTGACTCTCCGTCGCCGTGACAAGACGCCGCCCCTGATCGCGAAACGCGGGATCCTTTGCTTGCGCCGTCGTGAAAAAGGCGGGTTCGCCCGACCATTTCGCCTTGTCGGCGTAATAGCGCTTCCGCACGCTCTCCGGCACATCGCCCGCCTCGATCGAATGCACCTTGGGGGCGCTTCGCGATCCACCGACAGCGTCGGCATGACCAAGCGCTTCGGTTGGGCCGTCCTTTGGTCCTCCGGGCGAGGACTTTTCCGGCGCAGCGGCCCCAGGCGCCGGCGTCTTGCGCCGTTCGGCGTCGTCGATGCCAACGCTATTGGCACTGGTCCGGGCCGTACCGGATTGCTTGGAATCATTCTCTGCCATGGTCATGCCTCTCGGTCACAAATTCTGGAGATTGGGCACCGGCACCCACGGGCTCGAGAACGGCCCGGGCCGTCATCGCCGTGACAAAGGCGATAGCGGCCTGTTCGTCGCCGGGCGGTGGTAGATCCACCATGTCGCCGAGCACCAACATGTCGTCGGTGATTTCGACAAAGCCCGACAGTTCGTCACCGGTGAGAGCGCGCACGCCAGGTTCCGCCTGCTCCGCTGGCGCCGTCGCTAGACCGTCGTTCAAGAGAGCAGCCCTCTTCGCGCTAAGGGCCTGCGCCAACGGATCACTGCTGCTCGCCTCGCCTGCCAATTTGGCGGCGGGCGACACGGCGTTGATTGCGATCGGACGGGGCGCGACCTTGGGTGGGTCACTGATCCGGCTCGTGAATCGCTTCGAGCGGAAATACTCGATCTTGCGACCCCTGACGGGCGGAATGCCGCCGCGCAGCAGCAGAAGGTCGCCCTTGGGCATCTGCATCAGTTCCTGGGGCATCATCAGCGCGCGGCGCTGGTCCGATTCCGATACGCTGCGGTTGGCGAGCAGGCCATGAATTGTCCGGCTCTTCGATTTGACGTTCATCGTGAAAAAGCCGAGCCTCTCGGAGAGTTCGTTGGCGACCTTCAATTCCTTGGGCGTGAACACGATCTCCAGTCCGCAATTCGCGATGATCTCGTCGGTAACGTCCGCGCCATAGATGCCGCGGGGCTGGGATCGGCTCTGGATGACTGGCAGCAGGCGAAGCCCGTAGCCTGCAACGTAGGAAAAAGCTGACGCGATGACCGGCGCCTTGCCGAGGCGGGCGAACTCGTCGAGCAAAATGAGCACCGGCACGCGGCCGCCATTCTCAGGCAGTTCCCGCGTATTGAGATCGATCAACTGCTGGAGAAAGAGGTTATAGACGGGCGCGATCCGGTCGATATTGTCAGGCGACACCCCAAGATAGATCGATATCCGCTCGCGCCGGACCTGACGCAGATCGAAATCGGTCTCAGACGTCGCAGCATCGACATAGGGGTTGAGCCAGAGATTGAGCTTCGAAGTGATAGTCTGCTTGATGCCCGAAAATGTGTTGTCCGACGCGGAGGTGAAGTCGCTCAACGCCGACACACACGCCTGGCTCAGCCGCTGCCCGCGCTTCTGCGCCTCTTCGACGACCTTGGGCAGCTCGACCTTGGGGTCGCCCGTCGTCAGTCGCCGATAGATTTCGCCGATCGTGAAGGGCAGGGCGGGATTGGCCGCCACAAGCGCGCCGACGCCGACAAAGGCCGCCCGCGCCGCTTCCGCCCAGAACGGATCGGCTTTCTCTGGGGCCGGGAACAACATGCCGCCGATCTTCTGGAGTTCATTGATCACATCGGTGTCGTCGAGCCGATCGATGAAGCTCAAGGGATTGTAGCGGGCGCTTCGCCCTTCAGGATCGAGCGGATCGAACAGATAGACCGCCTGGCCATGCCGGGCGCGAAAGCCGGCGGTGATGTCCCAATTCTCGCGCTTCACGTCGAGCACCACGACGGAATCGGCCCAACTCAGAAGATTGGGGATCACCACGCCGACGCCCTTGCCGGCGCGCGTCGGCGCCTCGAGCAGGACATGCTCCGTGCCGCCGAAAACGAGATAGCGGCCGCCTTTCTGCCCGACAATAATTCCGGCGTTGCTGCGCAGATGTTCGCGGCGGATTTCGCTTTCGCGCGCGAACCGTGCCTCGCCATGGAGCGTGCGCCCCCGCTTCAGGATGACGAGCAGGATGACGAAAGCGATCGCGCCGCTCACCAACGCACCGCGCTCAAGCCACAGATGAAGCAGCGGATCGCCGCGGTAATACCAGAGCCATGCGGGGACCGCCGAGATCTGCATGCGCGGGCCAATCTGGTTCAGGCCGACGAGGGCCACCAGGACCGCGCACAGGGCGCATGCCAAAAAGGTCACCGCGAGCATCGCCGCGACGATCGCGACCTTAGTGAGCGGTCGTGCGTCCGACAGCCGGATCAAAATATACCTCCTCGACTTCGAATTTTCCGGCACGCTTGCGGGTCTGGACGACGATGTCGACGAGCATGTGCAACAGCCCACGGATATCGTCGCGGGCCAGATCGCGCCCGCCTTCGGATTCCTTGACCAGCAACGTCAGCTGCTCAAACGCGCCCATCGCCGAGCCAGCATGGACGGTCGTGATCGAACCCGGATGACCCGAGTTGACGTTGCGCAGATAGAAAAACGCGGTGCCGTCGCGCAGCTCCTGCAGAAGGATGCGATCGGGTCGCATACGCAACGCGCTCTCAAGTAGTTGCTTGGGGCCGACCTTCGCCAGGCCCTGCCGCTCGCTCGAATAGACCATATGCACGACATTGCGATGCTCGACGACGAGCTCGCGCGTATCCTCGATCGTGAGCAGCCGCTCGTCGGGCGGGATCAACTGGATCAGCGCCTTGGCGAAGGTTGTCTTGCCAGATCCGGTCGCGCCGCTCACGAGGATGTTTTTGCGGGCGGCAACGGCGGTCTTGAAGAAAGCCGGCCAGTCACCGGCATCGCGCTGCGCCACCAGCTGGGCATCGACCTCGCCAAGACCGTGGGCGGCCGAGCGCGTGGCGGTGAACAAGCCGGTCTGCGCGAGTTGATCGATCGCGAGATTAACGCGCGAGGGCTTGCGCACCGTGAACGATGGCGCGCCGGTCGGCGTCACCGAAGGTATGACGATCTGGCAGCGCTCCCCGCCTGGCAAGATGGTCGAGCAGATCGGGGTCTCGGCGTTGACGTCCTGCCGGGTGAAGCTCGCGGCGGCGACGGCAAGCGTCGCCAGCCAGTCGCTGTCGAGTTCGGCGACGCTATGCCAATGCCAACCGCGATGATCCTCGATGCCGACTTCGCCGGGCTTGTTGATGACAAGCTCCGTCACCTCGACCGGCTCCAGCAGCGGCAGGATCGGCGCGAGATAATGGCGCAGGACGGCGGTGTCGCTCATCCTCAGCGCCGTAACTCGAGATTATAGACGTCGGCGAAATTAAAGTCCTTGGCGACGAAGATCCCGACCTCCTCGCCCTGGTTCTTCTTCAGCACCGGACGGATGTTGATGCTGTTCTGGAGCGCGATGCTCGCCCCCTCGCTCGGGGTCCGGGTCGTATTGTTGAAGTTGTTGCTCCCGCCGGAGACGGACTGTCCGGCGATATAGGCGGCGTCGTCGATCAGCGAGAGCAGCAGCGCGCTGCCGAAGCGCGCCCAAAAGAAGGTGTCCACGGATCCGGCGATGCCCGCGCGGCCAAGCGCGTCCGACCCCGGCGAAGCCAGGTCGATGCGCACGCCCTGCGGCGTGACGGCGCGTGTCCACAGCACGAATAGGCGGTTCTGCCCTTGCTGGATGCCGCCATGATATTCGCCGAGGACTTTGGTGCCCTTCTCCATGAGCACGACGCGGCCATTCTCCGAATAGACGTCGCTGGGGATCAGGCACGACGTGTAACCAGGTTGCGCCGAATTCATGGCGGTCTGAAGAATGCAGGGGATCAGCGTGCCGGCGGTGACGAGATAGTTACGATTGGGCAGCATCGAGGCGCGTGCCTCGCCAACCGCCGAACTCTGACGAAGCGCATCGAGCGCATTTGGCGCGCTGCGGCCAGCCAGTTCGGTCGAGCCGTCGCCAGCTGTGCCCGCATTGCCGGTGTCAGAGCCGGGACCGTTAGAACCCGCTGGTGCTTGGAGCGCGTCGCGGCCGCCATAGGCGATCAATGTTGAACGCCGGGCCTGATCGGCCAGGTTCTGGCGCGTATTCTGCGCTGCCGCCGCCGGCTGCGCTCCGGGCTGTATTGCCGGAACGATCTGACCATCGGGGCCAACGGTCGGCGGAGGATTGAGGACAGGCGCGTTGGGATCGGCACTCACGGCGCCGAGCGGCTTGGGTTTTGCTGCGACAGCATCATAGGCGACCGTTTCGCGCGCCGCGAGATCCGGCCGTTTGGCCATTGCCTCGGGCTTCCCCATCAAACTCGAGCCGGTCTTGCTCGGTCCCGAGTTCACCCACAGAATCCCGAGTACCATCGCCGTCCCGGCGAAAATCAGGGCGGTATTCCGCTTTGCCGGTGTCATCCCTCCAATCGGGTCGATGCCGCGCTCGCGGATGATTTCGTCGCGTTCAGGCGTTGGATCGCCCTGCGGGCGGCGGGGGGCCTCGGCCGAAGTCTCGTCCATCGCACTCACTCCTTCGGGTCCTGTATGGTGCGCTCGACATGCGGCGATGCGGTATTGGTGCCGTGATCGACGCCGTAAGGTGTCGGCGCGAGATTATAGATGCACAGCACCTCCCGGTTCCGGCGCAGGCGCAGTTGAGCCGCCACGGCGTGGACGACCACGAACTCGTCGCGGACATCGAACGGGACCAAGGACTCCGAGCCGTCCGGTCGCACCAGATAGATCGCCGGGATTTCATGGTTGCCGGGGAAGCGCAGGACCGTGAACTGGCCATTGTCGGAGATCTCCGACGGCTGAAGATCGCTCGCACCCTGGACCTTGTAGTTCAGATTGCGCGGTCCATCGATGACGCCGTGGTCGAGGGCGCCCCGAACGGCACTCGCCTGCAGCGCGGCGACGCGCTGCGCCTCCTGGGTCGCGCGCATGCGCGCGGCACGATCGGCCTCATCGCGCGGGTAGCGAAACCGAACCTGGAAGAATGTGTCACGGCTCCCGCTGCCGATCGGTCCCCGGCGCGCGGTCAGCTCGAAGGCGTAGTTGCGCAGCTCACCCCCGCGATTGGTCGTGACGATGAGGTTGGTTGGCCCCGCCCGCTCGCGGGGTTTCAGGAACAGGATGTGACCGGCAACCGCCACTTCCCATGAGACGGTATCGCCCAGTGCGACATGTTCGATCGTCTCATCGGCGCCGAGCACCACCTGGGTCGCCGTCCGAAATGTGCCGACGATCCGGTAGACCTGGGTCTCCTGGTATTCGACGAACTTCACGCGCGGATCCGTTGGCCCACCGCGCGGGGTGTCCTCCGCGAGGGCGGGGGTCGCTATAATGGCGAGCAGGCTCGCTATGGAGAGAAGGCGGTTCATCGAACGACCTCGGGGTCCGCGCGGTAATTCTCGACCTGAAACCCCAACGGATTGCGATAGCGGTCGCCCTCCGCCATAGGCGCGTTCGTGTACCGGAAGGTGACGGTCGCGATCCAGTCGCTGCTCTGCGTATCGGTGTCGGTCTGCACCGTGCGCGTGAAGCGGACGTTGGCGACACGATCGTTGATGAAGGCGATATTGCGCACGCGGGCCTGGACAACCGCACCCTTGCCCCAGACGACCTGTGGGCTCGCTGCGTTGTTCGAGCTGAAGAAACGGCCCCAGCGTTGCTGCTCGCCTGGTTCGGACAAGATGGTGACAGCCCGAAAATTCTCCTCGGCCGCCGCCGGCAACCAGCTTTCCCGAGTCCGGACATATTGCGCGAGAAAGAATTTCGTGACCGCTTCGTCATAGCGCATCGGCTTCTGGGTGAGGGTGGTCTGCACATCGACCGCGCCCGTCGTCTGATTAACGCGAATAATGTACGGCATGACCGTCTTCAGCGGGGCGAGGCCTGCGAGGGCGAAGCCCTCCGCGGTCGCGGCAAGGAGCCCGAGGCCGGCCACGACCCAGGCGATGCGTTCGGATCGCAACGATTTGCGCTGACGGTCCTGATCCCAGGATCGGGCATGCCCGAAATAGAGTTCGGCGTCCTTTGCCGGCACGCCTTCGGTCTGGTTCCGCATGATCAGCAACTCCCAAAGCTGCCGGGGGTCGCGCGCGCGGACGTCTTCTCGGGAAGCGGGGCGGGAACAGGCGGGGGCGGGGTGCCGGCATCAACTGGCTGTTTGATCTGCGGCACGGGCGGCGGGGCAGGGGGCGCGACGATTGCCGGGAGCGGCGAACCCGGCAGAACGCTCCCGTAGATGTTCACCTCGCGCAGATGTTTGCCGTTGCAGATGGGCAGTTTCTTTGGCCCCGATGCCCCTTGGGCGAGTGACGGGATCAGTGCGATGACGACGGCTGATCGCCGGAGCGCGCGGACTATCGTGGTTGGTCTCGTCAAAGGGTCTTCCTTCCTCATGCGCGGCTCACCGAACCACCGCGCTGGGCGGCACGTTCGAGATTGCGACTGTTGCGAGCGCTACGCCGTTGCTGGAACGGTGCCGCCATGGTCCCCCAGGCCGAGCCGGCAAAAGCGCCGACGCCGGCCGACGCACCCCCGGCAATGCCGGTCGCGATCGACGGGGCTTGAAAGAAAAAGATCGTTCCCAAGAAAATATAAACGGCGAACAACACCGCGCCTAAGGCGGCGTCTCCAACACCTTCGGATGCGGTAATCGCGGTCGCACCAAGGTCAGTAATCAGGGCCGTAATCGCGATGATCACCGCCATTAGTACAATGAAATTGAAGGCCTGCCCGAGCCAGCCGTGAAACAGCCTTCGCGTGGTTTCGAAGAGCGAAAGTGCGATGAAAATCGGTCCGAGCGCGATGATGATGGCGAGCGCCACCTTCGCGAAAACGGTGATGGAGAAGCCAATCGCCGCAGACAGGCCGGCCAGCGCTTTCAGACCGAGGCTCAGGACGTACAAAACGAGCTTATAGGGGTTGATATCGCTGTATGTTGCCGCCTCGGTCTCGATCCTCGCGATGATAACGTCACACTGGCTAAAATAGTCGTCGAACACGTTGCCAACGCTGGTGACGGTATGCCCCGCCAACGCTTGCGAGATCGCATCAGGCATGCCGTGGAACAGGGGGTTTGTTACCCACTCCGTGTAGGCGACAGTCGTGGCCGCAACGTAGAGCAAACACAGTTTCACCATTCGGTAGACAAGCTCGCCCCACGGCTCGCTGACGATGCCGCGCATCACCATGTAGCCGAACAGCGCGATGTATATGACCAAACCAAGCGCGAGTGGGCCGCGCACAACCTCGATGACATTGTTCAGGCGCTCGTTGAGGAACATGTCGAGCTTGCCGTCGATGTTCGTGTAAAGCGTGGTGAAGAGCCCGTCGGCCATCTCATCTTTCCATCACGGTCAATGGGCCGGCGACAGTGAGCGCAGCTTTTGATCGAGCGTCTTCACACTCTCTGCGTTCGAGCATTCCTGTGCGTCGCGGTGCGTGCCATCGGCGCACGCCTTAAGGACTTCCGCGAGCTCTTGGGGGTGAGCTTTGAGGTAATCCTTCCCGCGGGCGGCGGGTTGGCACGCCACCAGAAACGCCGGGACCAAAAGCGCGAATGTCTTGAAGATGGTTGCCTTCATTGATGGAGGCTCCCAAGCTTACTTGCTAAGATTTGCTCGCTCTCCTGCTGCGATCGAATGCGCTGCTCCGCCTGCTGCCGCATCTGAAGCGCCTGAAGCTGGACCGCATCGTTCTGGATATGTGCATTTTCCACACCGACACGGGCTTGGATATCCATCACGTCCTTCGCGTCCGACGCGGTGTCCAGCGACGAGCGCAGTTTCTCGAGACCCGTCGTTCTCTGGGCGGTGACGCCATATGCTGCCTCGGCAATGGCTGCGTCGCGCGCCGCCATGTCGCCATTGCGAGAAATGGCATCGCGGTTCGAGCGCTCGAAAGCGGTGGCGTCCGGGCGAAGCTCGGGAAGCTCGATACGGTTGCTGCTGCGGATCCGATTTGCGGCCGTGCCAAGGCTGCCAAGCCCCGTCGTGTTAGAGGACATGAGGCGTTGAATGTCCCGTGCCTCGCTCGGCAAGAGGTGGCGAACGGCGTCGGTGTTCAAGGACGAGGCAATCTGATTGACGTTCGTCAGCTTGTTGACGCTGTTGAACATGTCGGTTGCCTGGGAAATTTGCTGCTTCCCCTGTTCGATCATTGACAGGGTGTTCTTCACCGTCGAGAGGGTCTGCAGGAACGTGCTGGAATCATAGACCGGGATGCCCTGCGCGAAGGCCGGCACGGAGATCGCCAATCCGCCGACAATCGCCAGCGCTCGTATTGCTTTCATGACCTTATCCTTTCCTTCTGGTGATGGCACGGCGGCGCTCGTGAAAGACGGGCAGCCAGTGGCTGGGATCGTCGCCATGTTCGCGGCGAACCTGATCGAGGATTCCGACGGTTTCGGTGGTGCCCGAAAGCACGGCCAGCTCGTCGGACAGGCCGCCGAGATCAAGTTCCACCACGATGGAATCGTGACCCTGCTTGACCAGAAACCGCCGACTTTCGGGGATCAGATCGTTTCTGATGAGCTTGAACTCGGCGCGGGTGAGGCCGAGTCCATCGATATAATCGACCTCTCGGCCGTGGGGGTTGGGCAAGAGGATCTTGGTGGCGACCTGCTCCATGATGCTATGAGAGATGTCCGATCGCAGAGCGTCAGCCGGGCTTTGCGTCCCGAACACAAGAAAGGCATTCTGCTTCCGGTAGGTCTTGAGGCCATCCTGCGCGAAGGCGCGGAAGGCATCATCGCCCAGCGCCTTCCAGAACTCGTCGATGTCGATCACGAGACGACGGCCATCGAGCAGGGCATCGATCCGGTGGAACATGTACATCATCAGCGGCGTGCGGATCTCGGGATTGTCGAGAAAATCCGTCATGTCGAAACCGATGAACCGGGCCTCGAGGGTCAACTCGTCCCGGTCATTGTCGAACACCCAGCCAAGTGCGCCGCCGCGCGACCATTTCTCAAGCCGCGCGCCAATTCCTTCCGGATCGCGCTGTCCGAGCAATTGACGAAGCGCGAGGATGGACCGCTCCTCTGGGGGAAGGCGTCCGATCGAGAGGATGCCCTCGTCGATCATCCGCTCCTGCGTGACGCCGAGCTGGGTGCCCGAGGGGGTCACCAGGTGACGGATCAGCCTGCCGAGGAAGACGATGTTGCCCGGGGTCTGCTCGAGCGCGCGCAGCGGCGCAAACCCGGTCGGCACGCCATTGCGTAGCGCCAGATAGGTGCCGCCGGATGACCGCACATAAATCTCGGCCCCTCGGTCCTTATCGATGAAGATCTGCTGCGCGCCGGTTTTTTCCAGCTGCGCCATCAGAAAATTCTGGACGACGGTCTTGCCGCCGCCCGACGGGCCGATGATCAGCGTGTGGCCAAGATCGTTCACATGAAAGTTGAAATAAAAGGGGGACTGGGCTGCGGTCTTCATCAACGCGATCGCGGCGCCCCAATGGTTGCCATCGGGCTTCCCGGCGGGGAAAGTGTGGAACGGCGAGAGCGCGGCAAAATTGCGCGACGTGATCGCCGCTGGCCGCGCACGCCACGCGAAGTTGCCAGGAAGCTGCGACCAGAAGGCGGCCTCCAGCGCCGGACCCTCCCGAGCGGCCACCAGACCCGCGTCGGCGAGCGCGGCGCGTGCGGTCGACAGGTTCTCGGCCAGCCGCTTCTGGTTCTCACCGAAAACCGCGAGCGAGAAATGATGCTCGCCCAGGACGAACCGATTGCTCTGCAGATCGTCGGCCGCGTCGGCCAGTTCGAGCGCCTGGCTTGCAGCGGCATCCTCCGTCGAGGCCATCTGGTTCTGGCGACGGCGCAAGCGCTCGGAGGCCCGAGCCTTGCCCATGAACGCGAACGACTGCGTCACGACGAACGCAAAATCTTGGCTGAGCAGCGCGTTCATCTGGCCCGGCCGCGTCATCGCCGGATATTCGCGGATGCCGAACAGGCCGACGAACCGGCTCGTGTCATGAGCCCGCACCTCGACTGTCTCGCGGCCGAAGATCACCCGTTCCCCATAAATGGCGGAACCGAGGTGGCCGCGGACCAGCGGCACCCTGCCGGCGCGGCCCATCATCACCAGTTCGAGCACCTCGAGCGGCTGCGAAAACATCAGGCCATTGTGCTCGTACAGGTGCAGGCGTCGGGGCCGGCAGCGTGCGAGGAGCTTCTCGATGTCACGCGCCTTGTCCTCAAAGCGCGCGAGCTCGTCTTCATCGACTTCGGCCCCTTCCTTGCGCGCTGACGCCAGACGGCGAAGCAGCACGCCGGTACGATCGGCCGATCCTACGGATGGACGCATGATGAGCGTCAGGTAGAGCTCGTTGACGAACATGCGCTTGGCGGTCACCCGCGCGCGGTATTTTGCATCGAGATCGGCCGCAAAGGCCGAGCGAAACTCGCCTTCGGGATAGTCCGTGATCGGCCGGCGGACGATATGCGTCCAGATCGCCAGACGGTCGTCGGCGATATTGCGCAGCGTGCCGTTGAGCTTTTCGTGCCAGTCGTTGAGATGGATTGGGTCGGCCGTCTCGAATGCAAGGCCGTCGAGCTTGAACATCATCATGAGGTCGCGCCCGTCGAGCGCAATGATGTTCTCGTCGATATGACGCGCATAGGGGAGATAGCGCGCGGGGTCGGCCTCGTTCTTGAGGATCCGCCACGGCGTCCGGGCGGCAGCGCCGCCCAACGAGCTGGCCCGGCTAGCCATGCGCAAAGCCCCGGCGTTTCGCCCCATCGATCGGCAGGGGCGAGTAGGAACTGCCGCCCCACCATCCCCGGTTGCGGCAGCGTGCCTTTGTCGTTGTCCAGAGCCACAAGAGGCGGAAGGCGTTTGCGTCGTGCCGCACGATCAGCCGGGCTATGGCCAGAAAGGCCCCGGCTAGCGCAAAAGCGTAAAGCGGGTTGCCGGTGACGATGAGCGTCAGGCACGCCGCCAGCGCGATCGGCAGCGATGCTTCGATCGGAACGCCCAACCACATCGTCGGCCGGGTCACGGCCAGGAAGAGCGTTTCTTCCCTGAGTTTTTCATCGTCCATCACAGCGCACTCACGCGCCGCCAGTGATGGTATCGACGATCCACTGTGCGCTGAACACAATGAAGATGCCGACGATGACGGTGACCAGGAGCCCCAAGCTTGCCCGCCCGGTGAAGAACATGAAACCCACGATGACGACCGCGATCACCGCGATCGTTTTCGCAAAAGTACCGGTCAGCCAGGTCTTGATATTCTCGGCCATCGACGTGACGCCGTCGGCCGCTTGGGCATGGGCCGGATCGGTGACCAGGAGCGACACCGCAATGACCACGATAAACAGTGCCAGATATTGCGCGAAAGTGCGCCGCCGCGGCGTCAACCATATCTTGGAATTGGTCGCTAAGGCAGTCATTCGGCTTGTCCTTTCGGTGAACTGTTGGATGCTCCCCCAAAGACCATCAATGATGCCGTCTGCGCGCCCGCAGTGGTGTCCCATCCGTTTTGGACGCGCGGCGAGCGGACGCCCGCTGGCGGCTGTGTAAATTTGGGTTCAGGCGTCACGGAAGCTGGCGAAGCGGCGGGTTCTGGGGCCGCTCCACGCCTGATCGCCGGCACGACGACACTCGACGACGCGTAGACACGGCCGACATAGCCGTTTCCGAACCCGCGCGAACGACTACCCGTATTGTACATCGACATGGCGGTCGCGATGGCGACCTCTGTAGAAGGGCTGGAGCGCGCGACGCGAAGATAGTTGGAAGCCAGCACGCGCGCGGCTGCGGCGAGATTGCGGCAGGGATCGAAGGCGTCCTCGACCGACAGGCCAAGCCACCTGAGATTTGCACTGTTGATTTGCCCCAGGCCCAGATCGACGTTGTAGCCGCGGGCAATCAGCGATCGCGTAACTGCGACGGCCGACGCCCGATCGCTGGGATTGGGTGCGGCAACGCCCTTCGCATTCACGCCGATGGCGTAGGGATTGAAATGACTCTCGGTGTGGACGACCGACACAAGCGTTTCGACCGCAACCGATGGTGCGCATTGCTGCGCCAGTCCGACCACGGTTGCGAGCTCTAGGATCACTGTGATGTGGTCCCGGGTTCGCTGGGAGACACTGGCAAGCTTTCAATATTCGCAAGCGAATAGGATTGCTGCCACCCGTCGGTGAACGTCATCACCACCCGGCGCCGCGAAGCGGAATCGCGATCATAGACCTTGGTCGTCGCGACGCCGCCACCGGAGCAGCCGGGGAATGAACCGCCCAATGCCAGGCGCTCCCAGAGCTTCACCATGGGCGGCAAGCATGTGGGGTACTGGGTCGCGCCGCCCGGGTTCGAGAGGCAAAGCAAAACCTGGCAGCCCAGATCGTTGGCAAACGCAGGAGTCGCCTGGGCGGACATCGCCACGATCGGAACGGCAAGGGCAAGGCGCTGCATCTGATTTCTCCGCTTTTCAGCGCCGCTGCATTAAAAATGCGCGACCACTCTCCGCTGAAAATCACCTCTCTTTTGAACCCGGAGCGGCATTTTCAGGCAATCCCCCCACAAGGGGGGAGCGCTGCGATCAGTTCTCGCTCAATGCGGCGCGGAACTGGCGTTGTCCTTCGAGGAATTCCTCAAGTGCTACCGTTTGATCTGGACGTAACGCATCGATCGCGCCGAGATGCTCGGAGCGTTCCTCGCCGAGCAGAAGAGATGGGCATCGCCCTTCGTAGTTTCCCAGATTGGGTCTGTGCTGTTGATAGCCGACCAAAGCTGCCAAATCTGGAGAGAACGTCCGTGCTACCTCGGGTGGATAGACCAACCACTGATTTTCATATGGTTTCAGCCATCCGAGGCAATAGCTAACGATCATGCCTTGGCGCACAGCCGGTGACTGGTTGCCGCCAGCACCATGAAGGGTCGAGCCGAGGAAGATGATCGCAGATCCTGGACTGCATTCCACGGCCACCGGATCCTGGGGAGGTTCAGGTGTAAGCGCGTTTGCAGCGTGGCTGCGCGGCCAGATCAGGGTCGCGCCATTGTCATGCCGATATTCGGTGAACGGCCACATGACGTTGAGGAGATATTCGACCTCGCCAGTTTGGCCCCGCCACATATCCTGATCGCGGTGGGGAAATTGCGGCAACGCGCCGGGATGCAGCTCGAGAGCTTGAGCGAGATTGAGCTGTATGGTGTCGCACCAAGGACCGAGCACAGCTTGCGCGATCGCCATGATCTGGGGATTCTGGATGAACGCCGATGCATGGTTCGATCGTTTGAGCAGGCTTCCGAACCTCTTGGTGCGGCTGCCGTAGAATCCGCCTTCGCAAAATGGCGTTGCCTCGAAGTGGGGGGCCATATCTCTGGCCAGCAACTCGACCACGGTGATGGGCATGATGTCTGGAAGTACGCAGAAGCCTTCGCGTATCAGTGTTTCGTAAATTGACCCGTGGGCCTTGGTCTCGGCTGCAGGTAGCGGTTTGGTAGCCATGCGATGTCTCCCGAATTTCATGCCGCGGCGCGATCAAGATCCATCAGATGGATCTGCGCGAAGGTGCCGGATTGACGCAGGAGGTGCGGGGTATCCGGGGCAATATTGATCCGCATGGCCGACAGGCCGCGGGGATCGTTGTTGTCTGGCAATCCAAGCGGAAGGCATTCCCATCCGAACGCGAGGATTTGTTGGAACCATGCCCATTCGGCAACGCCGGTATAGGTCGTGATGCCATTGCTCAGCGCGTATTCGACCAGGGCAGAGACGAGGCGATTGCGCGTGGCGAGCCGCTCGCGGGCCTTCAGTCGGCGCGCCAGGCAGAAGCGGGTTATTTCGCGAACTGTCGGGCCGGTGGGCGGTACCCCATCGCACAGATTGGGGAAGATGGTATCGAGGATGTGCGGCCGGTCGGTCTGGAGCAAACGGGCAGAGCCGGCATGCTCCCCGGTGTCATCGGTGACGACGATATAGACGGCTTCATCATCGTCGAACTGATCGATCTCGTAGCGACGGGCGAGAACGGGAACATCCCAGCCAAGTAGATCGACGAACACGCGCTTGCGCTCTTCAAACATCGATCTGAATACACGGCCACTCAGCGCCCGTTCGATGCCATTTCCTGTAACAACCATGATCACCTCCATTTGTGAGGCGATCATTCGATCAGCTTGTCATGATCTGCGTTATCCCCAGAACTGGGGAGGGATCGTCAGCGCAGGATATCGGTGAAGCTAATGGCGCCGTCGAAGAGCGCGCGAATGGCGAGCATCGTGCGTTTGGTTACGCCGTAGCGATCACGTGCATCCTTGAGATGTTGCGTTACGGTTTCGGCGCCGACGCCGAGAATTTTGGCGATTTCCCAATCGGTCTTACCCCGTGCGACCAGCGCGACGCATTCGATTTGACGATCGGTGAGTTGCGGCGCGGCCGCGATGGGGGCGATTGTGGCGCGCGCTATCTTGCGGGCGGCCTCGAATGCGAAGCTGCCGACAAGCTGGACGAGCGGTAGTTGCTCTTCGTCCAGTTCCTCCCCGTCGCGCATGGCAAAGGAACAGGAACCGTTTACCTCGCCGGGGACATGCGCAGGGATCGTGAATCCGTCGCCAAGGCCCGCAGATCGAGCCGCTGCCAATACCGCGTGGTCCCGCGGATGGAGTGAGATCATGGCCTCTACCTTCGACCAGGCGAAACCTATGGTCGTCGTATGGCTTGCACGATGGATCGGGTCAGCAGCGTATAGTCGGCCCTCCTCGAACGCATCAACCCAATCTCTCGGATACCTGACAAGGCGAACGGCTGCGCTTCCGGGGTTCAGTAAGTCGATGTGATGCACGAGCGCGAAATAGCGAAAACCCATCGCTGCCGTGATTTCTTCGACAGCCTGCAGGAGAGCGTGAGGGGTCGAAGCGGCGCGGGCCACAGCGCAGAACGCCTGCACTTCGGCAAGGGTGATCATAAGCCGCCGATCTACTTGCTACACGAGAGCCTCAATATTGAGATGTCCGTCGCGAACGGCGCGAAGCACAAGCTGAGTCCGACGGCGGACGCCATAACGTCGGCGCGCGCCTTCGACATATTCGTGGACCGTGTCACGACTCAGACCCAGTATCTGTCCGATTTCCCAGTCACTTTTCCCTTGGGCCACGAGGTCAAGGCAGTCGATCTGGCGAGGGCTCAGCGCTATCGGCACGTTTGCCAGTTCATCGGGACCGAGAAGGGCACGCGCCCGGTCGAACGCAACTGTGCCAACCAAACGGGCGGAAAGAAGGTCCGGGCTTGAAATTATCTCGTCGCCCTGGCGCGCCACCGTAAATATCGCGTCGGGCTCGTCACGCATCCTGATCGGCATGGTGAACCCAGCTGCCAGTCCGTGCGCGCGACCCCGCTCCAGGATTGATAGTTGACGAGCACTGGGCGCGATGTAATCCCCGATCTGATCCCAGGTAAGCCCGGAGACGGTCTTGACGCAGGCGGCGTGGACCGGGTCTTCAAGATAGAGTCGCGCGTCCATTACCTCCTCGATCCAGGGCACTGGATAGGTGGTTATCAGGACCGCTTTGCGTGTGGTCCGTTTCAGGTCGACATTGTGTACCAACGCGAACCAGCGAAACCCGAACTGGCGCACAATCGCATCGAGCAAGGATTTGAGCTGATCGAGCGTCGTCGCCTGCCGGCATTCAGCTTCGAATGCGGTGATATCGCCCAAGCGGCCGGCATCTTCGAGATTGCTCATAGTGCGAACGATTCGCATTTCGATTGCGGTTTCGTCCAGTCACCGTTCGGCGAAGCCATTGAAAAACAAGACGGGCTGCCTCCAGCGCCCAACTCCCCGCCAGAAAGGCACTGGTCGTCTTGAGTACGAGTCGGCCGGGGCTATGCCGAAAGGGCGCGCGTGACACTTTACCTCCCGGCAAAGTGTCACAGCCGACAAAATGATGAAATCACCGGTGAAGGGGGATTCACTTAACCCCCTATATGTGCTTGATTCAGACCCGTTATGTTGCACGCTCCGATCATCGGCGACGGCCGCCCGCAACTGGATATGCCATCCTTGCTGGAGATGCTTGCGCGGTCTTCGTCTCGGCCGCGCTACGCCTTCATGGTGCTCAACCTGATTGCCCAAGTTTCCCGGCCCGACGGCAGCGCCGGGCCGCTAGTAGCCAAGGGCGGCGGCCTCATTCCCTTGCGTGACTGGCTTTGCGATGCGCTCACCCCGATGGGGCAGCGTGATCCCCGGCGCGTCGCCCTGGAAGAGCGGATACGCAGTGACCTGGCAATCTCAGGGCGCTTGCCGACCGATGTGGATCAGGCCACGGCGATGGTCGAAGACGCCATCCGTGAGCAGGTACGGGCTTCGGGCAAGACGAATGTGAGCCGGGCGGTATCGGAGCTGGTGCGCGCTGGCTTGCTCAAGCGGCACTATCAGGGCTATTGCGTTGATCATCATAATCGCGGTGCGCAACGCCAGGCCGTCTATATCTTGGCTGGCGGCGCGCGCGGCTTGATCGGCGGCAGACAAGAGCAGCCGAGAGCCGCTCCGAGACAGGCAGAACTAGCGTTCTGATCGCCCCGAAATTGGCCGAATTTAACATAATCTTTGTTATCAAACTTCCTGCGTGTAAGCGCAAAGTAGAAATGTCCCATCCCGCAAAATAGAGATGTCCCATTGCAATGGGTGGTCGCGGTCCGTGGTGGCATGGTCATCCTCTGCTGTGGAGGATGCGCTTATGACGGTGGTGGCCATGAGCCGTGGCGAGCTTTCGCGGTATGATACGCTGCTTCGGGTGACGCGCCGCGAACTGCGGGTCGAAGATGCGGCGACGCTTCTGGGATTGACGCGTCGTCAGGTCGGCCGATTGCTCCTTCGTTTGCGGGCCGAGGGCCCCGAAGGTCTTGTTTCCCGGCGGCGTGGTCGCCCAAGCAACCGGCGTCACAGCGACGCCTTTCGTCAGCGGGTCATTACCCTGGTGCGCGAGCACTACGCCGATTTCGGACCGACCCTGGCGGCCGAGTATCTGGCCGAGCGGCACCAGATCACCATTTCGCACGAGACGCTGCGGAAACTGATGATTGAAGCCGGTCTGTGGAAGGATCGCGATGCTCGTCGCCCGCGACCCTATCAGCCCCGCTACCGCCGCGATTGTCGCGGCGAGCTAGTCCAGGTCGATGGCTCGAAGCACTGGTGGTTCGAGAATCGCGGACCGCAGTGCACGCTGCTGGTGTTCATCGACGATGCGACCAGCGAGCTGATGCACCTCAGGATGGTCGAGAGCGAGAACACGTTCGCCTACATGGATGCAATGACCGCTTATATCGAGGCACACGGCAAGCCGGTGGCGATCTACTCGGACAAGCACTGCGTGTTCCGGAACAACACAGCCTCGGCCAAGGGCGACGGAATGACCCACTTCGGCCGGTCGCTGGACGCGCTCAACATTGAGATCATTTGCGCCAACTCGCCGCAGGCCAAGGGCCGGGTAGAGCGCGCCAACGCGACGCTGCAAGACCGCCTGGTCAAGGCGATGCGGCTCGATGGCATATCGACGATTGCCGATGCCAACGCGTTCCTGCCGGGCTATATGGCGCGCCACAACCAGCGGTTCGCCAAGGCGCCGTTCGATCCGCGCGATGTGCATCGCCCCCTTGCCACGCATGACGATCTCAAGGCCGAGATGGTCTGGCGCGAGCAGCGTACGGTGACGCAGGCGCTGACGCTGCATTACAACAAGGCGATGATCATCCTCGAACCTACCGAGGTCAGCCGACCGCTGGCGGGCAAGCGGGTCGATGTCTGCGAGTATCCTGACGGCCGGCTCGAGATACGTCACGAGGAACACGTCCTGCCCTACCGGGTGTTCGACAAGATCCGGCAGGTAAATCAGGCGGCGATAGTTGAGAACAGGCATCTCGATGCGGCGCTGGCGATGGCCAAGGCGATGCAAGAGATGTTGCCGCCGAGGAAGCGCAACAACAACGAGCCGTGCCGACGATCCCAGGGCGGACACATGTTCCCGCCCCCGCAGCCGCAGGAAGGCGCACCGGTCAAGCGCAAGCGGGGACGTCCACCCCTTCCCCGGCTCAGCCCGATCGAAGCTGCGCAGCGCATGCTTGAGCCCATGTGAGCGAGCCCACTGCCTTCGCAGTGGGTCCGGGGTTCTACCATCGCCAGATCAGCGCACCAGCAGGGGCTACGCTGCACAAGCTGGAAGGGTTCCGCGCAGCCCCTGCTGCATCAATAGGTGACATTTCTATCTGGCGGAAATAGGGACTTCTCTACTTTGCAGAAACACTGCGTGTTCCTGCTATTTAGAGATGACGCAGCCGTTTTTCGAAAATTGGAGCCGAGCGAACGAAATCAACAACGTGCTTTGGAGAGCGCCAATGTTAGCTTCGCGCACTGACGATCATCTGTTCAAAAGGCGGGAACTCTACCTATTGTGCTGTATACCCACCGTCAACGAAGAGCTCCGTACCGGTGACATAGCGGGCTGCATCGGACGCCAGATAGAGCGCCGCTTCTGCGATGTCTGCCGGCTCTCCCAGGCGCCCCATGGGAATGCCGTCGACCAGTACCTTGTGCGCCTCAGGCATTTTCTCGATGACCGCGGTCTGGATGTCCGACATGATGAGACCAGGGCAAATGGCATTGCAGCGGATGCCCTCTCTCGCGGTCTCCAGAGCAACGACTTTCGTCAGGCTCCGGATGCCGCCCTTGCTTGCGCCATAGGGTGAACTGTTGCGCATTCCGACTACGCCACTAATCGACGCGACATTGATGATCGATCCTCCCGCGCCGTGTCGCCGCATTTCGCGCACGGCCGCCCTGCAACCGAGGAAATTGCTATTAAGATTTGTTTCAATGACAGAACGCCAGGTATCCATGGTCATGACATCGATCGGATCGCGCCGGGTAATGCCCGCATTGTTGACCAATATGTCCACGCGACCGAACTTCTCCAAGGTTGTGGCGAATATGCCGTCCCAAGCAGCTTCATCGCGCACGTCGTGCTGCAGCGCGATCCCATTGGTGCCATTGGGAAGGTCGGCAATTCTCTTTTCAACGTCCGAGCTTACGTCAGTGAGGATCACGGCTGCGCCTTCCTCAGCGAAGAGCCGGGCGGTTGCGAATCCTAGTCCGTCGAGCGAAGCAGCCCCCGTGATGATCGCGACGCGGCCCTTTAATTTGTTCATGACACTTTCCTCTCGATTATACTGAATGGTTATGTCGGGCGGCCCAGCAGCCTATCGAGCGTTCTGGCCGTCCGTATCTTTAAGGAAATTGTCGACGGCGGTCAGAAAGACATCGTTCTGATCGCCGGCGACCATGTGGGTCGCGCCACGAATGTCCACGACCCGAGCATTCGGCATCAACCGCGCAAAATGCTCGACCTCGACATCCGTGACCACATCACTTTCCCGACCCCGGACAAGCAAGGTTGGAACATGAGATGTCCGCAACATCTCCTCCAGCCTTGGCGCCGATGTGAAATCACCGTCCCGGAAATTGAGGAAAGCTGGATCCCAGTGCCAATAATATCGGCCATTGTCCGACAGCCGGAGGTTCTTGCGCAATCCTTCCGGTGACGCCGGTCGTTTCCGGTTCGGAATATAGGCGGCGACGGCATCGGCGGCTTCTTCGAGCGAGGCAAAGCCGTCCGGGCTGGCGGCCATGAAGTTCTTGATATGGTCAATTCCCTCGCCGTTCGGGCGCGGAACGACATCGACCAGAGCCAGCGCGTAGCATGGCAAAGATGGGTCCTGCAGAAACGCCGTCATCGCGGCCAACCCACCCATAGACGCGCCAACAAGCGCCAAGGGGCGGGAAAGCCTAGCGATGATACAGCGCAGGTCCTCGGCCATATTATCGATGGTATATCCCTCGGTGGTCGTCCAATCGCTCTCGCCATGACCGCGGGCATCCAGCGTGATCGCCAGATAACCTCGGTTGGCGAGCGCTTTCTGTGCTCCATGCCATGATTGTCGTGTTTGTCCGCCGCCGTGCAGGAACAGCACAATCTTGCCATCCATATTGCCCGCGATGTCGGCGGCGATCGCGTTCCCGGCAGAGCCCGTAAATCTGATCAAGGGGCCACTCCGGCCATCTCGAGCGCTGCAGTGGCGTGCGAATCATCGCGCGGTGTCCCACCGGCGCGCATCGGCTCGACGCCGGTCATCGGTTTCAAGCCAAGTTTTTCGAATAGCGCAGTATCGGCGGTCCCGCCTTGATTGCCAGTCGTTAGCAACTTGTCGCCCGTGAAGATCGAATTGGCGCCCGCCATGAAACAAAGCGCCTGCGTCGCGTCGGACATCGATTCCCGTCCGGCCGACAGGCGCACCATGCTGAGCGGCATGGCGATCCGGGCGACGGCGACCGTGCGGACGAACTCGATATCGTCCAGCCTACCCATGGGTGTGTCCGCCAGCATGTCGCCCAAAACCGTTCCCCGCACCGGCACCAAAGCGTTGATTGGGACACTTTCGGGATAGCGCGGCAAGGTCGCGAGTGCATGAATGAAGCCGATGCGGTCTTCGCGGCTCTCGCCCATGCCAACAATCCCGCCGCAGCAGACGGCGACGCCAGCATCGCGCACATGCGTTAGCGTTTCCAACCGATCACTGAACGTCCGTGTGGTAACGATGTCAGCATATTTCTCCGGCGCCGTGTCGATATTATGGTTGTAATAGTCGAGGCCCGCATCGGCCAGACGCCTGGCCTGTTCGGCTTTCAGCATGCCGAGCGTCATGCAGGTTTCCAGCCCCAGGGCCTTCACGCCTTCGACCATTGCGACCACGGCATCCATGTCGCGGTCCTTGGGATTGCGCCAAGCCGCGCCCATGCAGAAGCGCTGCGAGCCAGCCGCCTTTGCTTCGGCGGCGGCCGAGAGCACGGCGGCGACGTCCATCAGCTTTTGCGCCTTCAGGCCCGACTTCGCCGTGACAGATTGCGAGCAATAGCCACAATCTTCCGGACAACCGCCGGTCTTGATCGACAGCAGCGTGCAAAGTTGCACCTCGCCCGGTTCGTGATGGGCGCGATGCACTTCCGCCGCGCGAAAGACAAGGTCGTGGAAAGGAAGATCGAACAGCTTGCCGATCTCCATCCGAGTCCATGGGGCGACGGTCATTCACAGACTCCTATTCATGACTGGTCAGGGCGTGCTGCCAGGCGATCTGGGCAAGTTCGGGGAAAGCTTTGGCCCGCTCCGCCGCGCTCGCGGAGGCGGCAGTGCCGCGGATAACCCGGCCCTTGATGCCATGGAAAATTGCAGCGAGACGGAAGAAGTTGAAAGCGATGTAGAAGGGATAGTCGGCAATGCCGCTTCGGCCGGTGCGCGCGCAATAGGCCGCCACGTAGTCGGTCTCGCTAGGTATGCCCAAAGTAGCGAGATCAGCCCCGGCAAGACCGGCGACGATATGCGGCGGCATGTGGTACATCATCGCGTGATAGGCGAAATCCGCGAGCGGATGGCCGAGCGTCGAAAGCTCCCAGTCGAGAACCGCGAGGACACGCGGCTCGGTCGGATGGAAGATCATATTATCGATGCGGAAGTCGCCATGCACCAGGCTAGTTTCGTCGCCGGCCGGGATGTTGCGCGGCAGCCATTCGATCAGCCGATCCATGTCGGGGTCCCGGCCGGCATCGGTGTCGTCGAGATATTGCCGCGACCAGCGCGATATCTGACGCTCGAAATAATTGCCCGGTCTGCCATAATCGCCCAGCCCGATTGCCGCATAGTCCACCATGTGGAGGCGGGCGAGCGTCTCGCTCATGGCATCGTAGATGGCCTGCCGATCTTCGAGGCTATGGCCAGGGAGCGACGCGTCCCAGAATATCCGTCCCTCGACCATGTCCATCACATAGAACCAAGTGCCGATGACGGTCTCATCGGTGCACAGGCCATAGACATGCGCGACCGGGAACTGCACGCTTTCTAGGCTGGAGATGACCTTCGCCTCGCGCTCGACGGCATGGGCGCCCTTGAGAAGTTCGCCCGGCGGTCGGCGCCGCATGACGTAGTGGCGTGACGGCGTGACGAGCTTGTAGGTCGGGTTGGACTGGCCGCCGTTGAACTGTTCGACGGTTAGCGGCCCTGCGAACCCCTCGACATGGCGCTCCATCCAGGACGCCAGGGCCTGTTCGTCGAAACGATGGGCCTCCCGTACCGGCGCCGTACCGACATTTGCGTCCGCAAAGGCGGTCATACCGCCGTCCGATCGCGGTGGTCGCGCTTGATTTTCTTGGCGAGGCTCCATTTGTGGACTTCGGTCGGACCGTCATAGATGCGGAAGGCACGGATTTCGCGAAAGATTTGTTCGACGATCGTATCGCCCGAGACGCCCGTGCCACCCATGACCTGCACGCACCGGTCGGCGATGCGCATCAACGCCTCCGAAACCGCTACCTTGGCCATGGAACTCTCGACGGTGCCGAGCGACCCCGTGTCCAGCACGTCCGCGCACCAGTCTATCATCAGTTCGGCCTGCTGCAGGTCGATCATATTTTCCGCCAGCATGAAGCCAACGCCCTCATGGTCTACTAGCGCCTTGCCGAATGCCTGGCGCGTGCAGGCATAAGCGGTCGCGATCTCATGGGCGCGGACGCAGCCGCCCAGCCAGCGCATGCAATGCGACAGGCGCGCGGGCGACAAGCGCACCTGCGCATATTTGAAGCCTTCGCCCGGTGCCCCCAATATCTGGTCTGCGGGCACGCGGAGGTTCTCGATTGCGACGATCGCGTGCCCGCCAGGCATTGAACTGTCGATGGTCTCGAGAATGCGCTCGATCCGGATCGCAGGATCGGGAAGATCCACGAGGAACATGCTGGCGCCCTCGTCGGACTTGGCCATCACGATGCCGACAAGGGCCCCCTGCGCGCCGGTGATGAAGGCCTTGCGGCCGTTGATGACCCAATGATTGCCGTCGAGCCGCGCGGTCGTCTGCATCATGGTCGGGTCTGACCCCGCCCCGCCTTCGCTGGCCGGTTCGGTCATGAAGAAGGCGGAGCGGCCAATTCCCGACACCAGCGGATCGAGAAATCTGCGCTTCTGATCGTCGCTGGCGACCTTACCGAGCAGGTACATATTCCCCTCATCGGGCGCCATGGTGTTGACCGCCAGCGGACCGAGCGGCGAAAGCCCCGATAGCCGCAGCACATGCGCGGTCTCGCGCTGCGATAGATGGTCGCCATCGTCGAGTATATGGGGCGTCAGCACGCCGGCTTCGCGGGCCTTGGCACGCATCTCCATGACGAGATCGTCGGTCGGTCCGTGCGAGCTGCAACGCGGATCGCGCTCATAGGGTACAACGACCTCACGTACGAAAGCTTCGACGCGGGCGCCGATGGCCGAGGCGCGCGGACTAGGATTCACCATTGCAACTTGATCCTCATAATGTGCTGACCAGATGGCCGCCATCGACCGCCAGGACCGATCCGGTCATGTAGGCAGCCATGTCGGACGCCAGCAGAAGCAGCGGGCCGTCGAGATCTTCAAGGCGCCCAAGACGGCGTTGGGGGATACGGCGGATCATCGCCCTGCCGGGGTCGCTTTCCCAGAATTCGGCATTGAGTTCGGTCGCGATATAGCCTGGTGCGAGCGCGTTGACGCGGATGTTGAACCGCGCCAGTTCCAGCGCCATCGTCTTGGTCAGCTGGATCGCCCCCGCCTTGGACACCGCATAGGGAAGTACTGCGCCGGCCTGACGCAGGCCGAGGATCGAAGCGATGTTGATGATCGTGCCGCCCCGCCCATGGCCGCGCATGGCTTTGGCGGCCGCCTGCGCCATCAGGAACATACCCTTGAGATTGGTGTCGATTACCACATCCCAATCCTCTTCCGTCTGGTCCAGCGCCGGCTTTTCGCGCGTGACCCCGGCATTGTTCACCAGGATGTCGATGTCAGCGAGAAGATCGCGGAGCCGTTCGATGCTCTGGGGGTCCACCACATCCAGGATTGCCATGGCGCAAGAGCCGCCAGCGGCCTTGATCGCCTCGTTGACCTGGGCAAGCTGTGCTTCGCGCCGCGCGGTGACGATCACATGCGCGCCCGCTGCGGCGAGCGTTTCGGCAAAATGCTTGCCAAGGCCGCCCGAGGCGCCGGTCACCAGAGCCGTGCGTCCATCAAGCCGCAATGTCATACATCATCCTATTCATGGTGGAGCCTGATACCGCCCTGCCCAGGCAGCAGATCATCCCGCATCACGCCCTGCGCGTCATAGTCGCCCCCATTTTCGGTGCGGTACGCGATCGGCTTTTCGGATGGGGCGGCAAGCAGGCGAGCGACATAGCGATCGGCCATGGCCGTGAATTCATCCTCAGTTGTGCGCACGGTCTGGAAGGTCACAAAAGGCTCAAGCGGCGCCATGCCCGTATAATGAAACACGCCGTGATTCAGCGGAAACAGCAGGTCGCCCATCGTACCATTTATGCCCCGATCGGAAAATTGCGCCTCGCGTCCGCCCGTGGTCACCGCCAGCATGGCGCGACGCCCGGAAAGGGTGCCTTCGCCATAGCGCAGCCACTGCCTTGTCCCGGGCTTTGGAACGCCGATTGCAAACCCGTGCGCAAACACCCGGTCCAGCCAGCCCTTGAGGATCGCCGGCATCGAAAACCACCAGAGCGGAAACTGGAGGACCACCACGTCAGCCCTTAAAAGCTTTGCTTGTTCGGCGGCAATGTCTGGGCTTTGCACACCTGATGCGTAGGCCTCGCCAGAAGCACGATGGTAGACCAACCGGGTCTCGGCATCTCGCGCCGGAAAGTCGTCAGCGTCAGCGATCGCCTTGAAACCCATGGCGTAAAGGTCGGATACCTCCACGTCATGACCATGCTCGATCAGAGCCCTTACCGCATGGTCCTTGAGGGCAGCATTTAGCGAGCGTGGCTCGGGATGCGCAAAGACTATCAGATAGCGCAAGACAAGCCTACTTGCCCTGCCATTGCGGCTTGCGCTTCTCCTTGAAGGCACGCGGTCCCTCGAGGCCATCTTCGCTCAGATAGGCGGGTTCGAAGATGCGGTGCGCTTCCTCGAACATGTCGTGATAGCTCAGACTCGCCGACGCATAGACCATGCGCTTGCCGGCGCGGACCGAGAGCGGCGCGTTATCGGCGATTGCGCGCGCCATCTTCTCGGCTTCGGCCATCAGATCGGCTGCGGGAACCACTTTGTTGACGAAGCCGACCTCATAGGCGCGTTGAGCTGTGATCGGTTGTGCCGTCGTCAGAAGCTCCATCGCCAGCCGTGGGCCGATCATCCAGGCGAGCGGGGCCGCCCAGGGCGCGCCGCGCCCGACGCGGGCCTCGGAGATGCCGAAGGTGGCGTGGTCCGCTGCTATGACCAGGTCACACATCTGCGCAAGCAGGAAACCGCCAGCATAAGCCAGGCCGTTCACGGCAGCGATGATAGGCTTGTCGGTGACCAGCGAGCGATTGAAATAAACGAGCAGGTCGCGCGGCGGGATCCGCATCTGGACGTCGGCCATTTCCTTGAGATCGCCGCCCGCGCTGAAGGCCTTTTCGCCTGCTGCGGTAATGACGAGCACCTGCGCCGCCGGATCTTCGGCAAAAGCCTGAGCCTTCTCGCGAATGCCGTCGCGCACCGCCTTGTTCATCGCATTGCGTGCTTCAGGCCGGTTGATCGTTAGCCAGGCGATGCCGTCCCTGACCTCGTAGAGGATTTCGTCCGTCATAATATCTCCGGTCAAATGCGAAGGACGCCGCCGGGCGTCCGAATGATCGGCGCGCTGAGCGACGCCGACAAAGCCATGCCAAGGGTGTTGCGCGTCTCGATCATGTCGATGAGCCCGTCGTCGCGCAGTTCCGACGTCAGGTGATAAGGCCCCGAGGTGCGGTCGAAATATTCGCCGACATTGGCAGTGATTTCCTCGATCTCCTCCGGCGTCGGAACACGGCCCTGTTCGCGGCGGATGCTGGCAATTCGCACCTGGGTCAGGGTCGTTACGGCCTGTTCAGGGCCCATGATTGCGGATCGCGAATTAGGCCAAGAGAAGAGGAAGCGTGGGCGCCAAGCCCGGCCGGTCATCGCATAATTGCCCGCGCCCTGCGACGCATTGACGAACAGGGAGAGCTTCGGAACGGTGAGGTTCGCCTGCACCATCAGCATCTTGGCGCCATCTTTGGTGATGCCGCCGCGCTCATATTCGCGCCCGACCATGAAGCCGGTGATATTGTGCATGAACAGCAACGGGATCCCATCACGATCGCACAGCTGCATGAATTGCGTGGCCTTGTTCGCCGCTTCGCTGAAAAGAACGCCGTTATTGCCCAATATGCCGACCTTCATGCCGAGGATGAAGGCCCAGCCCGTCACCATGGTTTCGCCGTAGGCCGGCTTGAACTCGGTGAAGCGGCTGCCATCGACTAGACGTGCAATCACTTCACGCATGTCGAACTGGCGCTTCGTATCCCGCGGGATGATGCCGTAGAGTTCGTCGGGATCGTAGAACGGATCCTCGATCGGGCGCCGGTCGATGTCGACCTTGGGCTTGCGCGCCCATAGGCCGGCGAGTTCGCGGACCAGTGCAAGGCCTTCCTGCTCGGACGAAACGGCATAGTCAGCGACGCCCGACACGGCGGTCTGCATGTCCGCGCCGCCAAGCTCGTCGGCAGTGACATCTTGCCCGGTCGCGGCTTTCACCAGTGGCGGTCCTGCAAGAAACACGAAGCCCGTGTCGCGCACGATGATCGAGATATCGCACAGCGTCGGCAGATAGGCGCCACCCGCGGTACATGGCCCGAGCACCAGCGCGATCTGCTGAATGCCGAGGGCGCTCATGCGGCACTGGTTATAATAAACTGCCCCGCCCATCGCATAAATGTCGTCTTGCAGCGGCAGATAGGCACCGCCGGAATCGATCAGATGGATCATCGGCAAGTTATTCTCGATGGCAATGTCCATCGCGCGGATGATCTTCTTGATCGTCAGCGGGTACCAGGAACCGCCCTTGATGGTGCTGTCGCCCGCTGTGATCACGACTTCGCGTCCGTTGACGATGCCGATGCCAGTGACAATAACGGCCTGCGGCGCGGTGCCGTCATAAGCTTCACAAGCTGCCAGCGGCGAGAATTCCAGGAACGGCGTACCCGGATCGAGCAGCAGCTCCAGCCGCGCCCGGACGGTCAGCTTCTTGCGTTCGGCCAGAAGGTCGAACGCGCGTTGTGGCCGGTCAAAGCGGGCCGCGTGCATGCGTTCGCGCAATTCCTTGGCGAGGCCCAGATTATGCGCCCGATTTTCCCGATAGCCCTCGGACGAGGTCTCGATCTGCGAATGAATGCGTTGCATCTCAGGCCTCCGCCTCTTCGAGCGGAGCTAGGGTCACGAGCGGCGCGCCGAGCGTGAAGCTTTCTCCCACCCGCGCATCGACCTGCGCGACCTCACCGTCGCGGCTCGATTTTATTTCCATCTGCATCTTCATACTTTCGATGATGAGGAGCGTCTGACCGGCGGTGACCGTGTCGCCTGCCGCGACCATCACGTTCACAGTAACGCCGGGCATCGGCGCCTTGGCCACATCGCTCTGATTGGCGCCCAGCATCGCGCGCTCGGCCGGGTCCTCGACAATAATCCGCCAGGTCCGCCCGAAGGCATGGATCAGCACCTTGTCGCGATCAACCACCAGCGACACAGGCACCGATCGCCCATCGACGGTGACGACCCAATCGTTCCCTGATGGCGAAAGCGCCGCTTCGAGCGACTTGCCGTTCAGCCAGACGCGCGCGCCGTTCGCGCGGCGGGTCAAGGTGACTTCGTTTGGCTTGCCGCCGTTGATGGATAGCTCACGCAGCATTGTCACACTCTCCAGCCGCCAATGGTCGCCGCCGGTTCGGGCGTCTCGTAACGGAAATCAAAGTCGGGGTGGGCAAGCGCCGCCGCGACATTGAGCAGTTTCTCCTGATCCGATGTCGCCGATGCCACGGCGAGATCCTCGCTATAGATATCGAGAAAGCCCGTGTGCGTGGCGCCCGACTGAAAGGCCGGATGGCTGACCACCCGGTGCAGAAAATCGATATTGGTCACCGGACCCAGGACGACCGTTTGCTCCAGGGCTTCGCGCATCGCTTCGATCGCCTTATCACGATCGGCGCCAAATGTGATAAGTTTGGCGATCATGGGATCGAACGAAGCCCCGATCTCCTGGCCTTCGACCACGCCATGATCGATGCGAATATGCGGTCCGGTGGGGAAGCGGACCTTTAGCAGCTTGCCAGTGGCGGGCAGATAGCCCGCGTCGGCGTCCTCGGCGTAGATACGCACCTCGATGGCATGACCACGTTGCTGGATCTCATCCTGCGTCCAGGGCAGCGCCTCGCCCGCTGCCACGCGCAGCTGCTGCTCGACGATGTCCACCCCGGTCACCATTTCGGTAACGGGATGTTCCACCTGGATGCGGGTATTCATCTCGAGGAAGTAGAAATTGCGATCACGATCGACGACCATCTCGACGGTGCCCGCCGAGGTGTAGTTTACCGCGCGCGCCAGGGCGCAAGCCTGTTCGCCCATTGCCTTGCGGACATCCGGGGTAATGAACGGCGATGGCGCTTCCTCCACCACCTTCTGGTAGCGCCGCTGGATCGAGCATTCGCGCTCGCCCAGATGGACGACATTGCCGTGGCCGTCGGCCAGCACCTGGATCTCGATATGGCGCGGCTCGACGATGAACTTCTCGACGAATACGCGCCCATCGCCGAAAGCGGCTTTGGCTTCGGCACCCGCGCGTACCAGACCGTCGCGGCATTCGGCATCATTATGGGCAATGCGCATGCCCTTGCCACCGCCACCCGCACTAGCCTTGAGCAGGACGGGGTAACCGATACGCTGCGCGACGGCGACCGCTTCCTCCGGATCGTCGATAGCATCGCCCGAGCCGGGAACGGTCGTAACGCCCGCCAGCGCTGCAAGCTTCTTGGATTCGATCTTGTCGCCCATCGCACTGATCGCCGAGGCCGGGGGACCGATGAAGACGAGGCCCGCATCGACCACGGCCTGCGCAAACTCGGCCTTTTCGGAGAGGAAGCCAAAGCCAGGATGGATGGCCTCAGCGCCGGTTGATTTTGCCGCCGCAATGATCTGCGCGATGTCCAGATAGGCGGAAACGGGCGGGGTGCCGGTGATCAGCACCGCTTCGTCAGCATCGCGCACCGCAGGGCTGTCATGATCGATCTCATGATAAACCACGACGCTGGCAATATCGAGCCGGCGCAATGTGCGCAAAACGCGGCAGGCGATTTCGCCACGATTGGCGACGAGAACCTTCTTGAAACCGCTCATCGACCCGCTCCAGTTGCACCCAGCAATCCCTGATTGTCCCAGGCTGCCGGAACCGTGACCGGCATAGCCAGAAGCATCGCCGCGAAAGATTTACCTTGCGGATCGTAGCGCAACGTAGAGGTGCCCCCTGCCCCACCCAGCACAGCGTCCATTAAAATGTTGATAGCGTTGAGGCCCGGCATCTCCCACCGGCTTATCGAACCCTTGAGATAATGGCCGAACATCTCGGATACCCGCGCGCAGGTGACCTGATCCCGCAGGATCTCGACGAATTCGAGACGACGGGCGATAACGCCGATATTGGCCTTGTCGCCCTTGTCGCCGCTCCGCGCCCAGGCGATGGCCCGCAGCGGCACGACGACACCCTCCGGCTTCACGCGCACGGCCGGATCAGCCAGTTTCGGCGTAGTAATGATGGCATCCTTGTCGCCGCCGAAGACGTCCGCCTGAACGGTCTCGCTACCCAAGTGGATTTCGAGCGGCACCTGCGTCTTGGGGACAAGCAAATGATAGATGCGAAATACCGGCGCAACGCGGGGACGACCGGCGAACAGGCCAGTCAGACCTTGCGCCACGATGCCCATCGTCGCGAACTCTCGCGAGAAAATCTCCAGTGCGGCTTTGTCGGGATGCCTCAGGGCGACCTTGACCACGACCTCGTCCGCCGGGCGCAGGCTGTCGTCCGAAGAGGTGCCACCCGCCCCGATCACTTCGACAGAGACCTCCGTAGGCGGACCCATCCCATCGATAGCCATCAGGCGTGTCGCCCGCGAGATCGTCGCATAGCCGGCCCGCCGTGCGCGGCCGGCGGCATCAAGGCCCGCGAACATGGCTGTGGTGATCACGCGGAAGCCGTCGGTCGCCGTGCAGGTCGCCTTATATGTCGCGGTTGGCGCAGTGCCGAGCGCGCCGGTCACGCGGACTAGGTTCGGGCCTGACTGGGTGACAGAAATGCTGCGCCAGTCGCAGGTCACATCGGGAAGGAGATAGGCGCCCGGGTCACCGATTTCGTAAACGATCTGCTCGCCCACGGAGGCCGGGCTGATCAGTCCACCTGTATTATCCGGCTTACTGATCTCGACAGCCCCGTCTGCGCTGACCGTCGCGATCGGATAGCCCATATCGTCCCAACCGGGCACAGATGCCCAGTCGGTATGATTGCCGCCCGTGCATTGCGGACCGCATTCGATGATATGGCCAGCCAGAGCGCCGGCAGACAGCAGATCATAATCCTGCGGTCCCCACCCAAACTCATGGATCAAGGGGCCAAGCACCACCGCGGCGTCGACGCAGCGGCCGGCGATCACGATGTCGGCGCCGGCACTAAGCGCCTGCGCGATCGGGAATGCGCCAACATAGGCGTTGAGGGAGTTGAGCTTCGCTGGCAGTTGCTCATCGGTGAACATGTCGCGCGACTGGTCGGTCACGATCTCGTCCAGCCGGGACAGGAGATTGTCGCCGCTGACTGCAGCAACTTTCAGCGACAGACCGGCTTCGTCGACAGCCGCTTGCAGCGCCTGAGCGCAGGCGACCGGGTTCAGCGCGCCGCCATTGGTGACGACTTTGATCCCGCGCCGTGCGATTTCCTGCAGAACTGGCTTCAATGCGCTCAGCACGTCGGGGACATATCCGCTCAGAGGATCCTTGGCCTGGGCCCGGGCGAGTAACGCCATCGTGATCTCGGAAAGATAATCCGAAACCAGATAATCCAAGTCGGGAACGGTCAGCAGCTGGGCGACGGCGCGATCGGTATCGCCCCAGAATGCAGCCCAGCAGCCTATCTTGATATTTCGACCCATTAAATTCCCTCCCCGTGAGCCTGTCGATCGACTCATTCAGATTTCTCAACCGTGCGGCTGGTTGGGTTTCTTTGCGCTATAGCGGCGTGGCGGTCAAGCCCGGTGCGCAACAAAGCATGCAAACCTGTCTGTTTACGCTCCGCCCGACTTGCCGCAGCTAAACGCTCATCATCGGCGTGTCGCATCCATTCGCGTTTCGGGCGCCCGCGACGCACGAAGGCCCATTTTCATCCGATACAGAACTGCGACAAGTCCTACAAAGACGTGATGTGTTGCCTGATCAGTCAGCCACGTCGTTCTCGAACATAGCCGATCAACTGAAGCGAAATCCGGCAAAATCGTTCGTCTTCATGTCGATCACGGTTTGCTGGAACATGGCCACGCCGCCGACATGAAAGAGGACGCGCTTGGGTTTTCCTGGGATGTTCGCACCGAATATCCAGGAGTCTGATCGCGTGAGGAGCATTGCGCTCGCCAACCTGGCACATTCCTCTACCCATCCGTTCTCGGCCTCGTTAGTCGTTTCAACGCTTGTGAAACCTTCGCTGATCGTCTTGGTGATCAAGTCGCCGATGAGTTGAACCTGCATTTCCAGCAGCGGCGGGAAGTTGGAGAAGGGCATCAGCGGACCTGCGATCATGAACAGGTTGGGGAACTCGGCAGTCATAACCGACAAATAGCTGGCGGCGCCTTCCTTCCAATGGTCGTTCAGGGTCAGCCCATTTCGGCCCCGGATATCCATTTTCTTGAAATTCCCGTCGACGGCATCGAACCCAGTCGCGAATACGAGAACGTCCAGCTCATAGGTGTCGCCATTGTCGAGTGTGAGGCCGGGGGGCGTGATGGTCGCGATGGGAGTGGCCTTGACGTCGATGAGGGTCACGTTGTCGCGGTTGAAGATCTCGAAATAGCCGGAATCGCACAGCGGGCGTTTCACATAATAGTCGGTCGGCGTCAGCATTTTAGCTGTTGCCGGATCCTTGACGATCTGACCGATTTTTCTCCGAATGAACTCGGCCGCTGCGTGGTTGGCTTCAGGATCTATCAAAATATCACAGAATGTCTCGAAGGCGTAGCGGAAGCCGCCGCCATGCTGCCAAGCCTTCTCGAAGATCGCTTCGCGCTCCGCGTCCGACACGGCCATCGCCGGGACGGTACTTTCCTTAAACCCCATGGCGAATGCAGATCCGCGAACATCTTCCCAAATCTGCCGATAGTTCGCCTGGACATCGGCCAGATATTCCTCGGTGACCGGACCATTGCCAACCGGGACAGAATATTGCGGCGTGCGCTGGAAAATAGTGAGGTGCGCCACTTCGGGGGCGATGGCCGTCGTAAGCTGGATGCCGGTCGAGCCGGTGCCGACCACACCAACGCGCTTGCCCGCCAAGTTCACGCCTTCGGGCCATTTGGAGGTGTGGAACATCTCCCCTTCGAAATCTTCGATGCCGGGAATATTCGGGATGTTCGTGGCCGCCAGCGGCCCTACCGCCGCCACGACGAAGCGGGCCGTCAATACTTCCCCATCCTCCGTCGTCACATCCCAGATCGCGCGATTCTCGTCGAAAGTGGCCGACGCAATTCCTACTCCAAACTCGATGCTCCGGCGCAGGTCGAAGCGGTCGGCGACATGCTGGAGATAGGCCATGATCTGGGGCTGCTTGAGATAGCGAGTGTCCCACTTCCATTCCTTGAGAAGGTCCTCGTCGAAGGAATAACGATAGACCACGCTTTCCGTGTCAGACAGGGCGCCCGGATAGCGGTTCCAGTACCAGGTGCCGCCCACATCACTGGCGCGATCGAACGCCCGGACATCAAGGTTCATCTCGTCGCGCAGCTTGCGCAGCATGTACAGGCCGCCGAACCCGGCGCCGATAACGATCGCATCGAAATGTCGAACCGTGTTTTCTGCGGACGTGTCGCGTGTTTGGGTCGATACTTCGTTCATACGTCCATCTCCAGCGTCATATCGATGACGATTTTGCCAAAATGCTGCCCTGACAGCTGGTGCTGCATGGCCTGCGTGATCCTCGAAAAAGGAAAGACAGCGTCGATAACTGGGCGAATGCCCAGCCGTCCGATCGCATCGACCATGCGCAGTTGCATGGCCCGGTTACCGACAGCGATCGGACTGATCTTCTGCTGCCGCAACATCACGTCGATCAGATTGAGCTCGGCCCTATAGCCTCCGAGCATGCCGATCATGACAACGCTTCCGCCGACCCGCGTCGCCGTTATCGCTTGGGACAAGGTCGAAGCGCCGCCGACGTCCATGACATGATCGACGCCGCCGCCAGTCATGCCGCAGATAGTCGCACCCCAATGCTCATCGTCCCGATAGTTGACGACATGGGAGGCGCCCAGCGCCCGCAACCGGCCGGCTTTCTCCGCCGAGGACGACGTTGCGATGACGGTCGCACCCAGAGCGATCGCAAACTGCAAGGCGAAGACCGATGCGCCGCCGGAGCCTTCTACCAGGACCGTCTCGCCTGCCTGAATCCCACCCACCTCAACGAGCGCGCGCCAGGCGGTGAGCGCCGCGCAGGGGAACGTCGCTGCTTCCTGATAGCTATATCCATCCGGAATTCGGGTCAGCACCTCGGGTCGATAGAGCCCATATTCGACTGCGCAGCCATCGACGGAGTCGCCGTTGATCGCGCCCATAGCCACAGTCGTTGGGTCACCGTCCACCCAGTCAGGGAAGAACAGACTCATGACCTTGTCCCCGACCGCCCACTCTGTAACATCCGATCCGACCGCGACGATCTCGCCGGCACCGTCCGAGACCGGAATACGGCCCTCATTTACCGGCATCATCCCGCTGACCACGGCATAGTCGTGGAAGTTCAGCGACAGTGCGTGCCAGCGCACCTTCACCAATCCAGCGAACACGACAGGCTCTTCCCGATCTTCGATCGCGAAAGAGTCCAGTCTAGCAGGAGGGTGAATTACGGCGGCTTTCATGAGGGTCCTATATTGTCGTTGGGGTCCAAGGCGCGGTCTTCAGGCGATCGTGTACCCGCCATCAACAGGGATATCGGCGCCGACAATGTAGCTCGCCTTGTCTGACAGTAGCCAAAGCGCGAGGTTGGCGACCTCCTCAGGCGCACTGCCGCGTCCGATCGGATGCATGGCCATGAAGGCGTCCCGGCTCTCCTGCGTAAAGAATTTTTCCGTCATGTTCGTGATGACGTAGCCAGGGCTGAGGCAATTGACCCGGATGCCGCGAGACGCATATTCAAGCGCCACCGACTTGGTAAGCCCGACCACCGCATGCTTCGATGTCACATAGGCGCACAATTCCGGAAGCGCCGTCCGTCCGACCACCGAGGCCGTGTTGACGATCGCGCCACAGCCTGCGGCGAGCATGTGCGGGATTTGGGCCTGCATGCAGTTGAACACGCCCATGAGGTTCACGTCCTGCACTTTGCGGAATTCCGCTTCGGGATAATCTGCAAAGGGAATGCCCGGACCTACGATCCCGGCATTGTTGTGCGCCACGTGAAGGCCGCCGAAGCGATCTACGGCCGCCATCACCGCGACATCGACGTCCGCTCGGTGGATTACGTTGCCGACGCTCATCGCCACGGACCCGCCCTGGCTTTCGATCAGCCCGACCGTTTCCGCCAGGCCGGCCTCGTCCAGGTCCATGATCAGCACGCTTGCACCAGCATCCGCGAGGGCCATAGCCGACGCGCGGCCGATGCCGCTCGCCGCCCCGGTCACAAAAGCGACTTTGCCTTCCATTTCTGCCATACACTGCTCCCAATTCTTCTGCGCTTATGTCGAAACAGGCTCAGGCCAGGATCATCTCGGTCAGGAGCGGTTCGTCGGCACGCACCACTTCAGCGCACACCTGGACATGGCATCCCGGGCAGCAATAGCGACGCAGCACGATCGGCTGATCGTTATAGTAAAGGGGATCCTGGGCCGTCGGCATGAGCGTTACCGGCCCCTCGTGGACCAGCGCGCCTTCCTTGTAATTTTCCGAATAGCCGCAGTAGCTATGGCCGCACTGGCTGCAGGCCAACACACGCTCGCCCGCGCGATCGGTCGCCATGACATATTCATGGACCGCCCGGTCAGGCTCGCCGGTTGCAGCCTTTACCCGCCTGTTCGCCCCGTCCCGCAGAGGCTTTTGCCACTGCGAACGTTCCGTGCGCAGCCCATCGCGACGCTTCGCCGTGGCATCGGCATCGAGCTGGCTACTGGGGGATACGACAACGCCATAGATGGTGTCGGCGGCTTCGACCGATACCCAGCCTGAAAGGACATCCTCGACGACGAGCTCGGGCATCCGATCGAGAGGATCGCCATAGCCGCCGCCACCGCCTACGCGCATTTCGAAAACGTCGCCGGCGCTCAGCGTCGCGCCGTTGGACTTGGCCATCAGATGGACGGTCTCTTCGGCACTCAGCGCGTCGATGGAATCCGGCAACATCCGTTCTGCCATCTCCGCGGCCAGACTCGTGCCACGTCGCACTACATAGTGGCCCGCGACCGACGGGTAGCCGCCGAACAGGCCCGGCGCGTTCTGCGCCGAAACCGACTGACCCGCAGTATTGGTGACGATCGACATGGATTGCGCGCGATAGGGCGTGATTGCCGAGCGCAAGCCCGTGCCGCCTCGCCATTTGCCGGCGCCAGCGCCGTCCTCATCCTCTTTCCGATAAAGATAGAGAATGGGATACCATTGCTCGATCAACTCGACATTGAGCGCCATCGACAGCGGACTGTAGCTCGGACCACTGGTGTTGATGCCGTCCCCGAAGGAACGCGCACCCGACCCACCAGCGAAGGCATCCAGCAACGCCTGCCCGAAGAAATTGCCGCGATCATCATAGCCGACCAGCACCGGAAGCTCGAAATCGGAGCAAGGCGCGACGAGATCCTCTTTCAGGCCCGGATCGCATGCCATCATACGCGAGAACACCGCCTGAGCGGCGTTCATCATCGTCACCGCCTGGAGGATACCGCCGCTGACCGCAGTGGGATGGTTGACGCAGGTCAGCAAGCCCGGCGTCGGCCGATAGTCGATCTGCCGCTCGCTGCCGCCATAGGCGAACAGCTGTTCGTAGAGCATCGACACGGAGATGATGCCGGTGATCGACCCAGTCCAGGACGTGAACGGAATGCCGTTGACGCCAGGGGTCTCCCGATCGGTCCCGGCATTGTCGATGATCAGCCGGTCGCCCTTTTTGGTGACATTGAGCTGGGTGCGCTGGGTCGATCGATTGCCGGGGAGCGCATCGTCGAGATAGCGAACCTCAGTCCACTTCCCATCGGGGATCAGTTCCAGCTTCTGCTGGAAGGCGCGCTGGGCCTGGTCGAGCATCCGCCGCATCGCCGCCTTGATCGTCGGGGCTCCAAATCGGATGCACAAAGCGACGATCTGGTCACGCGCGAAGACAGCGCCAGCGATCTGCGCGCGCAGGTCCAATGCGACCAAGTCGGGTAAGCGTGATTGCCGCAGATAGAGAGCTTCGAGATCCTTGCGCATCTCGCCGCGTTCGACGAGTTTGAACGGCGGCAATACGATAGGATCGGAATATACATCCTCCGCATTTTGCGGCCAGCCGCCCGGCACAATGCCGCCCAGATCATATTGGTGGCCCGCATTGGCAACCCAGCCGAACAGCTTGCCCTCATAGAAGATCGGCGCGGCGAAGAGCACGTCCATCTGGTGGCAGGCCCCGATCCAGGGATCGTTGCAGCAGAAGATGTCGCCCTCCTCGATCCCCGGCCGATCGGACAGGGTTTCGAGAATATAGCGGATACCCAAGGGCGCTCCGGCATTGAGGAGCTGGACATAAGGCGCGTTGAGCACGACCTCGGCATCCTCGGTCAGCACCGACATGTTGAAGTCGAGCGTTGCGAGAACCGGCGATCCGGAGATGCGCGTGATCGTATCGCCATGCGCAATATTGATCGTCCACAATTTCTGGCGGATCACCTCATAGGTGATCGGGTCAATGTCGTCAGCCTGCTCCTCATGGAACTGCACGTTCGACGAAACCCGCGTCCTCCAGTCCGCCCGCGGGCGGTAACTTTGTTGCTTGCCATTCCAACCGGGCGCCTCGGCCGAAAACTGGTCCAGGGTCGAAGAGGGATCGATGTCAGCCATGGGACTATCCTAAGCGTTCGAGCCGAGAGTGATGACGACACTCCCTGTTGGGTGTATCTTCGCGACAGCATCATGTTCGACGATGATGGTCGTGTCGGGATATTCGATGATGGCGGGGCCAGCGATTTCACTGTCGATCGCAAGAGCAGGACCTGTGTAGATCGGCGTCGATACGGTAACGCCTCCCTTGGCATACCAAATGACGTCGCGAGTGCCCTTGAGCGCCGCCGCATCGGGTGAGGCTTCGCCGCTGTCGATAGCATCGAAGCGGACGCCACTGAGCTTTGCACGCCCATGGACCTGCAATCCCGTGAGTGTGAAGCCTGCCGCGGCATAGCCGCTGCCCTTGCCAAACAGCCGCTCATATTCCTGCTCGAACGCGCTCACCATCCGGCCGACGGAATGAGGATCATAGGTGCCGCCGTCGACGACGACATCTACCTCATTGACCTGGAGCGCATATTTGATTTCGGCATGATGCTCTAGTTCGATCGCGTCGCGCGCTACGCCTTGCGCAACCAGCCGCTCGAACACCTGGGATTCCAGCGCGCGCCATCGATCGTTGATCAGTGCTGGATCGAAGGGGCTGCTCAGGCCAATACCGGATGGCGCGGTCACCAGTGCATCCGAAGCCGCGATGCCGAAGGCGGACCAGCCAGCAGCAAGATTGCTGAGCGGCACGACAACCGTCTTCGAGCCCAGTTCGCGCGCGAGCGCTGTCGCATGAAGGCCGCCGCCACCGCCGAAGCTGTAAAGTACGAAGTCGCGGGCGTCATAGCCCTGCTGCGTGACGGTCAGCCAGATCGCATCAGCCATCTGACTATCGACGATCCGCAGCGCCGCCGCCGCCGTCTGGTCGGCGCTAAGCCCAAGCGGTGCCCCTACCTTGGCCAGTGCCGCTCGCGCCGCTTCCACGTCCAGCTTGATCTGGCCACCGAAGAAATAGTCCGGGTTGAAATAGCCCAGCACAGCGGCGGCATCGGCGACGGTGGGTTCGGTGCCGCCCCGCCCGAAGCAGATCGGCCCTGGCCGCGCTGCCGCGCTTCGTGGCCCGACCCGCATGACGTCCCCGTCGGTGTGGATGATGCTGCCACCGCCCGATCCCACTGAGCGCACATCCAAGGTTGGTGCGAAATACTCATACTGGTCGTAGCTGGCCGTCGATCGGCGAACGGGGATGCCGTTGAAGATCGTACCGATGTCGAGCGTCGTACCGCCAATATCCGCGGTAATGACATTGCGGCTGCCGCCCACGGCTGCTGCCGTAGCCAGGTTTGCTGCGCCGATCAGACCCGCAACCGGGCCCGAGCCGATTGTCAGGACTGGCAATGCTCGGGCGAAATCGGCATCGATCAAACCGCCGGCGCAGGACATGAGCTGCAGGCGCTGGGTGTAACCATGGCGACGCAGATCGACCTCGAGCGCTTCGAGATAGAAGCGCATCGGCGGGCCGATCATCGAGTTGACGATCGTCGCGATCGTCCGCTCATATTCGCCAACGCGCGGGCTAACTTCCGACGAGATCGACACGAACAGGTCAGGTGCCACTTCCCGAACCAGTTCCCGCAATCGCCGCTCATGACTGTCGTTAGCCGTTGACCAGAGCAGCGAAATCGCGATGGCCTCGACCCCCTGCGAGAGCAGACGCTCTATCGCGGCGCGGGCGCGCTCTTCGTTCAGTTCGACAAGGATATTGCCGTCAAACGCGATGCGTTCGTCAATTTCTTCGCACAGCGCCTTCGATACCAATGGTTCCGGCTTGGTTTGCTTGGCGACATGGGCGATATAGTCGGATGGCATCCATTTGAGGCGTCCACCCGCCTTCATGATGAAGATCGAATCGCCATGGCCCCTTGTAGCGAGCAAGCCGACCCTGGCGGTCTTGCGTTCCACCAACGCGTTCGTGCCTACGGTACAGGCATGATAGACATGGGCGTCCGCCAGCATGTCCTCCAGCTCGACGCCGTGCATCGCAGACGCGGCGCGCAGCGAGTTGATGAAACCCGTCTGGAAATCGGGCGGCGTGGACGACGCCTTGCCAATCTTGATGATCGCCGACCCATCAACCCCGCTCTTGAGCACGATGCAATCGGTAAATGTGCCGCCGATATCGACGCCGACTATATATGTCACAGCTTATCCTCAGACCGAAAGATGGGGTGCGTGTTCACAGCTTGAGAAGGCCGCCCGCGAAGATGTCGGCGCCGGTGATCGCTACGCCCGATCCGTTGCCGGCGATCAGACCAATCCTTTTGTCGCGTTTCATCCTCAGCCTCTTTCTCTTTTCTAGGGGTAGATCCCGGCGGCTAGCCCGCCGTCGATCAGATAGGTGGCGCCTGTGGTGTAGGCGGCGTCTTCGCTGCCTAGGAAAACCATCATCTTGGCCACCTCGCGCGCCGTGCCGTATCGCTGGAGCGGCACATGGGCGATCGTGCGTTGCCGTGATTTTTCGGTGTCGCCAGCGCCCAGCCCTTCATTGATCTGGGCCATCATGTCCGTATCGATCGGCGCGGGCGCGACGGCGTTCACGCGAATGCCGTAGCGCGCGCCCTCGATCGCGCTCGATTTCACCAGGCCGATCACAGCGTGCTTACTCGCGATATAGGGGGCGACCATCGGGGCACCCAGCACGCCGCCGGTCGAGGCGGTCACGACGATGCTGCCGCCGCCATTGGCCTTCATGACCGGGAAGAGTGCGGCAATTCCGGACCAGACGCTGCGTACATTGACGGCCATGATCCGGTCGAATTCCTCGACCGACACAGCGTCAATCCGGGCCACGTTGCCAGCGATTCCCGCATTCAGCATGGCAATGTCGATGTGACCGAAACGCTCTATCGCAGCATCGACATAGCGCGAGGCCGTATCCACATCGCCGACATCAGCCATAACGGCGAGGGTTTCAGCTTCCAATGTGGCGCATGCAGCTTCAAGGGCTTCGGCCTTGGAATCGACAAGTAGAAGCTTTGCACCGGCGGCCGCGCAAAGGCCGGCAGCGGCCAGGCCTATGCCCGAAGCGGCACCGGTGATCACGACAACTCGGCCGGCAAGGTCAGGCATTAGGAGTCCCCGCTGAGGCGCCGAGGCACTTCACCCTGCCGCCACCGTGGCGCTGCCAGTGCCGCGCGCCTCGAGTTCACCGAGCGTCACGACACCATCAGCATTGGCCACGGTGATCTCCGCGATGATGCGACGCAGTTCGCCGGACATCTTCGTTTGCTTCGCTGCCGTCCTGGGAATGGCATCGACGAATATATAGAGGCGGGGGCGCTTCCACCGCTCCATCGCCGAGATGCAATAGCTGTCCAGCATGTCACGCGCGGCGCTCTCACTATGATCGGTCGAAAGCACGATGAATGCCGCAGGCACCTCACCGAAACGGTCGTGGGCGACCCCGACACAGGCGGCATCACGGACGTCGGGATGTTCAAGAAGAACCTTATCGACTTCCAGCAGCGAGAGCTTCTCTGCGCCACTCAGGATCATGTCGTCTGTGCGGCCGCGAATGAAATACCAGCCTTGTGCGTCCCGATATCCACGGTCGCGGGTGTGGAGATAGCCATCCTCGTCGAACGCACCGGCAGTGCGTTCCGGGTCGTTATAATAGCCCGGCGTGACGACATCGCCCCGCAGGCAAATCTCGCCCTCGACATCGCCGCCTTCCAGGATTTCGCCCGTATGGGGGTCTTTGAGGACGACTTCGCAGAATTCCTTATTGGGCCGGCCCGACGACCCGCGCGGCAGTTCGTCCTCGTCGCGGTACACCAGCGCCGAGGAGAGCGCGCGAACGGGCATGGTTTCCGTCATGCCGTACATGGCGCCGACGATGGCGCCCTTGGCTCGCATCGCCGCTTCGATTTCGGGTGGCACGACTTCGCCGGCAACATGGGTGCGAAGGCCGCGAATATCGAGCTCTTCCCAATCGGGATGGCGCATGAGGTCGCGCATCATGGTTGGAACGATATAATAAGCGAAATTGGGCTTATAGGTCTTGATGATGTCGACCACCCGGTCGACGTCCCACCCCTCGCTCCAGAGCAAGGTTCCGCCGACCATGACCAGACGAACAGCGTCTGCGATGCCGCCGCTGTGGAACATGCCCACCAGTGACAGATTGCGGCAGTCGCTCTTGACGCCGGCAAGGAAGATCGAGCCCCAGCAAGAGGTTTCGAGCTTGCCGTGCGTGAAGATGACACCCTTCGACGCGCCGGAGGTGCCAGCAGTGAAGTTGATGGCGGCGATGTCGTCGCGGCTGCGCGGTTCGACCTTCAGCAGCCCGGTCTTATCGGCGGCAAGGCCGTCCAGGCTAGGGAAATCGCCATATGCGCCGGTCGTCATGGCAACGGCTATCTCGGGGTAGCCCCCAATCAGGTCAGCGATTTCGCGAAACTCCGGCGCGACGATCGCCGCCTTGGGCCGGCACCGTTCGATGTCGGAATGAAATTTCTCATGGACCATCTTGTGATTGAGGCCGCTGAAGATCGCGCCGATCCGCATCGTCGCGTACATAATGGCCACATGCAAATAGTTGTCGGCGATGCAGGTGACGACGACATCGTCAGGCTGGACACCCATATCGTCGCGCAGCACATGCCCGATGCGGCTGACAAGCGCCTCGAGGTCCGCATAGGTGATGCTGGCGCCCGATGCGTCGACGATCGCCGTTTTTTGTGGATATTCGGCGCTCGCTCGCTCCAGCCACCAGCTCAAGTTCATTGTGCATCCCCCTCCCGAGCGACAGAATGTTCCACGTTGCGGATCACTCGCACGACAACGGTGCTCGACGAAACACGAGAGCTCCGAAAGCACGTGCGCTGGTCGCTGCTGTTGGAATGGTCACGGCCCGTCATCGACTATCCTCCCCAGCGCGTGGATGGCGTTCTGCTCTCGAGGGTGCGAGGCCTCGTCCCGTGCGCTGAATTGGACGCTAGAAGTATCAACAAGCCGAGTCAATATTCGACCAGCCGCATGGTTGAACTTTTTGCTGGTATGATAAAGGCGATCCCCGGGATGCAACGCTGTGGGTTGCCAAGTCAGGCTGCGCGCACGACCTCAATGCGTCGCTTAAACGGCACAAATTGCCGCGATCTCGTTCGTACCTGTCCAACCAGCGTCATAAGCCGGAGCGTTTGTGGGCCTTGCGTGTTTGGACTTGCTCGACACTATTGCTGGCATCCTTAGCCCCAAGCGTCCGCAACGACATCGCCGCGAACATGTCCGCCACCTGCTCGGCCGAGAATGCGCCGTCGTTGCGGAACCAGGCTGGTGCCGCGTTGATTGCGCCGGTAATATGATTGGCGGCCATCGACACATGGATGCTCTGGTCGATCAGACCATCCTTCTGAGTCTCCGAAATTAGCGAACGCAGAAACCTGTCATAGGTGCGGCGACGCTCAGTCTGTGATTCGATGAGCTCGTCGCCGACATTGGTCCATTCGTGAAAAGTCACACGTGCGAGGTCGACATTCTCGAGATACCAGAGTGTCTGCAGCTTGAGCAATGCGCGCAATCGCTCGATGGAACTGATCTCCATCGCCTGCACGTTGGTCCTGATCTCGGCAATCTGGTCATGGGCATAGTCCAAGATATGCGCGAGCAGCAGCTCCTTGGACGGGAAATAATGATAGAGCGTCGCCTTGTGCATTTCCACGATGCTGGCGACGTCGTTGAGGGAAGAGCCGGCATAGCCATGCTTGCAAAATTGCGTGATCGCGGCGTCGCGGATCTTTCCGATCTTCTCGCGGCGTCCAATTTTCCAGCGCTTTTCGGGAACAGCCTCTTTGACCACATCATACCTCGACGAACTACAGAATTCCGCCAGCATATAGACCGGCCAGCCGGATGGCTAGTTTGGTCGGCATACCCGTCGAGCGGTGCTTCGGTGGCGATCTGACGACCCGGCGCGATCCTAAGTCATGTGAGTAAGGCTGATCGGGAATTTCCCGATCAGCCTCATTGTCGTCTCAGTAGCGGAAGTTCAGTCGCACCCCATATGTCGCAGGCCGGCCGGTGAAGCCGGTGACGCTGTCGGCGATGTAATTGATGGACGTCAGATAATATTTGTTCGTCACATTCCGACCGAACAGTTCCACGCGCCAGCGCTCGTCCTGATCACTGATGCCGGCGGACAAGTTCAGCAATGCGTAGCCGGGGATCGTTAGAGACGGAGCGCCCGTGATCGCGGCCTGCCGGTATCCGAACGCTGCGCTGGCGAAGCTCTGATAGGATCCATCGGCCGCTACGAATGCTTTGAGACCTGCGTTGACGTCGAAATCATAGCGTCCCCCGAATTGAAGCGACCATTCCGGCGTGAAGGGAAAGCGTTCCCCACGGAAGTTGATCGCGTCCGCAGGGCCGAGTGGATACGGACCGGTGTTGAAGAAGTCCGACTTGACCTTCGACTTCAGATAGGTCGCTGCGGTGTTTAGCGACAGACCCTCGACCGGCCGCCACGTTATCGCGGCTTCCACACCGTCAAGCTTGGACTTCGGGATGTTCAGCAGCGTCTGCACGGCACCATAAACAGGATCCTGCAGGCGGCCGAGCTGCTGCTTGTTTGTGTAATCATAGTGGAAGGCTGCGGCCGTCACCTGGACCGTGCGGTTGAACAGCTCGCTCTTCACGCCGACTTCATAGGCCAGCAGGGCTTCCTGCGTCACAGGCGTCAGCTGATTGTAGTTTGAAGCGCCCAGAGCTGGAGACGAACCTGCCTTGTAGCCCTTGCTGACCGAGGCGTAGATAAGGGTCCGCTCGATCGGCTTCCAGTCCAGCCCCACGCGCCAGGGGATGTTATTCTCGCTCAACGTATTGCGGATGTTTCCCGGCAGGAAGAAGGGCGGCGGCCCCAGAGTAGTGCACTCACCCACTGCGTTGGAACCACCAGGATTGCCGAATTGGCTGGCCAGTATCTGGCTGACGGCAGCCTGTAGTGCGTTCACCGAGAAATCTGTGCTGGTCGAGCAGCCATCGATGGTCTGTTTGGATTCTGTATAACGAATGCCGCCACGTGCGGTCAGCGTGGGCGTCAATTCATATTCGAGATTGGCGTAAACGGACTTCGTGACGGCGGTGTCGCGATTGATCGCGCCAAAGTTAAAGTAAGGCGGCAACCCAAGCGGCACCGGGGCGAAAGACACAGATCCGACAGTCGTTACCGTATCGACTTCAGCACTCTTGTCGCGGGAATAGTTGGCGCCGATCATCCAGTTGCCACCAGTGCCAAAGCTGCCGTGCACGCGGAGTTCCTGGAAGAAGCTCTTCACATGGCCATCGATGCGCGCGGTCTGATTTTGGATCAGCCCGTTGCCGGTGGGATCGATCAGATTGTCCTGATCGAAATCGATATAGCTAGTGAGCGACGTGATGCCGATCGAATCGGAGAAGTCATAGTCCATCCGCAAGGCGGCCTGGTAGAACTTCTGATCATTGCGTGGCCGCGTACCGATCAGCCAGTCCGCGTCGCGGGCGTTGCCGCGCGAAACCGGCTGCTGCAACAGCGTTTGAACGACACCGGGATAGCCGGCATAGGCGGCCGTGCCGGGCGCGGCCGGCAGGTAGAAGCCGGGATTAGAAACATTTCCGGTGCCGACATTCTGCGGCGCCTGGAAGCGAAAGCCGAGCAGCTGGCCGGCCTGCGTCTCGGACTTGTCCCACCAGGCGTTGAGATTGAGGCTTGCTTTGAAATTCGAGGTAGGAGACCAGTCGGTGATCAGACGCACCATCTTGGTGTCCTTGTCTCCAAGCTCGTCACCGGGCCGCGTGACGCTGCGCTGCCACGCGCCGCCGCTTTCCATACGCCCGGAAAGCCGCATTCCGATCGTCGAGCTCACTGGACCGCTTAAGAACGCACTGCCAATCACCTCGTTGAACCGGCCGTAGCTTAGGTCTCCGCCCACTTTGAACGTCTTGGTCGGCTTGGCTGCGATGAAGTTCACCGCGCCGCCGGTCGCGTTCTGGCCGTACAGAGTGCCCTGCGGTCCCTTGAGGATTTCGACACGCTCGGGATCGAGGATGACTCCGCGTGACAAGCTTGGAAAAGCGAAGGGAACTTCGTCCTCGTAAATGCTTACGGTCGGGGTAGCAGACAGTGATTGCTCAAAATATCCGACACCGCGCAGAGTGAATACGGGCGTTCCACTCTGGCTCTGCGTCAATTGAAGACTGGGTTCGATCTTGGTGAGGTCACCAACGGAGACGACACCTTTCTGTACCAGCTGATCGCCAGTGGCAGCGGTAATCGCGAGAGGCACGCTATTGATGTTCTCGCCGCGCTTCTGAGCGGTAACGATGATATCGCCGATGCCTGCCTGCTCAGGAGCGGCGGGCGCTGCACTCGGCTGCACGGGCGCGGCCTGCGCCAAGGCAGCATGGGGCGTGAGCCACAGCGTGAGCATGGCGGCCGAAGTCGACAGATACCGTGATTTGTTGAGCATTTAATCCTCCCCAAGGCCGCCAGCGCTCCACTTGCGGTCCATTGTCGCCGGCAGTTCTAGTCACCGTGCGCCTCCACTCATACGGCGTCCATCGATATTGTCAACCGTGCGGCTGGCTGAATATTGACTATCTTCACGTCTTTCCATATCCGGGCGTCAGGGAGCGCCCATGTAGAGTGCGCTACAGAGGGAGGGACGCGTGGTTTCTGAAATTGCCGCTGATACCGAAGCAGCCATAAGTGCAGCTGCAACGCACCTTTCTTATGAGGCACGCAGGGCAGCCTATGCTCTAGACGTACCCGCCGAATTCAGGGCCACCGACATTGTCGATGATTGGGCACGGGATTCCCCGGACGCACTTGCTTTGATGTCCGTCGATGCGGCCGGTGAGTTGGTCGACACCAAGACGGCGGCGGAGCTCGTCGTGGATTCGTGCGCCGTGGCGTCCGGGTTGCTCAAGCTAGGCATCAAGAAGGGTGAGCGCATCTTCATCATGCTGCCCCGCGTTTCCGCCTGGTACGCAGCCATGCTGGGCGCGATGCGGATCGGCGCGGTGCCGATGCCCGGGCCTAATATGCTGACCGCCAAGGATATCGGATATCGCATCGCCAAGGGTCGCGCGGTCGCTGCAATTACGGATCTTGCTGGCGCTGCCAAGCTCGACGCCGCCCCGGTTGGCGAAGGCGCTTTGCGGCACCGGATCGCCTGGCGCGGCGATGCGACGGATGTTCCTGCGGGATGGTTCGACTTTGACGACCTGCTCGCAACGGCCGATCTGCCTGAATCCTTCGAACCGATGGCATCCACGGACCCACTGCTCATCTATTTCACGAGCGGTACGGTCAGCCATCCCAAGATGGTGGAACATGCCCAATCCTACGCCCTGGGGCATGTCGCGACGGCGCGCTTCTGGCATGACCTCGGACCCGGCGACCGCCACTGGACAGTGTCGGACACGGGTTGGGCGAAGGCGGCGTGGGGTGGGCTATTCGGCCAGTGGCATGAGCGGGCGACGGTGGTGCAGGTCGCGCTTGCAAAGCCCGATACCGATTTAATCCTCGGCATCATCGCCCGACACAAAATTACCTCCTTCTGTGCGCCCCCGACCCTTTATCGCCAGCTCATTCTGGGCGACTTCACGCCCTTTGACTTGTCGACGCTCAAACATTGCACCAGCGCCGGCGAGCCGCTCAATCCCGAAGTCATTCGCGTCTGGGAGGAGAAGACGGGCCTTCGCATCTATGATGGCTATGGCCAGACCGAGACGACGGTTTTGGTCGCGAACTTCCCCGGCCTGCCGATTCGGCCAGGGTCAATGGGTAAACCCGTGCCCGGCTATGATGTCGATATCCGCGACGAGGACGGCAGCCAGATCGCCGACGGCGTAGCAGGCGCGATTGCGGTGCGGACCGATCCACACCCGGTCGGCCTGTTCCAAGGCTATTTCGAAGATCCTGACGCCACGGCGAGCCGCTTCCAAAATGGCTGGTATTTCACGGGCGACCGGGGCGTGCGCGATCAGGACGGCTATATCTGGTTCGAGGGTCGCGACGATGATGTCATCACCTCGTCGGCCTACCGCATCGGCCCATTCGAAGTCGAGTCGGCTCTCCTGGAGCACCCCGCCGTTGCCGAGGCCGGCGTCGTCGGGCGACCTGACCCGCTGCGGACGGAGATAGTCTGCGCCTTCGTCATCCTGACGCCGGGTCATGAAGGGTCCGATGCGCTGACGCTCGAACTTCAGGATTATGTGAAGCGAACCACCGCGCCTTACAAATATCCTCGCGAAATACGCTATGTCTCCACCCTGCCGAAAACCATCAGCGGCAAGATCAGACGCACAGAACTACGGGCCGAACTCATCGCCGAAATCGCCGTCGACAAGAAAGAAGCAGAATGACCCAAAGCGCTACAATAGCGATCGAGATGCCGACCAGGTTCACCAAGCTTGTCGGCGTGCGTTATCCGGTCATGCAGGAGGGGCTCGGCCCTTACAAGACCGTCCATCTCGCTGCGGCGGTTGCCAATGCCGGCGGCCTTGGAACGGTCAGCATCCCAGGCATCACAGAAGAAGTCGGCAAAGGCGCCGCCATGCTGCGCGCCTATATCGAAGAGGCCTGTTCGCTGACGGACGGAAAACTGGCGGTGAATGTGCCGGTTGGCGCCGACAAGACTACCGGGCAGGTTCTCCCTTTCAGCGCCGCCTATGTGAATGCAGTAGTAGAAGCCGTTCGCGATCCCGAGATCGCCAAGCGGCTTCGAGTCATCACGACATCGGCGGGCGCGCCAGGCGCCGCCCGGCGGCTGATCGAGCCGAGCGGTTTGCTCCATTTCCATAAAGTCGGCGGCACCAAGCAAGCTCTGCGTGCCGAGGCCGATGGCGTCGATGCGATTATCGCGTCGGGTTACGAAGCGGGTGGCCACACCCATTCGAAGCCGGTCCATACTTTCATCCTCGTTCCGAGCGTTGCCGAGGCCGTCTCCATTCCGGTCATCCTGACCGGCGGCGCACGCGACGGCCGTTCGCTTGCCATCGCGCTCGCGATGGGGGCCGATGCCGTGGCGTTCGGCACGCGTTTCGTCGCCAGCCGGGACAATCCCGACTGGAACCCCGCCTATGCGCAGCGGATCCTCGAAGCACACGAAGGCGACGATGTTGTCTTTTCCGCCATCTATGGCCCGTCGCGCGCTTTGCCGAGCGAAGGTTTACGAGAACTGGCCGCGCTGACGGCAGCTGGTACGGACAACGACACGCTGACACGCTTTAAGGATGCCCGACTGATCGAGGCCCAGCGAGACGGCAATATGACCGGCGGCATATTGCCCGCAGGCCAGATCTCCGGGGCGCTCTTCGATCTCATCGACGTCGCGTCGTTCGTCCCCGGTGTGGTTGCCGAAGCCGCCGCAGTTCTGCGCGGCCTCGCACGCTATTGCACACCGCAGAGCTTGTGAATTTCAACCAGGGCGCGCCCGGACAAACCACGGCGCCGCTATTAAGGATCGACAATGTCCAAGGCCGTCATCGCGGGTTATCTGCGCACTCCCTTTCATTTTGCCCGTAAGGGCGCGCTTATCGACGTCCGGCCAGACGATCTGTCGGCGCAGTTGCTGACGAGCCTTCTCGCACGATATCCGATCGACCCGGCTGATATCGAGGACGTGATATGGGGATGCTCCTATCCCGAGGCCGAGCAGGGGAACAATGTTGCCCGGATCATCTCGTTGCTGGCAGGCCTGCCACTCTCAGTGGCGGGCATGACCGTGAACCGATTTTGCGGTTCTTCCATGTCTGCAATCCACATCGCTGCTGGTCAGATTGCCGCCGGTGCCGGTGACCTTTTCATCTGTGGCGGCGTCGAGTCAATGTCACGGGTGCCGCAAGGCGGCTTCAATTTCTCGCCGAACCTGAGGTTTAAGTCGACCGACAATCCCGATGCCGAGATCCAGATCGACGCCAATATCACGATGGGCGAGACGGCTGAAAATGTCGCGGATCGCTACGGCATCACGCGCGCGGCGCAGGACGAACTGGCCTGGCAATCACAGCAAAAAGCCCATGCCGCGCAGCAGTCGGGGCGTCTCGCTGATGAAATCGCGCCCGTGACCACTCTCAACGGCATCGCCTCGGAAGATGGCTGCCTCAGACCGCAGACGACATTGGAAGGTCTGGCAGGGCTCAAAACCGTGTTCCGCGCTGACGGCACAGTGACTGCAGGGACAGCATCCCCCTTGACGGACGGTGCAGCTGCCACGTTGGTGTGCTCAGAAGATTATGCGCGCGCCAATGGACTGCCAATCATGGCCCGCATCCGCGCCTTTGCTACAGTGGGATGCGAACCGGAGATTATGGGCATGGGGCCTGTGGGTGCCACCCGTAAGGCACTCGCGCGTGCTGGTTTGACGATTCAGGATATCGGGGTCGTCGAGATGAATGAGGCCTTCGCGAGCCAGGCGGTCGCATGCATGCGCGAACTCGCTATTCCTGGAGAAAGGCTCAATCTCGACGGTGGCGGCATAGCGATCGGCCATCCGCTCGGCGCGACCGGCGCGCGGATCACCGGCAAGGCTGCCCAGCTTCTGCAGCGCGAGGGACAACAGTTTGCCCTCTCGACCCAATGCATCGGCGGCGGACAGGGAATCGCAACGATTCTCGAGGCGACCTGATCGCGGCATTGTCGGTCGTCCGCGAGGCGGTGTAGGCGAACGACCTGGTTACAATAAACTAAGCCAACCGCACGGTTGAATAAATTGACTCGATGCTTCGATTGAGGTACAGACGCAACATAGTCAGATGCTGACCAAAGGGCAGATCGATGACTGAACGGGGAGGATATATGGCCGATCGAACGATGGCTTTCTGACATGCGCATAGGCGCGTCGTTTGCCGCGTCGTCATCAACCTGACCAAAACCACATAGGCATCCGCAAAGCGGGCCGGCCATGCCGATCATAGTGCACGATTGGGCATTCTCTTGAAGTGGCTAACCATTTTGAGGCTGCAGTCGTGCGTCATCGGCATTTGTGATTTCAATGAAAAATACAACGAGGGGAGACTATCATGAAAAGGGTCATATCGCTCGCACGGCGCAACCGCCGATCGCTGGCTATTTCTGCGACGGCACTGGCGTTTGCCGCGCCGCCCGCATGGGCTCAGGACGCGGCGACGCCGCCAACACAGCAGCGTTCGGGCGGCGCAGCCGCCGCGCTCTCGGAAGATATTGTCGTCACGGCAACCAAGCGTCCCGAGGATGTGCAGAATGTCCCCCTCGCCGTCACGGCTTTCGGGGAACAGCAACTCCAGGCGCTCAATTTCAGGAATCTGGGCTCGCTTGGTTATTCCATGCCAAACGTGCAGCTCAACGATAATGGATCGCAGCCCGGCTATCAGAATTTCTCTATTCGAGGCCTTGGCATCAACAGCTCGATCCCATCTATCGACCCGACAGTCGGCGTGTTCGTCGATGGTGTCTATCAGGGCATCAATGCAGGCATCCTTGCAGGCCAGTTCGATCTTGAAGCCATTGAAGTGCTGCGCGGACCGCAAGGCGTTCTGTTTGGTCGCAATGTGACCGGCGGCGCTATCATCGTGCGCACGAAGAAGCCCACCGATACGCTCACGATGAATGGCGGCCTGTCATTCGAGAGCCGAGAAAAGATTACCGCCGATGCTACCGTCTCCGGACCGCTCATTGACGGGATATTGACGGCAAAGCTCGCCCTCTATCATAGCTATGACGATGGCTGGTTCACGAACCAATTCGATGGCCAGCATGTCGGCAAATTCAAACAATCGATCATCCGTCCGGTCCTCCGCTTCACCCCGTCAAGCAGCGTTGAGATACTGCTTCGCCTTGAGCATGGCGAGGCGACCGGCGACGGTTCGGTCGCGCAGAACCGCGCGATATACGGCGCAGACAGTCATAAACTCATCAACAACGAGCCTGGTTTCATCAACAATCGATGGGACGCGGCAACATTCGAGACCAACATCGATGTGGGCTTTGGCGATGGTCAGATCACCAATATCGCAGGGTATCGCCGGTTCAAGAGTCTTGGCCTGTCTGACATCGATGCGACGCAGTTCACGTCCTTCCATCTCGACACCTACACGAAGCAGAACCAGTTCAGCGACGAGCTGCGCTATGCTGGGACTTTCGGCTCGGTGAAGGTCACGACCGGCCTGTATTATTTCAAACAGAACCTCGATTATCTCGAACGTCGCACCCTCGCAAATGGCGCTGTCATTCGTGTCGGCGGCGGCACGGGAAAGTTTCAGACATTTGGCGCATTCGGCGCAGCCGATTGGGGCTTCACCGACACGCTCACGCTGAACCTTGGCGTTCGTTACACCTACGAAAAGAAGAGCGCTACCATCGGGACAGTCAGGGCAGGCGGCGGGAACTATGACGCGCGGACTTTCATTCCGGATTTCCAGGACGAAAAGAGTTGGCAGTTCGTGACCCCGAAGGTCGGGCTCCAGTGGCAACCGGCACGCGAAACCCAGGCCTATGCGTTCTTCGCGAAAGGCTTCCGCAGCGGCGGCTATAATTTCCGCAACACGCTGACAGGCGCTTCGCCTGGCCCGTTCGATTCCGAGAAGCAGAATTCCTACGAGATTGGGCTAAAGCAAAAGCTGTTCGACAATCGAGCCCGCATCAATCTCGCCGCATTCACCAACACGATCAACAATATCCAACGTGAGATCCAGACCGCGGTTGCCAATGTCGGCGTAGCTTCCGTCATCGCCAATGTCGGCAAGGTCAGGGTGCGAGGCTTCGAAGGCGAGGCGCAATTCTCCGTCACGGATCGCCTGCTCGTCAGTGGCAACTTCGGTTATACTCAGAGCAAATATCTCGATCTCATTTTCGATCTGACGGGCGATGGCGTCATCAACGCAGCTGACTATGCGCTGAAACTCCCGCGCCAAGCGCCCTGGACGTATGGCGCGTCGATCGTCTACGATCTTCCAATCGCCGGAGGCACATTGTCGAGCCGCGGCAGCTACAATCACCGCGACCGGAATTTCCATACCGATAACAATCTGGGCGTGATTGATGCCAACGACATCTTCGACATGAACCTGACTTTCAAGCCGACAGACGGAAATTGGTCCTTATCCATCTATGGCAATAACCTGACGAACGAGACCATCATTACGTCGAACGCCGTCCTGACCGACATTCCCTCTTTTGGCGGCGACGGACCGACTGGACCACGTCCGGTTCCCACATACGCGCCCATAGCGAAAGGCCGCGTGATCGGGGCGGAGTTTCGTGTTCACTTTTGATCGTTAGGATGACCGAATAGTTGGAGGGGTAGCAAGCTTTATAGTATACTGCTCCTCTACCTACCTACATTGCAGAGGCTGAACCGACTGCTATGCCCATTTAGCACACAGATCGGGGCGGCTTGTAACCGCTTCTATCGGCTCACACGCCAAAAGCTTCGATAAATCATCGCTCGCTGCCGTTTACTCTAGCTTTCTCATCAGCCGCCCTGCTGCACCCTGCTCAGCGGCTAGGTTTCGATTATATGCAAGCGGCATCCGCGGCGACTTCCACCGTAATGCATCCATGATCCCGGCCAAATCCTCGCCGCTTGTGAATAGGTCCTGGTTGAGCCCGACCCGGGTCGAATGCGCGCTGATCCCTTTCAGCAACCGAGCCAGATCATCCGCTGTCAGATCGGCCAGCGCGCCGGCGTTGAATGTCCGCTGGATCATCGCCCGATAGATAGGGCCAACCGAAGCGGGATGGAGCGCGCCCTCCCCCACATCATACTCCACCCGCGCTGGCACAGCCCGTCTTGGGAAAGTCTTACGGAGATCCCATGCCTCCCGGCTTGAGATGCTGTCGATCGACCTGCCCCGCACCGCGGCCTTGGCTTTGTAGCGTCGCACGTTCACGCGCCGAAACACCGCCCCCTTCTCGATGCCCGCCGCCTCCAGCCAGGCGGTGATCGCCCGAACGGTCCGCGGACTGAGATAGGCGGTCGCGCCCTCCCCATCCTGGTCGCCCTTACTGCGCGGGATGCTCAGCAGCCGCGCATCCGGATCGATAGCCTCGATGATGTGTTCTACCTCCATCGCTACCAGCTCGGAGGTCCGCAGGCCGGTATCGTAACCGGCCGACAGTAGCGCGCGATCGCGCAGACCCGGCAAATCCTCCGAACAGCCTTCGAGCAGCGCCCGCACATTGAGCCCACGAGGCTCGTCGCGCTCGACGTTGCGCACTGGCCCCTTGAAACGCAGCGGCCGCGCCTGCTTCTGTGCGGTGCCAAGCCGACGACGGATCGCCTGCAGGCGCAGCTTCACTAATGAAGCTGGTGTCGGATCCTTGAGGTCGAGCAACATGTGGATCTTGGCGAGCGACGCCTTGTAGCGACTGAGCGAGGCCGGCTTGCTGCCCTTCTCCGCGCGGGCATCGAGATAGTCTGCCACAGTCTCCGGGGTGGCCGGGAGTGATATGCGGTTGTTGCGCCGGCACCAGAGGTCGAACGCCTCGAGGTCGGACTTGAGCGCGCGGATGCTGTGGGGCGAGGATGCGGCCTGGTACGCGGCGATCAGCGCCTCGTTGACGACGATGCGCGCGACCGCGTGCATCTTCACGACCGCCCAGGAAAGATCGTCGGCCGACGCCATCGGCGCTGGCGCCGTTTCCCCCGCAATCAGGGCGTTATGGCCCCTGTGCAATGTAGGGACACAGATTCACGGTAGCGGTTTGATGAGCAGCGGCATGAGGCCATTGGCATCGAGATCGAGGCGATCGGACCAGACGTAATCGCCGGTGAGATTGATGCGATCCCATCCCAACGGTGAGAGCCGGGACAGCATAGCCGGATCGATCTGGCTTCCTCGCTGGCGCATTTCGTCAATGGCGCGCCCGAGATAGCGGCAGTTGAACAGGATGATCGCAGCGGTGACGAGGTTGAGCGCGGCTGCTCGGGTCTGCTGGTTCTCCAGGCCACGGTCGCGAAAACGGCCGAGCCGATGGAAGGCGACTGCTCGGGCAAGGCTGTTGCGGGCCTCGCCCTTGTTCAACTCGGCAGTGACAGTACGGCGCAGAGCCGGATCCTCGAACCAGCGCAACGTGAACAGCGTGCGCTCGATCCGCCCGATCTCGCGCAGCGCCGCGGCGAGGCTGTTCTGCTGGCGGTAGGCGGATAGCTTCTTGAGGATCAGCGAGGGCGTAACGGTGCGGTTACGCATCGCGCCAATGACCTAGGAAAAAGGAGACCACGCCCGCATAGCCCCATCTGGATTTGGATAAAGTTGGGGGCACGACCACGGTAGGAGAACCCTCGTTACCACTAACAGCCGGACCTTTGGTCCGACGCTGGTTTCTAGACAGAGGAAGCTCCGCGACGCATCAGGTCCGCCGGTAATCAACCCGCGTATCAGAGCATGATCAACCGTCGTTTCGAGGCCGTGCCCCTACTTTGTCCATCTACGGACCCGACCGTCCGATTTCTGCGGCATAGCGGCAGAAAAGAATTTCTCGCGCTCAGTCCTTGAAGAGGCGAACATGAGAGTGGATTGATCGGGACGGACGAGTCCATTTGTGGATTCCATCCCATCGAGCACACCTGCGAACCATACGCCCAACGGTCGTACCATCTCGACTGTCAAGAGGGTATTGGCCCATGAAAATTGGTGTAGGTGTCGAATATATCCTCTTCTATTCGTACCAGATTTAAAAATATCGAAAAGTTTTTTATTTACTTGGGCTAAGCACCCTGAACCCGCTGGTGAAATAAACCAGGGGCTCCCCGCCTCGAGCGGCGCCCGCTACAAGATTACCGATTACGATAGCATGGTCGCCGCTCTCATGGATCGTTTCGACCACACACTCGGCGTGTCCTATGGTGTCCTTGAACATTGGTGCTCCGCACACGCCGGCATGATAATCAAGGTTTTCGAACTTGTGCTCATCCTTCGTCGCGAATCTCCTACACAAGGAGCCCTGATTTTCTCCCAGGAAGTTAATGCAGAAGATAAGGCTCTCCCGCACGGCGGCCAAGGTATCCGACTTCAAGTCCAGATTGATAAGGAATTGCGGAGGTGACAATGACAGTGGCGCAACAGCATTCATCGTCAGGCCAGCCGGCCGGCCGTTTGTCTGGACAGAGGTGACCACTGCGACACCCGTCAGCCACTGTGAAGCAATCTGGCGATAAAGCATTGGATCAAGAGTCTTGCCGTTTTCCACCCACCAACTCCTTGCCCGGCAGATAACCTGCCCCAATGGTACGCTCTTGGAACAAAAGTTCCTCAATGCCTGCGTCAAAGGACACAGCGCCCGGCTCCTAGAGCCGGGCGTGTCCGTAGATCAGAGCTTTTCTGTCAATTCCGGCACGACTTTGAACAGGTCACCCACGAGACCGATGTCCGCGACCTGGAAGATCGGAGCGTCCTCGTCCTTGTTGATTGCGATGATGGTCTTGGAGTCCTTCATGCCAGCGAGATGCTGAATCGCGCCGGAGATGCCGACCGCGACATAGACTTCAGGCGCCACGATCTTGCCTGTCTGCCCGACCTGATAGTCGTTGGGCACATAGCCCGCGTCGACCGCAGCCCGGCTTGCGCCAACAGCCGCGCCCAGCTTGTCGGCCAGCGGAAAGATCACCTGCTCGAAGGTTTCGCTGTCCTTCAAGGCACGGCCACCCGACACGATCACCTTGGCAGAGGTCAGTTCGGGACGTTCCAGCTTGACGATCTCCGCGCCAACGAAGCTGGAGAGGCCCTTATCGCCGGTGGAAGCCACGGCTTCCACCGCGCCGCTGCCGCCTTCGCGCGCAGCCTTCTCGAACGCCGTGCCACGCACGGTGATAACCTTCTTCGCGTCCTTCGACTTGACCGTCGCGATCGCATTTCCCGCATAGATCGGGCGCGTGAACGTATCCTCGCCCTCGACCGAGAGGATGTCGCTGATCTGCATCACGTCGAGCAACGCGGCCACGCGCGGCGCGATATTCTTACCGTTGGAGGTGGCAGGCACCACGAAAGCGTCATGGCTGCCCATCAGTTCCACAACCAGCGGCGCGACATTTTCGGCCAGCGCATGACCAAAGGCCGCATCGTCCGCGACATGCACCTTGCCCACGCCCGCAATCTTCGCGGCTTCGGCGGCGACGCCATCGACGCCCTGACCGGCAACCAGCAGATGCACTTCGCCCAGCTTGCCGGCGGCGGTAACGGCGGAAAGGGTCGCGTCCTTGACGGCGGCGCCCTCATGTTCAACCCATACAAGCGTCTTCATGCCGCAACTCCCAGAGCCTGCAGTTTCGCAACCAGTTCATCGACATCGGCGACCTTGATCCCCGCCGAACGCTTGGGCGGTTCGGCGACAGTCACCGTCTCCAGCCGCGGCGAGATGTCCACGCCATAATCGGAGGGCGTCTTGGTCGCCAGGGGCTTGGATTTTGCCTTCATGATGTTGGGCAGCGAGGCATAGCGCGGTTCATTGAGACGCAGGTCGGTCGTGACGATTGCAGGCACGCCGAGCTTCACCGTTTCAAGCCCGCCATCGACTTCGCGGGTCACAACGACCTTGTCGCCGTCGACCTCGACCTTGGACGCGAACGTGCCCTGCGGCAGGTTCAGCAGCGCCGCGAGCATCTGGCCCGTCTGGTTGCTATCGTCGTCGATCGCCTGCTTGCCCAGGATGATCAGGCCAGCGCCTTCCTCTTCCTGAACCTTGGCGAGCAGCTTCGCCACGCCCAGCGGCTCCACTTCCCCCTCCGCCTCGATCAGGATCGCACGGTCCGCACCCATCGCCAAGGCCGTCCGCAACGTCTCCTGCGCCTTGGCAACGCCAATCGACACCGCCACGACCTCGGTCGCCACGCCCTTCTCCTTCAGGCGAAGGGCTTCCTCAATCGCAATCTCGTCAAACGGGTTCATCGACATCTTGACGTTCGCCAGATCGACGCCCGTTCCGTCCGCCTTCACCCGAGGCTTCACATTATAGTCAATCACCCGCTTCACGGGCACAAGTATCCTCATTGCAACATCCTGTTAAAAAGTTATCAATTTACAATTCCATTAAGAATATTGCCAGTTATAACTGCAATAAACCTGTCAAACGATTCCGCATCGTCCTGCCAGTCATACCATTCGACAGTCACATTGAGCGCGTTCATCAGAAACCTTTGAGTCGTTTCAATGTCTTCTGGAAACCGCAAATCATCCTGCATATTGGCAATGATTTCATGCCAAAAGTCGGAATATGCTTTCCTATGCTTTCTGTGGGCCTGTCGAGCCTGATCTGGTGCTTGGCGGTAGGTTCTTATATTAGCCGATGAAAAGTCTCCATACTGGAAAACCCCCCGCAAATGGCCTTCAATCGCTGCCACGAGAAAATCTCTTGGACTTGCCTCCTTTGACAGGAGTGCCATTTGCTTTTTTACAGATGAAAAAACATTGTCTATCCCTTTATCGAGAACTTCGATCAGAATGTCCTCTTTGGACGAGAAATGATAATAAATACTGCCGGCCTTGATCTCGAGGTTCTTTGCAATATCCCGCAAGGTCGTATTTTCGTACCCGTGGCGCCTGAGAAGGCGCGCCGCTTCAAGCAAGATACGTTCGCGCATATTCCCGTTTTCATCTGACATTGGATCAAATCCTAAAAGCGCCGCTATGCAAAAACCGAAGTGATCCCGTCAACGCTTCCAAATTCCCTCAGAATGATCGACCATTGGAGGCACCGACCAAGCCGGTGCCCAAAATATTGCCGGATGAGCGGATTACGCCTCCCTTTTCCACCGGGAGTTTTTGAGCAAACCTGCCGTCCTTGAACGATTTAGGGGACCGCGTGATCATTTTCCTCTCAATCCTAAATGGAAAAGGCAAGCTGCGTGGCCTGGGTGATGGCACGCATCGCATCGAGTTCGACTGCCTCGTCGGCGCCACCGATGACATGAATGGGCAAGTCGGGCGCAGTCGCCTTGAGCTCTTCATAAAGTCCGCGTTCGGAATATTGCCCCGCGCAAATCACAATCGTATCTGCCTCAATCAGGGTTGGCTGGCCATTCAGGACGATGTGCACGCCCTCGCCATCGATTTTCCTGTATGTGACGCCGCCCAGCATCCGTACATCCTGACGGCGCAGGCGATCGCGCTTGATCCAGTTGGTCGAGACCGCCTGGCGATTGCCCGATGGTACGCGGTCCGTGCGTTGCATGATCACGATGTCACGTTTCGGCGGCTCAGCCGCCGTCGTTTCCAAAAGGCCGCCGGGAGCTTCCATCGAGAGGTCGATGCCATATTCAGCGGCAAAGGCCGGCATGGCTGGGACGGCGCAGGGTTCGTTGAGAAGATACTCAGCCACATCGAATGCGATTCCGCCAGCGCCGATGATAGCGACTTTCCGGCCAGCCGCTTTTTCTCCCCGCAGCAGCGCGGCGTAGGAAAGGACATTGGCATGATCGATTCCGGGGATGTCGACCTCGCGGGGTAGCACGCCGGTGGCGATGACGACTTCGTCAAAACCGCCATCAGCGAGTTGCCGAGCGGACGGTCTGCAACTGTAGCGGACATCAACCGCTTCATCGGTCAGCCGCTGCGCAAAATAGCGCAGCATCTCGTTGAACTCCGATTTGTCCGGGACGACGCGCGCCAGCAGCAGCTGCCCGCCCAGCTGCTCGCTTGCCTCGAACAGGGTCACGGAATGGCCACGCGAGGCTGCATGGAACGCAAAGTTCATGCCCGCGGCGCCCGCCCCCACGACGGCGAGACGCTTCTCGCGCGCGGCGGGCGCCAGCTTGTAGTCGATCTCAAAGCCGGCAATCGGATTGACGAGGCACGATACGGGCTGGTGGCGGAAGGCGCGATCCAGGCAAGCCTGGTTGCACGCGATACAGGTGTCGATACGTTCCGGATGCCCGAGCCTGGCCTTACGAACAAAATCGGGATCGGCCAGCAAAGGCCGCGCCATCGACACGAGATCGGCGGCCCCGCTTGCGATCAGATCATCGGCAACCGTGGGATCGTTGATCCGGTTGGAGGCCATGACCGGGCAAGCGACCGCCTCCTTGATCCGCCGGGTCGCATAGGCCCACGCGGCCCGGGGCACGACATGCGCCACGGTCGGAATATTGGCCTCGTGCCAACCGATGCCTGTGTTGATGATGTCCGCTCCGGCGGCTTCGATCAGCCGCGCCAGCTCGAGCGTTTCCTCTCCCGTCATGCCGCCGCGAACGAGATCCACCATGGACAGCCGATAGATGACCAGCAGCCTGTCGCCCAGCCGGTCCCTGATACGCCTGACGATCTCCAGGGCGAAACGGACGCGGTTTTCGAAACTGCCGCCAAATTCATCATCGCGTTGGTTCGTCACCTCGGAGGTGAACTGGTTGATCAGATAGCCTTCCGATCCCATCACCTCGACAGCATGATATCCAAATTCATGAGCTGCTTCGGCCGCCCGCACAAAATCCTCGATGCACTGCCATGTTTCCTCGGTCGACAGGGCGCGCGGCACGAACTTGTTGATGCTCGCCTTGATCGCCGAAGGCGCGACACAATCGGGGACCTTTGCGTAACGTCCCGCGTGCAAGAGCTGCATGCACATGAGGGTATCGCTGCCACGCACGGCATCGATAATCGCGCCATGCCAGTCTTTCTCTCCCGGCTCGTCCAGATAGGGCGCGCCCTCATCGAGACGGCCCTCGAACGAGGGCGACACACCTCCAGAAACGATAAGTCCCACTTCGCCGTCCACACGAGCCTTGTAGAAAGCCGTAATGCGCTCCAGTGGACGATCACGCTTCTCGATGCCCGTATGCATGGCGCCCATCGCGACGCGGTTGGACAAGGTGAACCGCCCCACCTTCAGGGGGCTCAGCATCGCCGGATAGAGATTTTGCATCGGTTCTGTCATGTCAGGGATCTTTTCTCTTTCAGCTTCTAACCGGCTTCGCCCGGTGGAACCCGTCATAGGGGTGCTGGTTACTCGCAGGTTCCAGTTCCAGCGTTTGGCGCGCATTCGGCCCCGCCCCGTCGACACGAAGGGTCGTGCCGCTGACATAGGCGGCTGCGGGCGTCAGCAGATAGACAATCGCCGCCGAGACTTCCGCCTCATTCCCAAACCGTCCCATCGGCATCCGCTTTGCCAGCCCCCGGATATAGTGAAAGGCTTCTTCCGGATACGTGTCAAATCCGCTCGAGGCGATGACGCCGGGGGCGACGCAATTGACCCGCACGCCGACATGCGCCCATTCCGCCGCGGCTGTTTCCGAAAGCGTCTTCATGCCGCCGCGAGCCGCGCCGGAATGCGCATAGTTCGGCCAACCGTTTTCTATGTCGGCGATGATGTTGACGATCGATCCACCATGCGCCTCCATCCACTGGACGAACGTTTCGCGCATGAAAAGAAAGCCGCCGAGCAGGTTGTTGCGTACGACCGCCTCGAAGCCCTTGGTCGAAATATCGCGCATCGGAGACCGGTATTGGCCACCCGCATTGTTCACGAGGCCATCGATACGGCCATGATCGCGCAGCGTGTCGCTGACCGTGGATTTGACGGCTTCCTCATCGCGAATATCGCAAATCTGATAGCTTGCGTGTCCGCCATCGTCGGTGATCTCGGCCACGACGTCCTTCAGCTTGTCCTCACTGCGTCCGACAATGACTGCATGCGCGCCGAGCGACGCGAGTTCATGCGCGGTGCATCTCCCCAGGCCGCTACCGCCGCCGGTGACGATGATCACCTGACCCTTGAACAGATCCCGTGCGAATACAGATTTATAGCTCATTGCACTTCCACTTTGTCAGGGTAATTGCGATAGATCGCGGCTGATCTGGCGACGATTTCATCCCGCACGGAAATCAGGGCCTGCGTGAACAGCATGGTCCGCGTCACCTTCACGATGAGCACCGAAGAGATCACCCAGTCGTGAAGGCGCGCCGGAGCGAGATAATCGATCGAGAGGCTGATCGTAGGCGTATGGTCGCCTCCGACGCCCGGAGCCGGCTTCACCGCGAGCAACTGCATGTCCGCAAAGGTCGACATGGCCCCGCCATGGCAAGCGCCAAATGCGTTCATGTTGTTGTCTTCCACACGGAAGGCGATCTGCGACCGGGAGCGGTTGAGATACACGGGGCCAAACGCTTGCTCATATCTGCCGCGCGCGTCGATCGGCAAAAAGCCGCCCGGGATGTCCGCGGTCATGTCTGACTGGGTTGTCATGACGGGTTCGCCATCGCGCCGACGCGCGCGCGCGCGACCACCAGCTTCATTATGTTGCCCGACCCCTCGCCCAGTTCCATACCCATCACGTCGCGCAGGCGCTGCTGATGCGGCAGGTCCATCGACCAGCCATAATGACCGAAGGTCAGGATGCACTGGTGCAGGGCATCGACGGCGATCTTGGGGCCGAACCATTTGACCATCGATGCCTCGGTCGTGTGCGGCTGGCCTGCGTCGCGCAACGCAAGGGCATGGAAGGCGAGCTGGCGCGCGGCCGCCAATTGGGAATCATATTCCGCCAGCGGGAAGGTCACGCCCTGGAACCGGCCGATCGGGCCGCCGAACGCCTGACGCTCCTGCACATAGGCCCAGCTTTCGTCGATCGAGGCTTGTGCGGCGCCGATGCACAGCAGCGAAAGGAGCGCGCGGCTATAGTCGAAGCCTCGCATGACTTCCGAAAAACCCTTACCTTCGCCGCCCAGCCGATGGGATATGGGAATCCGAACGTCGTCGAAGAACAAGGATCCGCGGGTGAGGATATGGCTGCCCAGATCATTGAAACGGCTCGTCTGCAGATTTTCGGAATCGATGGGGACAAGGAATGCGGTGATACCCTTGGCCCCCGAGTCAGGCGCGCCGGTTCTTGCCATGACGATATAGGCGCTGGCGCATTCCACGAAGGTCGCCGAGGTTTTTTCGCCGCTGAGCACATAATGATCGCCGTCTCGCCTCGCCTTGAGCTGGATGGCGGCGGAATCGGAACCGGCATGGGGCTCGGTAATGGAGATGCCCAGTACCGCTTCGCCCGCGGTGACGCGTGGGAGCCACTGCTCGCGCAGCTCGGGCGCCGCGTTGCGCATCAATATCGTGCCGCACAGCGACTGGACCATGACGATGCAACCCATGTTGAAGTCGCCATAGCCGAGCTCCTCCATGATGAAGCCGGTGGTCACGCTGTCGGCACCCAATCCGCCAAGTTCGGTCGGAAGATTGATGCCGATGAGGCCCAACTGCCCCATTTCCCGCAGCAAGGCGCGGTCCATGCGGGCTTCGCTTTCGCGGCGCTGATAGCCTGGAAGCAATTTCTCGCGTGAGAATCTCCGGGCCATGTCCTGCAAAGCAGATTGCTCTTCATTGGGAACCATCGGCTAAACTCCCTGTCTATCTTTTTCGGCGTCCGACATTAGATGACCCCGGCCCGCTCGGTCATCCGCACCGAAACCTCTCCCAGATGGTGGAAGCTGTCCCCGAACGTCATTTCGAGCTGGGTCAGAGCCTTGAAATAATGGCTGACGACATATTCGTCGGTCATGCCGATGCCGCCGTGGAGCTGCACCGCCTCCTGACCGACCTTTCGCATCGATACGCCGAGCTGATATTTGGCGCTGCTCACCGCTCGCCGGCGGTCATCGTCAGGCGCATCGAGGCTGAGGCTCGCATAATAGCTAAGCGATCGGGACAGCTCGAGTTCCATCTTCATGTCCGCCAATTTATGCCGGAGCGCCTGGAAGGTGGCGATCTCGACGCCGAACTGTTTGCGGGTACGCAGATAGTCGGCCGTGATCGCAACCGTTCGATCCATGATCCCCACCGCATAGGCGCATATCGCGGCGATGCCGATGTCGAGCCCATAGTCGAGCATAGCGACCCCGTCGGTTGCCAGCCTCCGCGCCGGCGCATCATCGAAACGAACATCCGCCCCGCGACTTCCGTCCAGCAGCGGATAAACCTGATCCACGGATACGCCCTCGCCCCGTTCGACAAGGAACAGCGCGAGTTGGCCGTCCACCATGGCAGGAACGATATAGGCGTCGATGCTGTCGCCGGCCGGAACGAGCGTCTTTCGCCCGCGGATACGCCACGCGTCGCCATCCGCGACCGCGACCGTGTCGCTGAACGAGGTCCGGTAGCGCGCGGACCGCTCCTGATGGGCCAGGCTGATCCGAACAGCACCGCTTGCCAAAGCAGAGGAGTAGCGCGTCTTGAGCGACACATCCTCGGCTGCGGCCAGCAGCCTCGCCGCGATCAGCGTATGAACAAGCGGTTCGAGGACGAGGCCGGCGCCCAGTTCCTCCATCACGGCCATGGCATCGACCGGACCCATCTGCATTCCGCCATCCTCTTCGGCCACGTAGAGGGCAGGCAGCCCAAGCTCGGCCATTTCGCGATAAGCATCGCCGCTGAACCCGCCCGCCGCCACAATCTGTTGGCGCCGTTCGAAACCGTAGGATTTTTCGACCCATTTACGCACCGTGTCGCGCAACTGAACCTGATCGTCCGAGAATTCGAAATGCATCTTGTTTTCCTTCAGGCGAGCATGGTCTGGGCGACGATGTTGCGCTGGATTTCGTTGGTTCCGCCATAAATGCTGCTCTTGCGCATGTTGAGATAGCCGCTCGCCAGCGGAGCGGCATGCGCGGGGACGACGGGATCGCCCGAGATCTCGCCCAGTATCGCCGTTTCGATAAAGGGCAGTGACGCGGGGCCAGCGGCGAGCATCATCAGCTCGAGAAGGCGCTGCTGAATTTCGCTTCCTCTGATCTTCAAAAGCGCGGCTATGTCCATCGGCTGCCCGCCGCTGTTCCGGGACGTCAGGACCCGCAACACCAGCAGTTCCAGAGCCAATATCTCGACTTCCAGCCGAGCGATCTCATCGCGGAACCTGCCATCGGCATAGACGCCTTCGGCCTGCGCAATATGCTTCAGTCTTACCAGTTCCTGTTTGGCGCGATTGACGTTGGCGATGGCAGTCCGTTCCAAGCCGAGCAGATATTTGGCATAGGTCCAGCCCTTATTCTCTTCGCCGATCAGATTGTCGGCCGGCACCGCGACATCGTCGAAGAAGATTTCGTTGACCTCGCATTCGCCATCGAGAAGCTTGATCGGCCGCACGGAAATGCCCGGCGACGTCATGTCGATCAGCAGGAAGGAAATGCCATTTTGCGGCTTTCCCTCTTGGGATGTCCGCACGAGACAGAAAATCCAGTCGCCATATTGGCCATAGGTCGACCAGGTCTTCTGGCCATTGACGATATAGACATCCCCCTTGCGATTGGCGCGGGTCTTAACCGATACGAGGTCGGAACCGGCGCCGGGCTCGCTATAGCCCTGGCTCCACCACACATCGCCGCTGCAAATGCCGGGCAGGAAGCGCTTGTGCTGCTCGCTATTGCCAAATTTCATGATCACGGGTCCGACCATGAATGGCCCGAACGAGAGCACACGCGGCGCGCCGGCGCGAGCGCACTCTTCCTCGAACAGATATTTCTGGACCGGGCTCCACCCCTGTCCGCCAAATTCAATCGGCCATGATCCGCAATGCCAGCCCTTCTTCCCCAATATCCGGAACCAGCCCTGCATGTCGTCGCGCGTCAGCCTGAAGCCGCCGCGCACCTTGGAGGCCAGATGTGCGGGGAGATTATCCGCGACCCAGGCTCTAACCTCCTCGCGAAACGCCGTTTCCTGGTCCGTCAGCTTCAAGTCCATGTCTCGCTCCGAAATTCGGTTGGTGCGTTCGGGGTTTCAGTCATTCGCATGCTGGCGTCCCCGCTCGATCAGGGCTTTGGCTGCCTCGACATGCATCGTTTCGATCATCGCGCCCTCGAACCGCTCCGCGCCCCCGGTCGCCGCATCGACAAGCCGCTGCGCATCGGCCAGCGCCTGTTCGTCAGGGCCGAATATCCGGTTAGCGACATCCACCTGGTTGGGGTGAATGAGCGTCTTGCCGTCAAATCCCAGTTGCTGGCCTGCACGGCAATCCTCTTCAAAGCCCGGTACATCATCAAGGCGGTTGTAGACTCCGTCGAAGACAGCCCGACCGGACGCACGCGCCGCCATGACGATCATCTGCAAGGCCGACACCATGCTGGATCGGGGTGCAGTGGCTGGAACGCCCAGATCGCGGCGCAAATCATTGGTCCCGACAAACAGCGCCGCTGTTCCTTGCTCGGCGGCGATCGCCTGCGCGGCGAAAACGCCCCGCGCGGTTTCGATCATCGCGATGACGGCTTTTCCGGTCGCGTCATGCACCGCGGCGACCTGGCCGGGACCTTCGACCTTGGGCAAGATCACATAGTCTGCCTTGATCGCGCTGGCGGCGGTCAGATCGCCCTGATACCACTGTGTTTCGGCGGTATTGATCCGCACCGACACCAACCGCTCGCCAAATCCGCCTTGCGCCGTAGCCGCGAGCGCCCCCGATCGCGCTTCGTCCTTGCGGTCATCGGCTACGGCGTCTTCCAGATCGAGCATCACCATGTCACAGGGCAGTCCCCGCGATTTTTCGATGGCCCGCTGATTGGATGCGGGCAAAAACAGCAAAGACCGTGCATGGCGCAATAACATCAGATTCTTCCTTGTCTTTCCAAACGACCCGGCTACGGGCCCCGCCGCCTTCGATCGCTTGATCGATCGGCGAGCCATGACCGGCGCTGCTTAGCCAATCATGGTATACCCACCCGAAACCGACAGCGTCTGGCCGGTGATATGGCCCGCCACTTTGGTCGAGCTCAGGAACAAGACGGCCCCGGCGATATCATCGGGGCGCCCCACCTTGCGGAGCGGCAGCGTATTGCCGATCTTTTCCAGCTGCTCGGGCGTGAAATTGGCGCCAGCATCGGTCCACATGCTCGTTCCGCCAACCTCTTCGGTGGAATTGGGAACGGTGACCCCCGGACATACCGAATTGCAGCGAATGCCGTAACGGCCGTTTTCGCGCGCGATGGTCTTCATGAAATTGTTGATGGCGGCTTTGACGCCCCCATAGACGGCCTCGCGTGGTTCACCCTGACGGCTCGAGTCGGAACTGATCGACACGATCGCCCCGTTTTTGTTCGGCACCATGATATCGAGCGCGGTTTTCGTGCAATTGAGCACGCCGATGAAGTTGATATCGATCACCTTCCGCCAGAATTCCGGATTGGTCTGCGTGAAGAAGATCAGATTGTCCCAACCGACATTGTTGACCAGAACGTCAACGGTGCCGTGCTTGTCGACCGCTGCCTTGAAGAGCGCCTGCACCTGTTCAAGGTCCGTTACGTCGGTCTTAACGACCTGAGCCGAGGATGCGCCACGCGCTACCGCAAATTGCGCGGTTTTCTGCGCCTGCCCCTCATCGATGTCGCCGATCGTGATATGCGCGCCTTCGGATGCGAAACCCAGCACGATGGCTCGGCCGATATTTGAAGCACCCCCGGTGATGACTACCGATCGTCCCTGCAATCCCAATTCCATTACTCATCCTTCTTAGTTTGGCCCCGGGTGGCGCGGCACCACAGGTACAGTGAATCTCAATCGGCGCTCGTCACGCCTTCTTCGGAAAAAATTCTGCGAAGTTGGGGTTTTGCGATCTTTCCCGACGCGGTCATCGGCAAGACGTCGACCAATTCGACTTGCTTGGGTACCTTGTACCCCGCGATGAGACGGCGACAGTGGTCGATCAGTTCGATAGAGGTTGCCGTATAGCCGGGCGCGATGACGACCGCTGCCGTGACCCGTTCACCCCATCTCTCGTCCGGCAAGCCGAACACCGCGCACATCTCAACCGCCGGATGCTGGCTGAGAGCATGTTCTACTTCGGTCGAATAGACGTTCTCACCGCCACTGATGATCATGTCCTTGACACGGTCGACCAGATAGCAAAAGCCGTCTTCGTCGACATAGCCAGCGTCCCCTGATCGATACCATCCGCTCTTGAATGTCTCGAACGACAGTGCTGCCTGGTTACGATAGCCGGCCGACATCGTCGGCGTGCGGATCAGGAATTCTCCGACCTCTCCGGGGGCAACCTCATTGCCGTGAATATCGACAGCCTTGATTTCTACCAAAGGCAGTGGAGAGCCGACCGACTTCAGGCGCTTTATGTCGCCACTTCGGTGATCGACCGCCCGTAAGAAGGTGACCTCGACAGTGGTCTCCGTAGCCCCATAAAATTGGACGAAATCGCAGTCGAATATGGATAGCGCCTTCGTGAGCAACTTTGGTTCGATGGGCGATGCGGCGTACAGCAGGGTACGAAGCGAAGAGAAATCGGCTGTCATTGCCACGGGGAGATGCAGGATCATCTGTATGACGGTCGGCACGATCGGTAGGATCGTCGGCTTATACTGCTCGATCAATCTAACCAGGTTGAGTGGCTCCGGCATCGGATAGGCAACAACGGCGGCGCCATTGTAAAGCGCCTGGAGAGACAGCCCGAGCCCCATCGCATGAAACAGCGGCATGACCGTCAACATCACATCACCGGGCCGATAAACGATAGCGGTGTCGAGATGTTCGCAAAGGCGTGTCATCAAATGACCATGATGCGTTTGCATCACGCCTTTGGGCTGGCCGGTGCTTCCCGATGTGTACATCAGGATGACCGGCTGCAACGGGTTTACGAGAAGAGCCGGATCTTTGCTATCCGCCGCGCTCACGCGCTGGCCGAAATCGCCGGAGCCCGCGACCATCCTGTCGAAAAGGAGCAAGGAACAGGGCTTTTCACTGGCGCCGACAATGGCGTTTGCCGCTCGCTCATATTCCATGTCGGCAATGAGCAGGACAGGCGAGGCGTCGGCCATGATCGCCGCCAGTTCGGGCTCCGCGAGGCGCCAATTCAACGGAAGCAGCGTGGCGCCGATCTTGCTTACGCCAAATAGTAGCTCGAAGGAAACTGCTGTGTTCTTGCTCAGGATGCTGACGTGGTCGGTTTCGCCCACACCCATGTCGAGGAGCAGATTGGCTATCTGGTTCGACCGCTGGTCGAGTTCAGCGAAGGTGCTCTGCCCTGCGCTATCGACAAGAGCAATCGTATCTGGCGCAACCGAGGCATAGTGCCTCGGAATATCTCCCAACGTCTTTACTTCGTAATGCAGCCACACCTATCACTCTCCCATTATCATGCGGACATGGATGCGACTAAGCCCCGCTAAAGCTCGCTGTCCGTTTCTCGAGAAAAGCCTGAACGCCTTCCCTGGCATCGTTCGTGCCGACGGCCCTGATCAAAGCCTGGGCCTCGTCCTCAAGCTGCGTTTCGAAACCCCGCCCCTGCAGCCCGAGCATGAGACGTCTGACTTCACCAATGCTGCGCGTAGGCCCATTGGACAGGCGCCGCGCGGCCGCCTCCGCTTCGCGCTGAACCAGAGCATCGTCGACCACGAAGTCGACAAGGCCGAGCCGTTCGGCTTCCGCTGCGCCCAGCATCTCCCCGGCGATGAGAAACCGCCGGGTGCGGGCAATTCCCATCCGCGCGGACAGGCCTAGCGTCGCGCCCAGATCACAAGTGAATGCGATATGCGCATAGGCTGCGCCTAGCTTCGCCGACTGTGCGCAATAAACGAGATCGCAGTTGGAAATGAGAGCGAGAGCGCCGCCCATCGCCGTGGCATGCACGCAGGCGACGATCGGCGCGTCCTGGCGCATCAGCTTTGCCATGCCCATATGCAGGCTTGCGGTGCATCGGCGGATAAGATCGGGCAGGCCGTCCAGATCGTCGGCGAACATGGTGACATCGCCGCCGACACTGAAAAATCGTCCTCGCGCGCCCAGCAGAATGGCGCGAATGTCGGATCGCCCCGCGATCTCATTCGCCGCGATGCCAAATTCGTGGCACGCGGCTTCATTGAAGGGATTGCCTGCGTCGGGCTGGTTCAGGGTCAGGCGGGCAAGCCCGTCATCGACCGTGAGTTCCAGAGTGCGATATGTCATGACCGATTGCCTCTCCCGCCCCAATTAGGCCGCGACTTCGAAAAGGCCGGCCGCGCCCATGCCGCCGCCGACGCACATCGTCACCACGACATAGCGGACGCCCCGACGCTTCCCTTCGAGCAGGGCGTGACCCGTCATCCGGGCGCCGGACATGCCGAAGGGATGGCCGATCGCGATCGCGCCGCCATTGACGTTCAGCCGGTCCATCGGGATTTCAAGAACGTCGGCGCAATAGAGAACCTGGACCGCAAAGGCCTCGTTGAGCTCCCACAAGCCAATGTCGCCCACGCTCAGACCTGCCCGTGTGAGCAATTTGGGAATCGCAAACACGGGACCAACGCCCATCTCGTCCGGCGCGCACCCGGCCACGGCGAAACCTCGCAAATAGCCCAGCACCGGCAAGCCGCGCTGCGCCGCGATCTCGGCGTTCATGACCACGCACGCCGCCGCCCCGTCGGACAGTTGCGAGGCATTGCCGGCGGTCACCGTACCGCCTTCGAGCACCGGCTTGAGGGCGGAAAGACCCTCGATCGTCGTGTCGGCGCGTGCTCCTTCGTCAGCCGATATGCACGCCGCTACGCTTCCGCTCGGGCCGTCCTTCGCTTTCTTGAGCATGGTGACGTCCATGGGCACGATTTCATCATCGAACAGCCCGGCCGCGCTGGCCTTGCCGTACAGCTGCTGGCTGCGCAGTCCATATTCGTCCTGCCTCTCGCGTGAGATGTCGTAGCGTTTGTGCACATTTTCCGCCGTGGCGAGCATCGGCATGTAGACATCGGGCGCATGCTCCGCGAGCCAGGGCTCCTCCCGCATGAACATGTTGGTGTGCTCGCGCACGCAACTGATCGATTCCGTGCCACCGGCAACGGCAATATCGGTGTAACCCGACCGGATCGCCTGCCCCGCGATCGCGATGCTCTGCAAGCCGGACGAACAGTAACGGTTCACGGTCATACCGGGAACGCTATCGGGCAGCCCGGCCGCCAGGGCACAGATTCGGCCGATGTTAAAGCCGTTGGCGCCTTCCGGGAAGGCGGTTCCCATGACGACATCATCGACCTCGCTACCTTCAATCCCGGCACGGGCGATGGCGTGGCGGATGGCATGGGCGCCCATCGTTCCGCCATGGGTCGCATTCAGTGCGCCGCGAAACGCCTTGCCGATGGGCGTGCGCGCGTAGGAAACGATGGCAACGTCGGTCATGCGGGATTCCCGTCAATTTGAGTTTGTTTGTTGAGCCGCTGGAAGGCAGCACGGTGCTCGAAAAAGCCTTCCAGCGCCGTCATCGCGGAATTCTCGTCTTCGAACACGGCATGGCCGTGCGCCGCGAAAATGGCCCGCACATGGGTGTGCGGGCTGTAAAACACCAATGGCTTTGCGGATGCCTTGGCCGCAGCGGCGGAATCACGCGCAAAGCGGTCGGTATCATAGCTCGGCCCACCGATTGCGAGTAGTCCCATCACCGCGGAATCGACATGGGGATCATCAAGGACTACCTCGACCGCACGCCCGAGAAGCGACGAGTCCGAAAGCAATACGGCGGTCAGATCCACGGGATTCCGGCTCAGCGAGAAGTCCGGCAGGATAGCGTCCAGGGCCGCACAGCTATCGGCGGACAGAGGCGCGATAGGCAGGCCGCGTCGTACCGCCTGGTCAGCTGAGAGAACGCAAGCGGCCCCTGAATTGCTGATGAGCGCGACCCCCTCAGGCCGTGCCGCAGTGGACAAAGCTCTCCATGCGGGGGCAAGGTAGAGCGGTGTGCTTAGCACCGTCTGGTTAAGGCTCGTGAGGCTGCGACAGCCGTGTCGTGCGAAAAGCACATCTTGCGCTTCTTCGGCGGCACCGTGCGAACCGGTGTGCAGCATGGCGGAGTTTCTGCCGGCCAATGTTCCGCCCGCACGGAGCGCTAATATCGGAATATTGTTGGCAAGCGCTTTTGCAAGGGCTGATTCGAGCCGCGCCTCGTCCTTGATGTCCTCCAGGTAGAGCAGGATCACGCCAGTGACCTCGTCGCTACTCAGTTCGTCGAGAAATTCAGCGACGTCGATGTCGGATTCATTGCCGGTCGCGGCAACGCAACGCACGCCCCAGCCAGCGGATCGTAGCATGGCATAGGCCGTAACGCCGATCCCGCCGCTTTGCGAAACGATCGAAATCGGGCCGTCAAGAGGCGGATGATCGATATAGGCTGAGGCGAAGGACAAGACTGCGCCATTGCTGAAATTCGACACGCCGATGCTGTTCGGACCCAGCAGGCGCACGCCGCCATCGCGGCAGATGCGCGCCAGTTCGTCCTGCCGCCGAAGGCCGTCTTCGCCGGTTTCAGCGTAACCCGATGCAAAGGAAATGGCGTTTGCTACACCAAGCTTGGCGCACAGGTGTAGCTGATCGACGATCTGACTTGCGCCAACACACAGGATCGCCGCATCTGGCACCTCTGGCAGTTCATCGAGCGAGGCATAGGCGGGCAGGCCCTGGACTGTCTGCGCGCGTGGATTGACCGCATAGATGCGGCCCTTGAAGCCCTGATCGATCAGATATTTGATCGGGCGGCCGCCTACCTTGTCGGGATTGTCGGATGCCCCGACGACAGCGACAGATCCGGGTTCGAGAATGGACTTCAGGCCCTGGGCATTTTTGAGTGTCATAATTTTCCTCAACCCCCCGGCAATTCGAGGACGCGTCGCGCGATGATATTGCGCTGGATTTCGTTCGAGCCGCCGTAGATCGTCGCAGGGCGCGCCTTGTACCAGGCGCCCAGGATGTTCACCGCGTTGTCGCCCAGGGCGACCTCGCCAACCAAGGATCCCACCGCACCGGCGGTTTCCACCGACAGTTCGGCAATGCGCTGGAAAGTTTCGGTGGACCAGATTTTGAGCAGGGATACGTCATCGCCCAAAGGCTCACCGCGCAAAAGCGTCGCCGCGAAGCCTTCATAGGCATCGGCAAGGTGAGTGACGTCGAGCTGAAGCGCGACGAACTTCTCCCGAAAACCGGGGTCGTCCTGCAAGCCCGCCAGCCGGGCAACGCGCAGAAGCATCTGCAAACCATATTCACAGAATTTCGGACTACCCAGAGAGACGCGCTCAAAGCCGAGCAGCGACTTGGCGACACCCCAGCCCTTGTTGAGTTCGCCGACCATATTCCCGACGGGAATTCGGACATCGTCGAGGAAGGTTTCGCAAAACTCCTCATGGCCGGCGATATCGCGGATCGGGCGGATGCGAATACCCGGAGCATCGATCGGCGTAAGGAGGAAGCTGATCCCCTCCTGCTTCTTGGCGTCCTGATCCGTGCGGGCCAGCAGGAATAGATGCGTGGCGTCCTGCGCAAGTGTGGTCCAGGTTTTCTGGCCATTGACGAGGAAATAGTCCCCGCCCTCTCCCGAATGCCGGTCGGCGCGCGTGCGAAGACTGGCCAGATCGGAACCGGCGTCGGGCTCGGAATAGCCCTGACACCAGATATTTTCGCATGCCAGAATTGGCGGCAGGAAGCGGCGGCGCTGCTCCTCATTGCCATAGCGGATCAGCAGCGGCCCGATCATCAGCACGCCATGATCCTGATAGCGTGCAATCCCCCAGCGTTCCTGCTCCTCGAGGAAGATCAGGAGCTTTGCGGGTGACAGCCCCATGCCGCCATATTCGGCAGGCCATGACGGTGCGATCCAGCCCTTTGCCGCCATCCGCAGATACCAGTCGCGCAGCTGCGCCCAGCGCAAGCGATGCGGCGAATAGCGCAGATGGGCAGGATAATGCGCCTCGAAATCGGCGCGGATGATCTGGCGAAACTGCGCATCGCCCAGACTGTTCCAGTCCTGTTCCTGCGCCACACCGTAGCGGAATTTTTTGTCGGACAGCTGTGTCATCTTATCGCTCCTCGACCTGAACGAGATCACCGAAGCGACGGCGATGGGCGGCGGCATTGCCAAATTGGGAGGCGAGATTGAGCGCGCGATTGACGTACACGCCGAGCTCATACTCGTCGGTCGTACCGATGGCGCCATGGAGTTGAACCGACTGGCCTGCAATAAGAAGAGCGGCCTGGGAAGCGCGCGCCTTCACGCTGCTTGCCGCAGAGCTGCGCGCATCGGCCGAGGAGGCCGGATCGCTGAAAACTCCAATCGCAGCGCGCAAGGCCGCGCGGGTCAACGCTTTCTGGATCCACATGTCGACGGCGCGATGCTGCAGTGCCTGGAAGGACCCGATCAACTTGCCGAACTGCTTGCGGGTGCGCAGATAATCCTGCGTGATCTCCATCATGCGCTCGATCAGGCCGAGCAGTTCCGCGCCGGTGCATAAGACCCCGGCTACAATTCCCGTGTCGAGCGCCGCATGGGCGGCTCCGCCCGTGGCGAGGACACGATCCGCCGCCACCGGAAGCCTCTCCAGCGTTAGGACCGCAAGCTGCGTGCCGTCCGTCGCAACCTCGCCGGTGAGCGCTATATCTCCGGCGCCACTGTCGATGGCGACCAGGAGCAGGTCGTCCCCCCGGCGGGCACAGACGAGAATCGTGTCGGCGACCATGCCGCCGACCACGAACCGGGCCTGACCATCGAGGATGAGCGTCTCGCCCGACTGTTCCGCGACAATGGCGCAGTCGCCGGGCGAGAGACTGCCTTGCGCCGGTTGCCAGGCCAGGGTCACGAGTGCCTCTCCGCTTGCCAGCGCCGCCACCAGCGCGTCCCGCGTCTGACCTGTCGGACAATCGAGCAGGCACTGAGCAGCCATCACCCCGGCGGCCACATAAGGCTCGGTATAACAGCCATAGCCCAGCCACTCGGCGATGATCGCGGCGCCTTCCATGCCGAGGGCGACGCCGCCCAGTTCCTCGGGCGGGAGCGCCGCCAGCCAGCCCATGTCGGCAAAACTCTTCCAGACGTCCGCGTCGAAACCGGCATGTTCGTCACGACTCTTGCGCGCTCGCTCAGCGTCCGGTCTGGCGAAGCCGGCGGCCGCCTCCTCCACCATGCGCAGCGTATCTTGCAGGTCCGGGTTCATGCGGCATTCTCCGGCCCGGCGGCGCGGACCTCAGCGACGCCATTCGAAATGACGGTCACATTGCGGGCGGGAACAGTGCAGCGGAACTGCACCTGATCCGGTGCTTCCCAGACTTCGGTGCGGATCGTCTCGCCTGGAAAGACCGGGGACGAAAACCGCACGCTCAGCCGGGCGAGCCGATCCGGGTCATTGCCGCAGCAGGCCTGCATGATCGCGCGCGCCGCCACCCCATAGGTGCAAAGGCCGTGCAGGATCGGCCGATCGAACCCGGCCGCGGCGGCGATCTTCGGGTCCGCGTGCAGTGGATTGGGGTCCGCGCACAAACGATAGATCAGGGCGGACTGGGGCAAGGTCGCGATGTCGAGCTGATGGTCGGGAGCGCCCTCGACGGGGGGCAAGATGTTGGTTTTTGCGGCTGGCTGCCTGGCATCGGGCGCGCTGAATCCCCCGTCGCCCCGGCACATCGTCGCCTGTTCGATCGTCGCGACCAGTTGGCCGGTCGCGTCGTCGAAGATTTCCCGTTCGGTGACGATGATCGCGCCCTTGTCCTTGCCCTTGTCGATGATGTCGGCAACGCGCGTCGTCCCCCGCACGGTGCCGGAGGCCGCGAGCGGCGCATGGAAGCGCATCAGATGCTCGCCATGGACGACCAGCTTGGCATTGATGCCGGTGCGCGGATCACCGACCCAAAATCCGGGATGGCACAGCGTGGTCGCCATCGTCGGCACGGCCTTCAGTCCATCTTCATAGACAAAGGCCAGTTCCTCCGGATCGACCGGATTGCTGCCATAGCCGAGGCCAAGCCCGTAAAGGATCGTGTCCTTCGCAGTGTAGGTCTGTCGGATCTCGGGAATGGCCCAATTCCTGACGGCGTCGACGTTCATGCCGATCTCCTCAAACCGGATCCCAGTCGAACACGTCCTGCGAACGGTCGAGCGAGTAGAAATCGGGGCGCATGGCGGGGATAGCGCGCTCGGCGACGGTCTGCGGAGTCCAGCCATCGCTGTTGTGCATGGACCGAATCGGACGAATCTGGCTCATCAGGAATATCTCGTTCGCGCGCACCGCGAAAATCTGCCCGGTGACATCAGCGGCCGCGTCGCTGCACAGATAGACGGCAAGCGGCGCGATCTTGGCGGTTTCCATCCGCTGAAGGCGTTCGACGCGCGCCTTCTGCTCGGGCGTGTCGGTCGGGATCGAGCTGATCATCCGGCTCCAGGCAAAAGGAGCGATGCAATTCGAGCGGACCTTGAATTTCGCCATATCCATCGCGATCGACTTGGACAGCGCGGCAAGCCCCAGCTTCGCCGCCGAATAGTTTGCCTGCCCGAAATTGCCGATCAGCCCCGAGGTCGAGACCATATGGACGTAGGAACCCGATTCCTGTTCCTTGAAATGATTGGCCGCCGCACGCGCGACGTAAAAGCCGCCGTTCAGGTGCACGTTGACAACGGCCTCCCATTCTTCGGCGCTCATCTTGAAAAAGAAGCGGTCGCGCAAAATGCCAGCATTGTTGATGACGCCGTCTATACGCCCATAGGTGTCGACGGCCTGCTCGATCATGCGCGCCGCGGCGCGCGGATCGGAAACGCTGTCGGTATTGGCCGTCGCCGTTCCGCCCTCGGCGACGATCTCGTCGACCACCTGCTGCGCGCGCGAAGCATCGGCGCCGTCGCCAGTCACGGAGGCCCCGATATCGTTGACCACGACGTGGGCGCCTTCCCGCGCAAGTCCGAGCGCAAAATCACGCCCGATGCCGCCACCCGCACCGGTGACCAGCACGACCTTTCCTTCAACGAAATTGCCTATTGCCATGATATTTGCCTCTCAGATTTTCTTCAGACATGCCCGCTTGCGGGTAGTCAGCTTTCTTCGCCGTCCACCACGGCATCTTGCCGAAAATGGGCAGTTGCCTGTGCTTCGATTGAATGCCAGATTTGCGCCGCCATCGGTTTGCGGGACTCCTCGAGAATGTGCCCGACAAGCCCGACAGCCCGCGCCATCACACCCAGCCCGCGGCAGATCTTCCAGTCGAAGCCCATCTCGCAGCACAGAGCGCCAATCGCGCCCGTGGCGTTGACCGGAATTGATTTCCCGCTCCGGCGTTCAGCTTCCTGTGAAACCGCGGTCATCAGCTTCAGATAGGGTCCGTCAAACCCCGTTTCGCGCGCGAGCTGATACAGACGGGGCGTTCGCGGATCGATGGGCTTGTGAAACGGATGACCAATGCCAGGGACGATCTTCTTCTGCGCCATGAAGCTCTCCACGATGGGTGCTGCAAGCACGGTGAAATCGGCGTCGGCGTCGGCCACCGGCATGGCTTCGGACAGGATTCTGGCGGCCCCCTCGATGCTGCCGACGAACACCGTGCCCAGGCCATTGAGGCCGGCCGCTACTGCCCCCTGCAACGATTCCGGCGCGCCGAGATAGGTCATTCGGGCCACCAGCGCGCTCGGCGTGATGCCATGCTCGACCAACGTCACGACCATCGCGTTGAACATGCGCGATTCATTGGCGTCCGGCACGCGGCCGGTCAGTTCCATGAACCCCATGTCGCCGAGATTCATATGCCCCAGGATTTCGTTGGGGAAATCCTTGCCGAACAACGTGATGCTGCTGGCATCGCTCCAGCCAATATCGGTTCGTATCGTCGATCTCTTGTCCGTCATCTCGCCTCTCGCGCCAATTTTGTCGTTGTTGTTCCCCCGTCTGTCAGCGCCAGCGGCTGAAGTCGGGCTTGCGCTTCTCGAGGAAAGCATTTGCGCCCTCGGCCTGTTCGCCGGTTTCGAAATAATTGGGCGCCACTTCCGCGAGCATCTCGTTCATGTCGCGGCCCATTATCGGAGCCATCTGGTCATAGAGCGAGCGCTTCACGATCTTGATGCAGGTGGGGCTCAGCGCCATCACCTCGTCGGCGAATTTCTTCACCTCCTCGTCCAGTTGCGCCATCGGCACGACCGAGTTGACGAGACCCCATTCAAGCGCCTGCTGCGCGGTATATTTGCGACACAACATCCACAGTTCGCGCGCGCGTTTCTGGCCAAGGACATTGGCTGCCTGGGCCACGATATAGCCGCCGGCCGGCGACCCGACGCGTGGGCCGTTCTGGCCGAAAATGGCGTGTTCGGCGGCAATGGTGAAATCGCAGAAATAAGCGATGTGGTTGCCGGCGCCGATCGCATAACCATTAACCCGCGCGATCACTGCTTTGGGACATTGGGCGATCTGGCGGTTGAACGTGAAGTTATAATCCTGCAGCCCGCTCTTGCCGCCGTCGGATTCCTTTTCCCAATTGACGTCGCCGCCGACGCAGAATGCGCGCTCGCCTGTCCCGGTGATGACGATCACGCCAACCTTGGGGTCGTTCGCAGCGACATCGAGCAGTCGCTGCATTTCATCCATGTTGTCGCCGGTAAAGGCGTTCAGACTTTTCGGACGATTGAGGGTAATCGTGCCGATATTGTCCTTTACTTCGAGATAGACTTCTTTGTCAGACATGGTTGCTTCCCAAAAGTTTGCGAGTTGCGTTCGTTACGCGGTAAAGTTGGGCGTCCGGCGTTCAAGGAACGCAGCCAGACCTTCATCGACATCGCTGCCAAGCATGCCGGCGATGGCTGCGTCAGCTTCGTCGGAAAGGCCCGCGTGCAGCGGACCATCGAGCCCGCTTCGCGCCAGCCGCTTCATGGCGGCGATGCCCGGCCGACTGCGGCTCGCAAGCTTGACGCAATAAGCCAGCGCGGCCTCTTCAAGCTGGTCGGTTTCGACCACCTGGTTGACAAGGCCCCACGCCAGGGCGGTCTGGGCATCGATCCAGGATGCGCTGTAGAAAAGACCGAGCGCGCGGCGCAATCCCACGATCCGCGGCAGCCGCTGGCTTCCGCCGAAACCGGGAATCAGGCCATATTGGGCGTGCTGATCGCCAAAGCGAAAATTCGAAGCGGCAATGGCGACGTCACAGGCCATCATCAGTTCGCCGCCGCCCGCCAGGGCCAGCCCCTGGCATGCCACGACAACAGGCAGCACGCTCCCTTCCAGGCGGGACATGACGCGATGACCGTGCCGAATGAAACCGCCCATCGCCTCGGCATCGGATCGCAGCTCTTTCGCCTCATCCAGGTCAGCGCCGGTGCAAAAATTCGCGCCTTCGGATCGAACGAGGACTACTCGAATGCCGGAGTTTTCAGACTCGAACTGGTCGAACGCTCCTTCGATTGCGACAAAGGCTGCCGTCGAGAGAGCATTGAACTTCTCCGGCGTGGCCAGCGTGATCACGCCCACCGCGCCGTCCTGATGAACGATGACGGGAAGAGCGCCGGTCATGACGGCTTCCTCCCGGCATATTGGACCGCGACCTTGCCTACGCGTTCGCGCGCGACGATCAGCTTCATGATCTGCGCGGTACCGTCGCCGATCTCGAGACCCATGACATCGCGCAGGCGCTGCTGGTGCGGCAGATCCATCGACCAGCCGTAATGGCCGAAGGTCAATATGCACTGGTGGATCGCGTCAAAGGCCGTCTTCGGTCCCATCCACTTGACCATGGCAGATTCCGCAGTGTGCGGGAGACCATCATCGCGGAGAGCGAGCGCGTCGTAACACAGCGATCGGCACGCCGCGATGTAGGTTTCGAATTCCACCAGGGGAAAGGACACGCCCTGATACTGGACGATCGGCGCGCCCATCGCCTCGCGTTCCGTGGCATATTGCCAGGTCTCGTCGATCGACGCCTGAGCGGCGGCGAGGCAGGACAGCGCTATGAGGATGCGACTGTAGTCAAAGCCCTGCATGACCTGCGTGAACCCGCCGCCCTCAGCGCCCAGCAGATGATCAAGCGGGACGCGCACATCGTCGCAAAACACCGAGCCTCGGCCGATGATCTTGCTGCCGACGTCATGGAAATGGGTTGTGCTCAACCCTGGCAGATCGGTTGGGACGAGGAAGGCGCTTACGCCGCGCGCGCCATCGGCGATGGTGCCGGTCCGCGCGAACAGGATCAAGGCATCGGCCTGGTCGGCGAATGAGATCGAGGTCTTCTCGCCCGACAGAACATAACAATCGCCGTCGCGCCGAGCCTTGAACTGCAGGTTCGCCGCATCAGCGCCGCATCGCGGCTCGGTAAGCGCGAGGCCGACAATGGCCTCGCCCGAGACCAGCCGGTGGTTCCACAATTTTGCGAGTTCGGGCTTTGCGTTCTGAGCGATAATCGCGCCCATCAGCGACCCGATGATTTGGGCGTAAGCGATGTTGAAATCACCATAGGCAATCGCTTCGGTGATTAAGCCTGCGGTAACGCCGCTGGCTCCCATGCCGCCGAACGCTTCCGCCAGATCGACGCCGATCAAACCGAGCGCTCCCATTTCACGCAACAGATCGCGATCAAGGGCGCCATGGGCCTCACGCGTCTGGTAGTCTGGAAGGAGGCGCTCCTTGGCGAAGCGCAAGGCCATTTCCTTCAGCTCCACCTGCTCTTCCGTAAATCTCATTTGGCTATCGCCTCGCCCTAAGTGTCCGACCGCGTCGGATTATTTTTGCTGAGTTGGCCAGGCCGACTCTTGCCTGACTAACGTTAGGCTGGCTGAATCGGATGCCGGTGTCAAGGGCCGCCCGAAGCATTTCTCTGCCCCGGGTGCCGTCCCCAGTTCCAGTTCCCATCCAGGGAGACATGGTTATCAGCTCAGCGGGCGTCTCGGCTGGGTCGATGTTCTGCTGGCCGAATTGGGCGATGCCCCCTCGATATCGCGCAGATAGGCCGTCCATCGGCACCGCGAAAAAATCCGCTCCCGTCGGGATTTATAGATGGTGTCAATATGTATCGTCAGAAACTGATATTGCCTGCGGTTTCACTCCACGCGCAAGATGAACGGGTCGCCACAGAGGAGCGGCAATAACCTTACAAGGGCGTCGAGCGTAAAATGCCATTTTCCAATAGTCATGAACGAATTCAAAGATCGGAACTGGCAGTCCCGGCAACATCCGATCGATTCATAGAATCTGCGGCCCGAGGAAATGCCGACGCTATATTTCTCGACCTTGAAGACGCAGTAGCGCCATCGATGCGCGTCGAAGCACGCGCAAATGCAGTCAGGGCTCTCAGCACCATCGATTGGGCGGAGAAGACGGTCGCCGTTCGGGTTAACGGCTTGTCCACGCCTTGGGCCATTTCGGACATTCTCGCAGTCGCGCGCTGCCCCCGGCTCGACATGATCCTTCTCCCCAAGGTCGAAACCGCGGACGACGTCAAATTTCTCGACCGTCTGCTGACCGGCCTTGAACTTGAGACGCCTCGTGAACGACCCCTCGGGATCGAGATCCTGGTCGAAACCACCAAGGGTTTGGCCAATGTGGAAGACATTGCCGCATCCTCGCCCCGATTGGAGGCGATCATTTTCGGCGTCGGCGACTATTCCATCGAGCTGCAGAATTTCGACACCGAGTTCGGCGCCTCAAACCCGGATTACGCCGTGCTGGCACGCGGCGCCGATCGTCCGGCGGAACGGCATTGGAACGATCAGTGGCATTTTGCCCTAGCGCGGATCGCGAATGCTTGCCGTGCATACGGACTGCGCCCGATCGACGGGCCGTTCACCAACTATGGCGATCCCGATGGATATCGTGCCAGCGCGACGCGCGGACGCGCTCTGGGTTTTGAAGGGAAATGGGCGATCCATCCGAGCCAGATCGCGATCGCCAACGAGGTTTTTACGCCGACGCAGGGCCAGATCAAATGGGCCACGGATATTACCGCCAAAATGGCGGCGGCCGCCGCCGAAGGCAAAGGCGCGATCGGCCTTGACAATATGCTCATCGATCGCGCGCACGTCCTTCTCTCGGACAAGATACTGCGCCGCGCGCGGATTGCTGGGGTTCTTTCATGAGCGCGGACGGTCCCCTCTCGGATATCCGCGTGCTTGATATCGCCACCTTCGTCGCCGCACCGTTCTGCGGCACGATCATGGCCGAATTCGGCGCCGAGGTCATCAAGATCGAGCAGCCGGACGGCGGCGATTCATTGCGCCGCTTCGGCTCCATGACCGAAGCGGGCGACACGCTGGTCTGGATCAGCGAGGCGCGCAATAAAAAGTCCGTCACACTCGATTTGCGTACCGCAGAGGGGCGTGAGTTGTTCCTTGGCCTCGTCGCACAATCCCACGTCGTTCTGGAAAATTTCCGGCCCGGCACCCTGGAGAAATGGGGCCTCGGATATGACGAACTGGCCCGGGTCAATCCGGCGATCGTGCTGTTGCGGGTCAGCGCGTACGGCCAGACCGGACCGATGAAGGATAAACCGGGCTTTGCGCGGATTGCTCATGCCTTCAGCGGCCTTGCCTATCTGGCCGGAGAGCCGGGGCGTCCACCAGTCGTGCCCGGATCGACATCCCTGGCTGACTATATGTCCGGGTTGTTCGGCGCCGTCGGCGTCATGGTCGCGCTGCGCCATGCGGAAAAGACGGGAGAAGGCCAGTATATCGACATCGGCCTCTATGAATCGGTTTTTCGCGTGCTTGACGAGATCGCCCCGGCCTATGCGCGCTCCGGCTTCGTTCGGGAGCGGATGGGACCCGACACCGTGAATATCGTCCCCCACAGCCACTATGAAACGAGCGACGGACGTTGGGTCGCGCTTGCCTGTTCGAACGATCGCATGTGGCAACGCCTGACCCGCGCCATGAATCGCCCGGAACTCGCCGACGACGTTCGCTATGCCCGCCCGAAGGCGCGCGACGATCACCGTGCCGAGGTCAACGCACTCGTCGCCGCGTGGGTGAAGAGCAAGGCCGCTGACGAGCTCATTGCGCTGTGCGAGGCCGCCGAAGCTCCGATTTCGGTTCTGATGAGCATCGCGGACATTTTCAGCGACCCGCAATATGCCGCGCGCGAAAACCTTCAGACAATCCGTCACCCCACTTTGGGCGACGTGACCCTACCGGGACCACTTCCGCGCCTGTCAAAGACGCCCCCCCGACTCAGAACGACCGGCCCCGCCCTGGGAAGTTCCAACGCCGATGTGCTGACCGGCCTGCTCAACCTCACGACAGAGCAGATGTCCGCTCTCAAGGCCAAAAAGATCATTTGATAAATTCATCCAGAAAGAAATGTCATGTCTAGCAAGCCGCAAATCACGCTCGTCGCGTTCCTTCAGGCGCAGAACTGCTCCAACTTTCCGGCGTCCTGGCGCCATCCCGATTCTCCCAATCAGTTTCTGACGACCGAATATTATCAGGATTTGGGACGAATATTGGAGGCCGGCAAATTCCATCTCTCCTTCTTCGACGACCGGCTCGCGATCCCCGATGTGTATGCGGACGATTTTCGCGTGACCATGCGGGAAGGCATCCGCGCAGTTAAGCTGGACCCGATGCTGTGTGCCGCATCCCTCGGGCATGCGACGACCCATATGGGTGTTGGTGTCACCTATTCGACCACCTATTATGAGCCATTCCATGTCGCCCGCACGTTTGCCAGCCTCGACCACCTGACGGGCGGACGCGCGGCATGGAACGTCGTGACCTCCCTCAATGGCTCGGAAGCCGCGAATTTCGGGCATGAAGTCATGCTGGGTCATGACGAGCGCTACGATCGCGCGGAGGAATTCATCGAGGTGGTCCAGGGTCATTGGCGCAGTTGGTCGGACGATGCGCTGATCATGGACAAGGAAAGCGGGATTTTCGCCGACGACGGCAAGATCCATCGCATCGAGCACCAGGGCCGATGGTTCAAGTCCCGAGGTCCATTCACCATCCCGCGTTCGCCGCAAGGCGAGCCGGTTTTGATCCAGGCCGGCCAAAGCGGGCGCGGACGACAGTTCGCGGCAAAATGGGGCGACCTCGTCTTCGTGATCTATCCCAATCTCCAGGTCGGCCGTCGGTCCTATGCCGAGTTTCAGGATGTCCTCGAGGCTACCGGTCGACCACGAAATTCGGCCAAAGTCGCGGCAGCAGTCTATACCGTGGTCGGCGAAACGCAGGCTGAAGCCGAAGATAAGCGCGCGCAGATCGACAAGCTGGTCAAGCCCATCGATGGCCTTGTCTTGCTATCTGAAGTCCTGAACTTCGACTTCGCCAGCAAGGGATATGACGAGCCGTTCAGCACCGAAGAAATGGATGGAATTTCCGGCATCCAGGCGTTCCGCGACAGGGTCGTCAATCTCAGCGGCAAGGCGAATCCGACGCCCCGTGACTTCGTCGAATTCACGCGCCGGGGCACGCTGGACGAATTCCCTGTCTTCATGGGGTCACCTTCGCAGATCGTCGACCAAATGGAAGAGTGGCATGGCTCAGCTTGCGACGGCTTCGTCATCGCGGCGGGCCAAACTCCGGGGTCGTACAGCGACTTCGTCCGGCTCGTCGTTCCCGAAATGCAGCGCCGTGGCCTGTATCATACCGAATATGCAGGCAAAACATTGCGCGAAAATCTAGGGATTGCGCTTCCGCGGAGCTGATCTGGACCGTGCGCCTACTACCGCCTAGGCTGCGGGCGCACGATCCACGCGGCGCATTGACAGCGGTAAAAAACAAACATAACTAACGTTCGGCAGGTTGAGATGGACCGCCAAACTCCCGCCACCCGAAACGGTGTCGGAATGAAACTTCACAGAGGGAGGATGGCCATGAAAGCCACAAAACTATTTCTAGTAATGACCTGTGCTGTAATATGGTCTCCGACGGCCTATGCCCAAGATACCACCGAGACGGCTCAGGACACGCAGACGCAAGAGATCGTCGTCACTGCCAACAAACGCGAGGAAAGCCTGAACAAGGTGGGCCTCAGTATAACCGCCTTGTCCGGAGATGAACTTCAGAACCAGCGTGTTACAAATCTGGCTGACCTTTCGTCGGCCGTCCCGGGTCTGGTTTTCACTCCTAGTGCCGCCAACACTCCCATTTTGACGATCCGCGGCATAGGCTTCAACGAGAGCTCGCTGGGCGTGTATCCTGCCGTCAGCGTTTATGTCGACGAAGCTCCGCTTCCCTTTCCGGTGATGGGAAGCCATGCGGCATTCGATCTGCAGCGAGTGGAAGTCCTTAAAGGACCACAAGGGACATTGTTCGGTCAGAATTCGACTGGCGGCGCGATCAACTTCATCGCGAACAAGCCCACCAGGGATCTAAGAGCCGGTTTTCAGGTCGGGTACGGCAACTTCAACCAGATAGAAGCGAATGGGTATATAAGCGGGCCGGTGTCGGAAAAGCTTGGTGCGCGCCTCGCTTTCACTACCCTGAAATCGGATGACTGGCAGAAAAGCGCGAGCCGTCCTGGCGATACGAACGGCGCCCAAGAATATTATGCCGGAAGGCTCTTACTGGACTATGAACCGGCTGACGGCATTCGCTTTGCGCTGAATGTCAACGCGTGGCGAGACAGGTCTGATCCCCAGGCGCAGCAGCATATCGCGGCGCGCGCCAAGGACATCAGCAATCCCACGGGCAACCCCGCTCGAATTATCGCCGCGCCGTTCACCGAGGAAACACCCCGGGCAGCGGACTGGTCGGTCGGAGCTCAACCGGCGTCGGACCGCAAGCAATTTCAGGCGTCCCTGCGAAGCGATTTCGAACTTACCGACAGCCTGACCCTGACGTCGCTCACAAACTATGTCGATTTTCGACAGAAGCAGACGGTGGACACCGATGGACTGCCTCTCTCTCTGGGCGACCTGCTTCATGCCGATGGCACACTCAAGACATTCACCCAGGAACTGCGGCTGGCGAGCGATCCGACAAAGCGGCTTCGCGGTTTGATCGGCGCGAACTACGAACGCAGCAAGACAGCGGAATTTCAGACATTCGACCTGTCAGGACTGACCAGTTCTCGACCCGCGACGCTCAATATCGACGTTATACGGGGTGCGCTGTCGCAAAAGATCTCGAGCTACGCAGCATTCGGGAATATCGAGTTTGAGGCGACGGATAAACTGACGCTCAAGGCGAGTGCGCGTTACACGGATTCCGAAAATGACTCCAGCAACTGTATCTCGGATAGTGGTAGCGGTCGCATCGCGCAGTTCTTCAATATTCTTGGAACGCGATTTGGGACCATCCCCTTCACGCCGATTGTTGCTGGCGGCGGATGCACGGCGCTCAACAACAATCGCGTGCCCGGACCGGCTTTCACCGACGAACTACACCAGCACAATGTCTCCTGGAGAGTTGGCGCCGACTACCAAGTGACGAACTCGACCTTGCTTTATGCGACGGTATCGCGCGGGTATAAATCTGGCAGCTATCCTAGCCTTCCCGCCGCGTCGACCTGGGATCAGTTGCGAGCCGTGACGCAGGAGCAGGTTACAGCATATGAAGCGGGTATCAAAACGTCGCTGTTTGACCGCCGCGTCCAACTGACGAGCTCGGCGTTCTATTACGACTATAAGAACAAGCAGGTGCGCGGGAAGCTGGCCGATCCTTTGTTCGGCGCGCTCGACGTGCTTATCAACGTACCCAAATCTCGCCTCTATGGCGCGGAGCTGAGTACTCGGATCCAGCCTGTACAGGGCCTCACGTTCAATGCGGACGTGACGTATCTCAAGTCCAAGGTGGTTGAATATTCCGGAATCAATATCCTCGGAACGCAGAATAATTTCCACGGCGATGCCCTGCCATACACCCCCGAATGGAGCTACTCTTTTGGTGCGGAGGGCCGTCAGCCCGTAGCTGGCGGAGAGATTTTCCTTGGCGCCACATATCATGGCCAAAGCAAGTCGGACTCGAATTTCGGCGCAAGTCGTCTGAAAATCCCCGCAGGGCCTTTCAATGGTTCGCTGGTCGCGAACCCATTCCTGATCGACGCCTACGGCATTTTGGATCTGCGCGCCGGTTATGAAGCCGATCGCTGGAAGGTGTCGTTCTGGGCCAAAAACGTCACCAACCGCTATTATTTCACCAGCGTCACGGCCGGATCGGACACCTTTTCCCGCTTTGCGGGGAGGCCGGCGACGTACGGGGTAACTTTTGGGTTCGAATTTAGATAAGAATCTCGAAAGTTCCGCGATTTATTCATTTTCATATGCATATTTCGCGAACGATATATACTTGCAAGGCGGCCGGACGCTCTCGCGCTTCCGGCCGCCGCACCGCGATCACAATCAACGAATTTCGTACCTCCGTTCGGCTATCCGCCGAGGCGCTGAACGATGGAGTGGGTTAATTTGCCGCCTGAGACAACCCGGCCTCTAAATCAATCGCTTCAAGCGCCTTAACCAAGGCAGCCTGCATATATCGCGAAACCTCAAGGGCTCCGGGATTAAGCTTTTTCCCGCTCGCCGTTAAAATGCCGATGGTGCGATGCAGCGGCGGAGCCGTGACATATCGTATCATCATCTCGGCCGTTGCGTTTTCCGGCAGCGCGAGCCTAGGCACGATCGCCGCGCCTACACCTGCCTTAACCATGGCGATCGCGGTTTGGACCTGTCGCACTTCACTAAGACTCTGGAACGCAATTCCCTGTTGCCTAGCCAACCGGTTCAATTCGTTCTGAAGTAATACCGAACCCGATAATGTTACCAACGGCAGGGAGGCCAACGTCGAAAATGAGAGCGAAGTGCCATCCGCAGGGACATGGTTGGGTGGAAGGATAACGCAAAGGGGCTCTTCTCCCGCTCGTAAAAAGCTGATTCCGTCGGGGATTTCCTCCATCCGAGGCCCTATACCAAAGCTGATCTCCGGATGATTGAGCGCTTCTATCATTTCCATCGAGGTCAGCTCTTCAATATCAATTTTATATTGGCTTTCCTCTTTCGATCGATATCGGCCCAATATTGAAGGGACCAAAACTCCTGCGAGCGAAGGCACGCATGCGATAACTATATGACGGGCTGTCGTCATGCCAATATCCTGGGCAACTGCCAGCCCGTCGCTTATTGTTTCAAAGCCAGTATGCAGTGCTGTCGCCAGCATTTCCCCGGCCTGCGTGAGAATAAGCGATCTGGTTGTCCGGGTGATGAGTTCTACGTCCAGTTGCCGCTCAAGCTCGCGGACCTGTATACTCATCGTCGCCTGCGATTTTCCGAGACTTTTAGCCGCTCGGGAAAACGAGCGCTGGCTAGCTACGGCGTTAAACGCCAAGAGCAAGTTCATATTTATATTTTTTAAATCGAACATCAGCTTTGGTTGAGCATCCACCGGGTTCATACATCTCATGGTCGGGGAATCTTATATCTTGCGGCACCGAAAGGTCCAACCCCAGGGAAACCAATCGCGTAAATACGTTGGTGGTATGCTCAGGAAAGGCAGCGCCGCAGTTTCCGGCGCCAAAAGCAGCTAACTGCCTGGTTGCGTCACATCATTGGCATGATGCAGCACGTTGTCTGCTTTGGCCATAGGCCCGCCCGCGCCTCTGGTTCCTAAAGAGGGTTGGCCAGAGCGGGCCTGAGGCCGGAGAAGCGCGTCTTTCCGTTGATGGGTTCCATCGCTCGAAAGTCACGCCCGAACATCATTTCGGATACAATATGGCGGCGATATCCAATTTCTCGCGCCGGTCAGCGCTCAGAATGAAGCCGGCCTGAATGGCAGATTCGAGTGCAACCTCGAACTTCTGAAGATATGGGGCAGAACCACCCGGATAGTGCGCGGCGAGTCGTGACGGATCGAACAACTCGGTGGTACCGAAAATGGGAGCAAATCCTGGTCCGGGAGGTCCAAAAGCTGAATAGGTGGCTATCGGAACATCCACCCAGGGAGATCCGATGCCACCCTTCGTGTTGCCAACGGCGTCCTTGACGAAGGTCGGCGCGGTCGCTTCAGTAATCTCCAGGCGGGGGGAAGAAGGCGGCGCATTTCCGGCGGCGACCCAGCTATTGAGGGCCGAAAGCGCAGCCTGAGCCACATAATGGTGCTGAGGAGCGGCGTTGATCGGCTTGCTCAGAGAGATCGCAAACATCTCTGCTTTTGGGGTGAAGGCACGCGCCAGCGTTTCCGGCGAGACCGAGCCGGTGTCGAGCACACCGCCCAACAAGGTATAGGTGTCCGCGTGCGCGGTTCCCGCGACCTCCCAAGTGCGGATTCGCGGACCATCCTCCTGACGTGCGGGCAGATACGCCATGCCGGGCATCAGCAGGTCCGTCTCTGTGATGAACATGAGCACGGACACCTGATCCGTCAAGCGGCGCGCCGGCGCAAAACCGGGAGTGGATCAGAAACCCATCGAAAACCTTCGCGACCGGATCCACGACATTGACATAGGTCGTGAGAAAGATCGCGGACTGCGATTCCCCAACGGCGAGAACGCGTTCCGGCCGCAACGGGCCGAGCAGCGTGCGGGCTTGTTGCCGAACCGCACGCCCGGCTTGGCTGAAAATATCGTAGGCGTGCGCGTCGCCCGGGTGATCAAGGACACCATAGCGCGCCGCGTCCGCCTGCCGGATAGGCAAACCGCCCGGCTCTCCCAGCGCCCCACCGTCCAAGCCCGCCTTCTGAGCCAAAACCGCGACGTAAGCATAGCCGCTTCGCGCCAGCTCGCGGTGAAGATAATTCCAATCGGGCGCCGCGTCGGTGCCGCCGCTGACGTTCAGCCACTCCACTACCACAGTTCCGTTGAACTTGGCGCGATCGACAAGACGCACGACGACGAGGCGCGTCTTATAGGCAGCGCTGCCCTCGACTTCAGCGCTGCCGTCAGGGCTTTCCCGATAGGACGCGGCCATTCCGTCGATGCAACGCTCTTCCACCACGTAGCCAGGCGGCGCTTGATCAAAGAGTCCCATTCCTACGTGATGTGGCCCGAAACAGGTTCACTGGCGGTCTGAGCCCGGGCACCCACAGCCGTGAGCATCATTCCCACTGCGGCGCCGACGCCCGCAAAGACCAGCAGAATCTTTTCGGACACTGCTCGCCTGGCTATCGGCGTTGATCAACCTCTATTTTATAGACGCTGGGGCGCAAAGTGCATGAACCCAGCATTCCCGTGGAACGATGTCCCCGGCGACCGCTGGCGCCTGGCTTATTCTGACTGCGACGCCATTCCACGATCCACGCAAGATCGCGAAAATATTACTCCGGCGCGGGCTACGCTTTGCTGGCTACTTGCTTCCGAAGGGGCGCCGCGATGATTGCAGCGCCCGCGATGAGAACTCCGTCGATGGCTCAGCCGGCACCATCGTTCTTGTATGTCATGAATATCTCTGCGTGAGCTACCGCAAGGATGACAAGGAGCGCGGCCGTTGCCGCGCGCAAGCCGAAACGAAGCGTGCGGTCATCACGAAGCAGGCAGGCGAATGCATAAGCAATCGCAGTAACGGCAGTCCAAGCTGCGCCAGCGGACAAGATACCGTTCGACAAAAACGGAGCAATCGCCGCCGATCCGAAGGCTGTGGGCTGTCCCCAGGCCGTTGCCGTCCAGAACCGTTCCCAAATCGGGGCCGGCCGCCCCTTATCGCGCCGTCGTGCCAACCAGATAGTGACCCCGCTCGATGTCACCACGCAGAGCGACAATCCGAGCAATCCATATGCTATCTTGACGAGGATACCACCGAACCAGCCGAAATGAAGCGGTTGAATGGCGCCGATGATTTGCCGAGCGATCGACTTCTCGTCGGCGCTTGGTGCCTGGGTCAGATGCCCGCAGTAATCGAACATATAGCGTTCAAAGAGTGACAGTCGCCGGGGTTCCTGGACCATGACGCTGATCGATTGCCCGCGTGTTCCGGGGTGCTGGATGGCGACTGACTGGATGGCGGCCGATGGAGCATCGGCGCGCACGGACGCGATGATCGCCCCCAACGGCGGAATCGGCGCCGCCAGCCGGCTCTCTGTGCCGCGTGGCCCCATCATGCCTGCGAACGCCTGCTTCATGTCGCCTTTATAAGCTGTCGCGGCAAGACCGCCGAAAATGAGGAAGAACAGGCCGAGGATCGCGCCGGTCAGCGCGATGGTGAAATGGAAGGGGAGGCCCCAGGTGCCAAGGCGATTATGAAGATCCGCCTCCTGCACAGCCGCCGTCGAGAAGAAATACGCCGCTTACAAGGCCTCCGAAAAAATCAGAATTTGCTTCGATCCCGACGTCGATACCGGCGCTCTGGAGATCAAGGGCAAGCCTTTCAACTACAATACGCTGGAGCCAAAAGCCTCCAGGCAAAGCTATGAACTCGGTCAGAGGTCGCACAGCTCCTCGCTATCCAAGCTTCGACATAAGTCGGCCAGCTGCCCCCTGCTCAGCGGCAAGATTGCGATTATAGGCTAGCGGCATGCGCGGGCTCTTCCAGCGCAGCGCGTCCATGATACCGGCGAGATCCTCGCCACTCGTGAACAGGTCCTGGTTGAGACCCACGCGCGTAGAATGCGCGCTGATCCCCTTGAGCAGCCGGGGAAGATCGTCCGTAGTCAGGTCGGCCAACGCGCCGGCATCGAATGCCCGCTGGATCATCGCCCGATAGATCGGCCCGACCGACGCGGGATGGAGCGCCCCTTCCCCCACGTCATACTCCACCCGCGCCGGCACAGCCCGCTTCGGCAGCGTCTTGCGAAGATCCCATGTCTCACGGCCCGAGATGCTGTCGATCGACCTGCCCCGCACTGCCGCCTTGGCCTTGTAACGGCGCACGTTCACGCGCCGAAACACCGCCCCCGCCTCAATCCCGGCCGCCTCCAACCAGGCCGCAATCGCCCGCACCGTCCGCGGACTGAGATAGGCCGTCGCCCCCTCCCCTTCCTGATCCCCCTTGCTGCGCGGAATGCTGAGCAGCCGCGCATCCGGATCAATCGCCTCGATGATATGCTCCACCTCGATCGCCGCCAGCTCCGAGGCCCGCAGCCCGGTGTCGTAGCCGGCCGAGAGCAGCGCGCGATCGCGCAGGCCCGGCAAATCCTCTGCGCAGCTCTCCAGTAGGGCTCGGACATTGAGCCCGCGGGGCTCGTCGCGCTCGACGTTGCGCACCGGTCCCTTGAACCGCAGCGGGCGCGCCTGCTTCTGCGCGGTGCCGAGACGGCGGCGGATCGCCTGCAGCCGCAGCTTCACCAGCGAGGCCGGCGTCGGATCTTTGAGGTCGAGCAGCAGGTGGATCTTGGCGATTGACGCCTTGTAGCGGTCGAGGGAGGCCGGCTTGCTCCCCTTCTCGGCACGCGCATCGAGATAGTCCGCCACGGTCTCCGGGGTTGCGGGCAGCGATATGCGGTTGTGGCGACGGCACCAGAGGTCGAACGCCTCGAGGTCAGACCTAAGCGCACGGATGCTGTGGGGCGACGACGCTGCTTGGTAGGCGGCGATCAGCGGCTCGTTGACAACGATGCGCTCGACCGCGCGCATCTTCACGACTGCCCAGGAAAGATCGTCGACCGACGCCGTCGGCGCTGGCGCCGTTTCCCCCGCAATCAGGGCGTTTTCGTCGAGGGGCTCAGGGTGATCCATCGCCTCGATGTGTAGCGCACCTTATAAGAAGAGGTCAAATATGGACATTTGATAACTGCAATTATCGCATGTCTATATTTGAACACCGCTAGGAATAGAAACCAACTCCTGACTTTGGTTTCTCCATTGGTTGCGATAGAGTCTGGTTTGATGGCCTCGCCCTCCCCTTTCCATGCCTCCAGTGAGCAAGCAATGCTCCTGCTCGGCCGACTGGATGGACGCCTGCAAAACAGCCCATGGGCTGACATTTGGCTGGCCCGCGCGCGGTTGCAGGGCGCAGCGCAACTCGCTGGTCTCGCCGGCGCGCCCATCGACGTCCGGCATCTGCAGGACTGGATTTGCGGACGCACGCTCCCTCCCCGCGCCTCTGAGGGGTTGAACGATCCCGTCTCAGTCGCGGCGGTGTTTCATCTCGCGATCGAGGCAAGCATTGGCGACAAGGGGCCGCTGGCGCGCGCGACACTCAACGTCTTGCGCACGGTGCTTGACGATCGATCCGAAGCCGAAATCTGGGCAGGCAGCGACCTCGCCTATTTCGGTCCGGCGTGGCGGCAGGCTCGTGTCGAAGCACAAGCCCCCTACCCTTCTCCTTCGCTGCACGCCGTCGCCGATCGGGTTTCCGCCATGCTCAAGACGGTCGTCGCCGCCGAGCAGTCTGCGGTGGACGTGACGGCGATCGACGGTCGGACGCTCACACTCGAGCCGAGGGTGCGTGATCGCGCCTGGTTGGTGGCCAGCCATGTGCCGGCCATGCTCCATCATGCCGGACTCACATTGGGCGCTCTCCCCTCGCTCATTCTGCTGCCGAAATTCCCGCCACACGACGTTGCCGAGTTGACCGCTGTCATGACGCGATCGCTGCTCGCGACCTGCCAATCCGGCCTGAAGGATCTCGACTGGATCGAGCGTCAAGGGTCGAAGGCGTTGGCCGTTCCGGCCACGCGCCGCAGCCGCGCACCGCTCCTCGCTCGCCTTGCGCTTGCCTATCCCGGTCTTCGCCCATCTGCCGTGGCGCGGCTCCTTGAGGTCACGCCGCAGGGAGCACGCAAACTGGTAGCCAAACTCGGGTAACGCGGAGGCTACTGCCAATGCGTGTCGAGCAAGGTCTTGATAGCGGCCTCCGCTTCGTAACGCGAACCGCCACCGTGTGGGAGCAAGGTGATCCTCACCCCCTTACGGTCCTTACCCTCAAATCGAAGCAATGGCTTTCCGCTTTGCGACGCCACGGTTTCGATCGATCCTGACCTCCTGGGGGATCCTGACCTCTTGGGGGGATCAGCTGCGAGTGCCAATGCACGAACAATCTCCGGCACCGCAACAGGAGCGCCCTCCCCACCCGATCGTGCGCTAAGCGCCGCAGCTTCGGCAAACACCCGCTGGCGACGATCGTCAGGCTTCAGCAAGGGCTTGATGGTTGTGACATGCTTGATCCGCAAATCCTGCGGATTGGGAAAGGCGACCATCAGTTCCGCCGGGAGGCGCGCGAGATCGAGATAACGGCTCAACCAGCTCTCGGTGACGTTGATCCGCTCCGCCATGACCTTCTGTCGGCCCTCATAATAAGCATCAAGCGCGCGAAGATAGTCGCGCGCGCGCTCGAGATCGCTGAGATCTTCGCGCGCTCTGTTCTCAATGTCCGCGATGCGGAACGCTTCCTCGTCCGACAGTTCGCGAATATCAATCAGGAAGCGGAAGTCGGGATAGTTGTGGCCGCGTAGCCAGCTGATCGACCAATGGCGCCGCGCGCCACAGATCACCTCGAAATCATAATCGGGTTCGCCGCGTACGCGGCGGACGATCGCGGGCATCTCCTGGCGCCCTTGTGCCTTTATGCTCTCGATAAGATCGGCGCACCGCTCTTCGTTGAGCAAGGCATATTCGCGGTTATGCCCGACCCACATCCGGCAACGCGCGGGATCAACCAATTCATGGGTGCGGCTAACGACCGTCCCCGCCGCCAGTTCGGCCAATCGATTCTCCCGGCCTGTCAGGACATTGGCGCCCAGCCCAGGCCGGCGCGGCGCGGGCGCTCCATCTTCGGGTGGATTGATTCCAGCGGCCAGTTCTGCTGCGAAACTCGCATTCTTTCTGCTCATGAAGCCGTTCCTTCACCCGGAATTGCACCGGTGCAATTTTGCCGTTTCACGCCAGACCTTCCTTGCGCAAACGGCTCAAATGGCTTGGCCACATGGCCCGAATATCCAACTCGAGTTCGGCATTGACCCCATCGAGATAGGTGAGGCAACGATTGCGGACGGCACTGCTCGTCACAGGACCGTCGAGCTCATAGACCGTCATCAAGCGGGCCGTCGCATTGTCGATTTCTGCAGAATCCTTGAGCGGCGTGCGCACCATCGCCTGACCGAACAGCGTTCGCATCAGATTGAGCAGTTCCTTTTGCATCGACTTGTTCTCATCGACCTTGGAAGCGACAAAGCGCAGGAATTTGAGGGTCGGCGCAAAACCACGTTCGGCCAGTGTCTCGATAGTCTCGTCGAGCATCGCCAGAAACGCCGCGGTCGAGGAAAAGTCCATGACGGTTGGAGGCACCGGCACGACAAGCGCGTTCGCAGCGCGCAAAACCGACAATGAGATGGCGCCAAGGGCCGGGGGTGGATCGAGGACGATGACATCAAAGCGATCCGAGATGCTGGCGATGCCTTCGGAGAGGCGATCGATAAGACCCCCCTGCCCCCGCGCCATCCGGGCCGCGATCTCATATTCTGACTGGAACAGCCGCAAATTTGCCGGGATCAGTTCGAGGCCGTCGAAATGCGTTTTTCGCAGCGCGTAATCGAGCGAGGTCTTCTCCTCTTCCCGGAGAAACGGGTAGAGCGTATCCTCCTCGTTCAGGTCGAGATCCGGCACATAGCCGAACAATGTCGTCGCAGAGGCTTGGCTGTCGCAGTCGATCAGGGCAACGCGGTAGCCCTGGATCGCGAGATATTGGGCAAGATGGACCGACAAGGTCGATTTGCCGACGCCTCCCTTGAAGTTCTGGACGGCCACGACACAGCATGGATCGTCGGCCGCTCGCCAAGGCCTGGTGCCGAACAGGCCCCGCATATCATTGAGTTGGGCAAGCGTGTACCCGACCCTGCGGTTATTCTCGGTGCGCGGCGGCGGCGGAAGACGCCCGTCCTTTTCCGCGTCGCGGATTGCAGCAGGCGTCCGCCCGACGAGAACAGCGGCCTTTCCGATCGGAAAAGTGGGCTCGCGGCGTTCATCCGCCCGCGCGCTGCGCGCTGAATCGCGAAGGCGCTCCAGCACCGAAGAAGTCCGCTGGGCAAGCGCCGCCACCGAGAGAAGATCATGAGTGTCGTCGATGTCTAGTGATGCTGCCACAGGGCGCCCCTTTGCGAAACTAGGTGCATAGTAGCGCTACTTGTGCTTTTTCGTCAAACAGAAGCGCCATTTCGAAAGTATGGCTCCGGCATGGGCCGCAATTGCAGCGAAAACGGCTGCCAATCGCCTACTAAGCGGCCCATCCTGACTCGGTGGGGGCACGACGAAATTGCACCGGTGCAATTTCGCTTATGGACGCCCCCTTCGGGCAACGAAACTCTCGCAAAAACCCGTCCACGAACTGATCAGCTTCGCGCCCTTGAGCTTCGCCAGACGGTCGCCCATCTGCTGGCGGTATGCGTCGGCAATGAGGTCGATATCCCATCCGCCTCCGTGCGACCGGGCAATCGCGGCCAAGCCTTCGGCGTTGAACCGGATCGTACCTTGCGGAAAGACGATCTCCGAACTCTTCTCCGGCGTGACAAGCGCGCTGATAGCGGCCTTCACTATCGATCCCACTTCCACTGGTTCGGCGATTGTCTCCACAGCCCCTTCCCGGCGCGCCTTGCGCCCCGTCGAGTGCCGCTCAATCTCATCGACGGTCGCGATCTGCGCTGGCGCATCTTTTGGTTCGAAACGGAACTCGATCTCGGTCACCGTCCGGCCCTGCCGTATCTCCTTCCACTCGACTCGGAAGTGAGCCAGCTGATCGATCTCGGCCTTCGCCTTCTCGAGCACCTTGCGACGAAGCTGCGCGAAATCCTTATAAACGTCGGGCGATATGCCGAGCGCTGCACGCAGCGCCGCCATATCACCCTTCCAGGTCGACTGTCGGCGATGGAGCCGCAGCGATCCAATCTCATAGAGCTTGAGCGCGTAGCTTGATCGGAAGCCCAGCACCGCCTGTCGATTGAGGACGGCATAGCTCTCGGATTCCTGAATGAGCTTGCGCGCATCGGGCGTAAACTCCCATTCGATCCAACCCGCATCCGCGCCGTCTGTATCTTCCGCCTCTTCGCGAGACGACGAGATCAGGGAGAAGCGCAGCGTAGCTTTCTTGCCGCGCCAGGATCGGTCATCGATCGCGAACAGGGTCCGGTGAAGTTCCTCCAGCATGTCGGAGATACGCTCGTTACCTTTATGGCCGCGGCGGATATCGGCCTTGCGCATGCGATGTGGCCGGTCCTGCCAGGCATCGCCGCCTGCGGTCAGGATCATTAACGCGAGCAACCGCGACGCCGTCAGGCTAAGCGATTGGCCTTTGACGAACTTGATCTCAACAATGCTGCCGGGTTTGGCGAACTCCTCGCCGCCCTTCGCCTGCAAGGCAGCGGCAACGCGCATAGCACGGCCAGGCGCCGAATCGGCTTGCGCCTCTTGCGCTGCATCGGCGCTTAGATTTTCCGCATGTTCCATGTCATATAGGCCGAACGCATATTGGGCAGATTCGCCTAATTGCTGCCTGACCTGTCCTCGTTCGTCAAGTCAGGGCAGGCTGAAACACTTTTGTGGCCCCCATGCGGTCAGGTTAGAATCGTTGGGTACTTCCGCAGAAGCCCTGAGATTTCGCCGAGTCGCAATGCGATTCGCGTTCTGGCCGTTTTCGGCTCGCTCACGCTCGATAAACCCGGCAGAATGACGCCATTCCGCAGCGCCGGATCGCCAGATGCCATCGCCCCCAATCGGTCAGGATAGCCCCAATAGGTCAGCTATCTCCCCCCGATCGGTCAGGATGAAGCCCCCGTCGGGTCAGGCAAAATCCCCCGTGCGGTCAGGATAAACGCGATAGATCATTGAAATTGCGGGTCTTTTTGGCACTGAATCTGAATCACTTAGAATCATGAATCCTTCCGCTGCGAGCAGCGGCGTTGTTTTAGAGTGATTCTAAAAGACCAAGGAGGCGATTCGCTGACCCTTGAGGTCAGACAACGTAGCCGATTCCCCCCCCTAGCTGGGGGGATACCTCCAGACTGGTGTTCCACGATAGCATCCCGGTCTCGATCCTTGGCAGATTCGCCGTGCGACGAGATCCCAGCGAACCGACCGCAGCTGCATAACCGCTCGTCGCCGCTGGGCAGACGTAGTGAGGAGCTCGCATGATCAATTTTGCCAAATTCGAGATCATCGGACGGATCGGTGAGATCGACGCCAAGCCGAAGGTCACAAACATCTCGGTGTGCGCGAACTATCGCCGCCGCGGAGAAGGCGATCAGTGGATCGAGGACAGCTACTGGAACCGCGTCGTCATTTTCAGCGACGGCCAGCGGAAATATATCGATGAGAAGGCCCAGGTTGGAGATCTCGTGCGGATTGCCGGACGGCTCCGTGACACCTCGTACGAGCGCGACGGAACCACGCACTACACGACCGACCGGATCGTCGAAGAGTTCGGTGTGCTCGCGGCAAAGGCGGCATAGGTCGGAACAGGCAGCGCCGATTGGGTAAGAGGGGAGGGGGCATGCGCGGAGCGAACCTAGGTTTTCGATAGGAGTTTCGCGTATGTCAGCCACCATCGACGCAGCGGTTCGTGCCAAGCAAATCGTCGAGAGTTTGGGCGGACGCTGGTCTGGATCACGCGGAGAGTGCCGCTGCCCCGCCCATGACGATCACTCGCCTAGCCTTTCGGTTCGCCTCGGCACCAAGGCGATCCTGTTCAAATGTTTTGCGGGATGCACCTCAACGGACGTCCTAAAGGCGCTGGATCGTCACGGTTTGCATGACCGGGTGCCGGTCCATGTCGAACCCCACGCGCCGGCGCGCGATCTGAGCGGTTTGGCCAGGACGTTGTGGCAGCACAGCATCCCCATCGCGGGCACACCGGCTGAAGCCTATCTTCACGCTCGTGGCCTTTATGCGCCGACACCAGACCTTCGCTTCAATCCACAGACGATCATAGGGAAGGGGAAAGATCGGCGCAGCCTTCCCGCAATGATCGCGGCGGTGAGAAATGAGCTGGGCCTGGTCGCGGTCCACCGGACCTTCCTCGATCCCGCAGACATTTTGCGGCGCCCGTTCCGCAAGCCCAAGCTGGCGCTGGGCCTGCTTGGTTCGGGCAGCGTGCGGTTTGGTGAGCCGGATGACGTTCTGGGCATCGCCGAGGGAATCGAAGATGCCCTGTCCGCCGTCGACTGGTTCCAATTGCCGGTTTGGGCTGTGCTTGGTGCCGAGCGTTACGCCCATGTCGGCATACCGTCCCATGTGAAGCGCGTCATCGTCTTCGGCCAGCGGAACAACGCGGCGAAGATCTGCCTGAAGAGGGCAGGGGAGCACCTTAGCGCCAACGGGCGAACGGTGGAGGAATGGCTCCCATCCGAGCATGACGATTGGAACGATGCCTTGCGCGATCGGCTTGCCCGCAACGCCGTTCCTCGCACCGTGATCCAAACACACTCCCACTGAAGAGAGGAGAGGGGGCCTCCGGCTTGTTGATCCGGTGATGAGCACCGGACGATACGATAGAGGCTAACTATGCGCACCTCAGCCGCTGATCTCGAACTCGATTTCACTGAACCATCCATCACCGCCGCGAAGGCGGTCGGTTGTGTGCTGAGCAAGGGCGAGGGCATCGACCGGCCTGGCCTGCTCCGGACGATGGAAACCGCTTATGGCTCAACCGCAGCCGATGGGCATTGGTCACTCCGCGACGCCTATGATGTGCTGGAGCTGGCCCAGGTCCTGCACCTCGTCACGCTCGACCTGTCGCAAGAGCCCGCCGAGTGCCTTGCGGCCCTGATTGCGCTCACCGCATCCCTGCCGACGCATACTGTGCGCAGCGAAGAACAGATAACGCTCCAGCAATTTTCGACACCGGTCGCGATTGGCTACCTTGCCGCGCTCGCCGCTCGCATCACCGCTGCGGATACTGTCCTGGAGCCCTCCGCCGGCACCGGACTCCTCGCCGTTTTCGCCGCGCGCGCTGGCGCCAAGCTTGTCCTCAACGAGATCGATCCGGCGCGCGCTGACATGCTCCAGGCAGCATTCCCCACCGCACCAGTCAGTCGCCACGATGGCGAACTCATCCACGATCTGCTGCCGCTGTCGATCCGCCCGACTGCCGTGCTTATCAACCCGCCTTTTTCTCGCAGCATCGGCCGGCATGCCGACCCGCTTGCCGCGTTCCGCCATCTGCGCGCCGCCCTGCAGCGGCTTGATGCCGGGGGGCGCTGCGCCGCTATCCTTCCCGATCGCGTGGATACTTCGAGCCGCGCCTGGGCGAAGGCGACCGAAGGCTGCGCAATCACGCTCCATGTCGAACTGCCCGCCAATGCCTATGCCAAACATGGCACCAGCCAGATCGTGAAGCTCATCGTTCTGGAAAAAGGCTTCCAGGATGACGTCGCCATCGTTCGGTGCAGCTCGCTCGCCGAAGCGCTCGCGACGATCAGCGCTTCCGCGGCCAGCGTTACGGAAACCCCGCGACGCTCCCCAGCGCGCCTTGCACCAACCCGAGCGCGCGCATCCCTGCTCGGCGGTCTCTCGAGCAGACCCCGGCTTTCGGCCCCGATCGCGACGACCGCCCAATCTCTCGGAGCGCTTGATATCGGCTACACAGTCTTTGCTGAACCCGTACCGACCGGTGAGGCGGTGGGGGTGTACCTGCCGTATCGGCCAAGCCGCATCGCCATTCCCTGTGCATCCGCGCATCCGACCGCTCTGGTGGAATCGATCGCCATGGGCTCGATTACGGCACCGCGGCCGTCTTATGTTCCTAAGCTGCCGGCCGGTGTAGTCGACAACCGGGTGCTGTCCGACGCTCAGCTCGAAACGCTGATCTACGCCGGTGACGCTTTCGAGCGCGACATCTCCGGTCTGTTCAAGGCGGCCGAGGAAGGGTTGTCGCTCACGCCGGACCAGGACGGTCGCCCTTACCGGACCGGATTCTTCCTTGGCGATGGCACGGGTGCCGGCAAGGGCCGTCAGGTTGCCGCCATCATCCTCGACCAGTGGCTACGCGGGCGCCGCAAGCACATCTGGATATCCAAGACCGAGACGCTGCTGGAGGATGCACGTCGCGACTGGACCGCGGTCGGCGGTCTCGCGCTCGACATCCAGCATCTCAACCAGTGGAAGTTAGGCACACCGATCGGCGCGGCCGAGGGCGTGCTCTTCCTCACCTATGCGACGCTCCGCTCTAACCGCGGCGACAAGGGCACACGCCTTCAGCAGATTCTGGACTGGGTCGGTGATGATTTCGACGGCATGATGGTGTTCGACGAGGCGCACGAAATGGCGGGTGTCGCCGGCGGAGAAGGCCGGTTCGGCACCAAGGACGGCTCCGACCAAGGCATCGCAGGCGTGCGTCTGCAAAACCTGCTGCCCCGCGCCCGCGTCCTCTACGTCTCCGCAACCGGCGCGTCGGACGTCAACAATCTCGCTTATGCCACCCGGCTTGGCCTGTGGGGTCCGACCACCGCCTTCGCCGATCGCCGCGCCTTCGTCGACAGTTTGCGGCGTGGCGGAATCGCGGCAATGGAATTGATCGCCCGCGACCTGAAGATGCAGGGCCTCTATGTTGCCAGGGCGCTCAGTTTCGCCGGTGTCGAATATGACATCCTGGAACATCGCCTCACGCCCGACCAGATCGAGGTCTATGACGCCTACGCCGATGCGTGGGCGATCATCCACGCCAACTTGCGCACCGCGCTCGATGCCACCCGGGTGACGGACAGCTTTTCCAACGACACTTATAACAGCGGCGCGAAGGCCGCGGCACTGTCGATCTTCGAATCCACCAAGCAGCGTTTCTTCGGCCAGATCCTGATCGGCATGAAGCTGCCTTCGCTGATCCCGGCAATCCGTGCCGATCTCGCCCGGGGCGAGAGCGTCGTGATCCAGCTCGTCTCGACGTCCGAGGCGATGCTCAACCGGGCGCTCGCCGCGCTGAATGCCGAGGACCGGGCGAATCTGGACATCGAGCTTTCACCCAAAGAGTTCGTCATGTCCTACCTCACGGCCGCCTTTCCCGTCCGACAGATGAAGACCTTCGTCGATGACACCGGCAAGACGCGCTCCGAGCCGATGTCCGACGAGGACGGGCGTCCCGTCTTCAGCCAGGAAGCGCTCGAAATGCGCGACAATCTCGTCGAGCGGTTTTGCTCCCTGCCGATCGTGGGGTCCGCCCTTGATCATATCATCGGGCATTTCGGCACCGATGCGGTCGCCGAGGTGACGGGACGCAGCCGGCGCATCGTTATCGATGCACAGGGTCGCCAGCGTATCGAGAGTCGTTCGCCGCGAACAAACCTTGCCGAGACCGATGCTTTCATGCGGAACGAGAAGAAGATCCTGATCTTCTCGGATGCAGGCGGCACCGGGCGCAGCTATCACGCCAGTCTCACCGCCGAGAACCAGTCGCGCCGCAACCACTATCTGCTCGAGCCCGGTTGGCGCGCCGACGCGGCCATCCAGGGACTCGGTCGCACCCATCGCACGCATCAGGCAACCGCGCCGCTATTCCGTCCAGTGTCGACGGACTGCCGCGGCGAGCGGCGCTTCATCTCGACGATCGCCCGCCGCCTCGACAGCCTGGGCGCCCTGACCCGGGGTCAGCGGCAGACGGGTGGACAGGGACTGTTCGATCCGCGTGACAATCTCGAAAGCGATTACGCCAAGGAATCCCTTGAGACATGGTTCCGCCTGCTGGCCGACGGCAAGCTGCGCTCGACCACGCTTGGCGAGTTCCAGACCCTCACCGGGCTTGAGCTCGAGGGCGAAGGCGGCGGGCTGAAGGAGGAGCTGCCGCCGATCCAGCGCTGGCTCAATCGCATTCTCGCGCTGCGTATCGCGCTTCAAAATGCGATCTTCGATGAATATCTCGGCCTGATCGAGGCCCGGATCGAGGCGGCGCGCGAAGCCGGCACGCTCGATCTCGGCGTCGAAAGCATCAACGCCGAGCGGATCACGATCCTCGATCGCACGGTGATCCGGCGCGACCAGACCAGTGGCGCCGAAACCGAAATTCTGCGCCTCGAAACGGAGGAGCGCTACAAGCCGCTCCCGCTCGAACGCGCGCTGCGGATCCTGGGCGACGACGCGCGTCCGATCGTCAATCGCAAGTCCGGCAAGGCCGCGATCCGGTGCAGCACCTATTCGCTCACCGACGATGATGGCGAGATCGTTCGCCGCTACGAGCTGGTTCGGCCGACCCGTTCCGAGCGAATGCGGCAGGATTTGCTGCTCGAAACGATGTGGGAAGAGACCAGCGCGGAGGAATTCTCGGCATTGTGGCAGGCCGAGGTTGAGGAGATGCGGGACAAGACCCGCACCAATACGCTCTACCTGGTCGCGGGCCTGCTCCTGCCGGTCTGGGATCGCTTGCCAGACGATCATGTTCAGGTCTGGCGTCTGAACACCGATGATGGCCAGTCTTTCCTCGGCCGGATCGTTCCTGCACCGCTGGTGTCGAAGCTCGCGGACGCTTTCGGGATCAACGCCGCCATCACGGTGTCGGGCGACGATACCGCAAAGCATGTGATGACGACCGGCGATATATCATCCGTTGGCGCTTACCGGCTCAAACGGAGCCTGGTCGCCGGCCAGCAACGCCTCGAACTGCTCGATTGGCCGCACACGCGGCTTGCCGAACTCAAGGCGGCCGGCTGTTTCACCGACATTATCCAGCACAGGACGCGGATATTCGTCCCCGTCGCGAGTGCCGCTGTCGTCATCGCGCGCATCACCGCCTGACCATCCAGGGCCTCTCTCCTCGCTCAGTACAAGAGAGGGGAGGGGGCCTTCGGCTTTGTGGGCCTGATGTGCAGGCTCGCGTGACCGTCGCGGCGGCGCGCCAGTTCCAGATGGAGACAAAAGATGATCCAGTCCGTCAAGGTCAAGAACCTCTCGCTGTCGAAGGACAATGTCCGCAAATCGAGCCGAGAGGCCGGTATCGACGCCCTCGCCGCCAGCATCGCAACGCAAGGCTTGTTGCAGAACCTGATCGTTACCCCGCTCAAGAAGTCGGGCCATTTCACCGTCAAGGCGGGCGGGCGCCGACTGCGCGCGCTCCAGAGTCTGATCGAGCAGGGCACGCTGCCCGTCGACCATGTCGTGCCCGTCCTCGTCCTGACCGACGAAGACAACTCGGTCGAGGCGAGCCTCACCGAGAACTTCCAGCGCGTTCCGATGAACCCGGCGGATGAAAGCACCGCGTTCAACTTCCTCATCCAGAAGGGGATGACCGCCGAGGACGTGGCCAAACGACAGGGGGTCACCACCCGCTTCGTCGAGCAGCGGGTGCGGCTTGCCGAGCTGGCACCCAGTGTGTTTCAGGCTCTCGCCGCCGGCGAAATCACCCTGGGTGTCGCCCAGGCCTATGCCGTGACGAGCGACATCGATCGCCAGGCTCGCGTCTTCGCACAGATGAGCACTTCCTATTACGGCGATCAGCCCGACAACATCCGGCGTGCGATCCTCAACGGCACGATCAGGGCGAACGATGCCAAAGCGCGGTTCATCGGTCGCGATGCCTATGTCGCGGCAGGCGGCCGCATCGAAGGTGATCTCTTTGCCGCCGAGGGCGACGAGAACTGGATCGACGTTGATCTTCTCGAAGATCTTGCCAGCAAAAAGCTCGAGGCGGCCGCAGCCGAACTCGCGCAGGCCGAGGGCCTCGCGTTCGTGACGCCGATCGCCGCCACCCACGTTCCCTACGATCTCGAGCGTCAGCTTCATGAGTTTCACGCGCCCGCGCGGCCGCTCAGCGAGGAGGAAACCGCGCGCGTCGAAGCGCTTTCGGCCGAGAATGACCAACTCATCGAACAGCTTGAGGGCGAATTGGCCGAGGGGACGCCGGAGGCCAAGGTGGCGAACGACCGCCTCGACGAGATCGAACGCGAGCTTGAAGGCATCGAGGATTCCCGTCGCGAGATCGATCCGGCGGTCCGGGCGCAGATCGGGACGTTCGTCTATATTGGTGGTGATGGCGAAGCTCGCGTTCACACCCGCATGTTCAGTGAGAAACCCGTTGTCGATCCGAATGCTCCGCCCAAGGCGACGAGCGATGGCAATGGTGACGACGGTTCCGGCGGCATCGATCATGGACCCAAGCTCAGTGCTACGCTGATCGACGAGCTGGCGACCCAGCGCCGGCAAATCCTCGTCGCCCACGTCGCCAGCGATCCGGCGATGGCGCTGGACCTCACCATCTTCCTGATGGCGCAGAATGTCGTCTTCGAGCAGAACTACGTTCGCAACCACTCGACGCTGAAGTCCAGCGGGGCTCAATTTCCGATCTTCGGCTTCCGTGACGAAGGGTCGATGGCGTCGCAGACCATCGAGGACCAGCGCCAGCGTCTCGATACGAGCTGGGCCGGTCACAAGACCATGACCGAACGGTTCGACGCCTTCCGCGCGCTCGACGACGAGGCCCGCGGCAATTGGGTGGCCTTCTCGATCGCCCGCACGCTGGAGCCAAGCCTGAATGTTGCCGAGGGCGGACGGTCCAACGGGTTCCACGACCATCTTGGCCGCGCGCTCGACATCCAGGTCGAGCATTGGTGGCGCCCCACGGCCGAGAATTTCTTCGGCCGCGTCAAAAAGGACGTCATGCTCGACGCGCTCGAGGACATTGGTGGGCCGATCCTGCGCGGGCGCTACAAGGATGCCAAGAAGGGCGACCTTGCCGCGACCTGCGCCTCGCTCTGCAACGGGCAGGGGATCGTCGAGGCCGAAATCCGCGAAAAGGCGGCGACCTGGCTGCCGGATGCCATGCGCTTCGACGCCATCGAAAAGCCCGAGACCATCGCGCTGCGCTCGACCTTCGTCGACGAGGCCCATGATGTCGATCCCGGCGATGATGGCGATGACGAGTCGGACCTCGAAGACGCGACACATGACGGTCAGGAGGATTTGAGCGAGGCGGCCTGACGCCCGCTTGCACAGTTCGAGGCGACTGGGGGCGGCACTCTTCGCGGAGTGCCGCCCCTCCTTTTGTGCCCGGACGGCGGCCTCTCAGAGGGGAGGGCGCTGCTCCGGGCTCGCCTCTACCAGATCAGGAGAACGTGCCGTGGCAAAGACCACCGATAAACCGTCGCCCGCCGACACCATCACAAACGCGATCATCGACAAACTCGAATCCGGCGTGCGCCCCTGGGTGAAGCCGTGGCGACCCGGCCTTGGCGGCCGTCCACTTCGCGCGACCGGCGACCCGTACAAGGGCATCAATTGCTTCTGGCTGTGGCTCTGCGCCGAAGGCGCGGGCTACCATTCGCGCACCTGGATGACCTACAAGCAGTCGCAGGCGCTGGGCGGCCAGGTCCGCGAAGGCGAGCGGTCGCAGATCGCCATCTTCTACAAATCCTACAGCAAGACCGTGGAGTCGCCCGTTACCGGCGACACCACCGACGAAATGCGCCGCGTACTGCGATCCTACGCCGTCTTTAATGCGGATCAGATCGAGGGCCTGCCGGAGAAATTTTATCCATGCCCGGTCAACGTGGTCGCCCCCGACGACGAGTTGCCGGCTCGCGCAGAGCGCTTTCTCGATGCCCTTCCGGCGAAGGTTCACCAGAGCGGCGATCGGGCCTTTTACGACCGCGTTGCCGACAGCATCACGATGCCGCCCGTCGCGTTGTTTTCCACCCGCGCGTATTTCGCGTCGACGTTGGCGCATGAGGCGGGGCATTGGACCGGCCATCCCGACCGGCTCAACCGAGAATTCGGCAGGAAGTTCGGCGACAACGCCTATGCTTTCGAGGAGCTTTGCGCCGAGATGACATCCGCCCTGCTCGGCGCGGATCTTGGCCTCCCGACCGCTCATATCGACGATCACGCGGCATATATCGGCTCGTGGCTCGCGGTGCTGCGCAAGGATTCCCGCGCCATCATGACGGCTGCGGCAAAAGCTGAAGCGGCGGCCGAATTTCTGCTCCGCGCTACTGGCCTCGCCACGTCGGACGAAGCCAAGGAACATATCCGTGAAGCAGCATGATTGCGGTGATCGCCCACCCCGACCCCCGGCGCCTACCGCCTATTCGCCGTAGCGTTCAGCCGTCGCAAGGACAGAGGAGGAGAGGACGCCTTCGGCCTTTTGAGCGCGCCAGAGCGCTCGAAGGAGGCTCCCATGTTCTACGACACGCTCTACCGCCACAATCAGGCCCTTTCCCCCGCCGGTCTGGACCATCTGCCAGCGGCGCTCCACGCCCTCAACGCCGCCGTCGACGACTGTCAGCGTGCCGGCAAGCCTGTGGCGCGCGACGCGGCAATCCTGCTCCTCATCCGTCATCTGGCAGACGTTGCCGAACGCGATACGTCCGGCGTCAACGCTCTGCGCCTCCGTTGCGAAGCGGATCGCCTGGCAGTCGACGCCGCGCCAGCGCTGCTCGACATTGCCGGAACGAGCGTCGGCGGAAACTACCACGCCAAACGTACTTTCCACTATCAGGCGCGTCGCGCGCTTACCCGTCTCGCCACGGCAATCGGCCTCGACGCGGACGACGCCCGCATCAACACCGTCATGGGCGGCGATCACCAAGACGGCACGACGGAGCTGCGCCACGCCGATCTTGCCGTTCGCGTGGTCCCGCGCGGTTTTCTGCCGGACAGCGAGGTATCGATCAGCCGCTGTCGCGACGGGCAGGAGATCGGCAAGGCTCACCGCGCGCCGATCACCGAGTTGCTCGACGTGGCCGCGTTCCAGCGCCGGCTTGCTGGCATCCCCGGCGATAACGGCACTCTGCGCCTCGCAGCTGCCGCCTGAACCCCGCAACGATTGGAGACCTCTCATGGGTTGGCTCTTCATGCGCGATATGGGTGGCTACGCCACTCCGCGCTCCTATCTCGACAACCAGTTCACCTATGCGCAAACGGATCATCGTCTCACGGTTCTCGCGTCGTCGATGGTCGGTTCGACCTATTACGCGTCGTGCGAACGGATCGAGGCGTCCGGCGCTCGGGCTGTCTTCGCCGTCGTGTGCCTGACCAGGCAAAGCACCGGCGCGCGTGACGGCTGCACATTTGGCTACAAAGACATGACGGAATCGATGGGACCGTGCGAGAGCGACTGCCCTGCCGCAATTCTCGATGAATTGACCGACACCGACAGCATTTACGCCTCCGAATGGCGCGCACGCTGCCGCGCCAACTTGGTTCGCAGCAAACTGGAGCGCGCGAAGCCGACCCCGAAGCCGGGGCAGACCATCATCTTCGACGAGCCCATCCGTTTCAATGACGGCGAAGATCGGGACCGCTTCACGGTCATTGCCAACCCGAAGGGCAAGGCACCGCTTTTCCGCGATCCTGTTACCGGCGCCGTGTGCCGGGTCGCAAAATTCAGGACGCGCGGCTACCGGCTTATCAACCCGGCCATCGTCCCGAAAGACTCGACCAGTGATTGAGCGCGCGCCGGTGATCGCGGCCTGGGGCGCTGGCGTCGATTCCACGGCCATGATTATCGAGCTCGTCGAACGAGGCGAGCCGATCGATATGGTGTTGTTCGCCGATACAGGTTCCGAAAAGACCGACACCTATGCGTTCATCCCGGTCTTTCGTCGGTGGATGGACCGTCACCATATCCCGTCCGACATCGTCCGCTACCAACCGCGCAATTTCAAGCATTGGCCGCCCTATGACAGCTTGGGCACCAACATGCTGACCAACGCTACCCTGCCGTCCAAGGCGTTCGGGCGAGGGTCGTGCTCGCTGAAATGGAAGGTGGCGCCGCAGGATACATGGACGGCGCGATGGGCGCCCGCGATACGGTGCTGGAGAGAGGGCGGACGTGTCGTCAAACTGATCGGCTATGACTGTTCCAGTGCCGATCAGCGTCGCTATGCGCATGCCGAGGGATATGCCGACCCTCGCTATGACTATCGTTATCCCCTTCGCGAACTGGGGTGGACCCGGGCGGATTGCATCGCCCGGATTGAGCGCGCGGGTCTCCCTGTTCCGCCCAAATCCTCCTGTTTCTTCTGTCCCGCGATGCGGCCGCACGAGGTGGATGCGCTCTCCAAGGACGAGCTTCGCACCATCGTTCTGATGGAGGCCCGCGCCAAACCGCGCTTGCGCACGATCGACGGTCTCTGGCGCAAGCCCGTTGTCGGACGCCGCGGGGCGACGCCGAGACCGGGCAATATCACCACCTATATCCGCCAGCACGGCCTTCTCTCGCCCAGCGAGGTCGATCAGATCGTTGCGGACGCACCGCTTGCGCTGGTCGCGTTCCAGGTGGCGCAAGCTCGCAAGCTCATCGAGCAACGCATGTCGATGGCGCAATGGCTCGACGCATTCCACCGTGGTCAGTCCGCAGGCTGACCGTTCTCACTAACTACGGAGACTCTCATGGCCGATCGTGCTTCTGTCGCGATCCGCATCGGCGGATCGCTGTCCCCTGACCTCCTTCCCGGCTTCTGTGCTGCCGTCGAGAGCGACGGCGCTTTCACGGATTGGGAGGGCACCGCGTTCGATCCCGACGATCTCGATACGAGCGTTCCCCTGTACTTGGCCGACCATGAGGTTGCCTGGGGCCGGTTCGAGGCGATCGAGACTTTCTGTGTCGATCATGCCCTTGTCTTCGCGCGTTGGGCTGGCGGCGCTGCTGGGGCGTTCGGCCCGGAGCGGGTGGTCTTCGATGGCACGACCGTCCGGAGTTTCAGCGCCTCGGACGATGACGGGATCCTGATTTCGGCGGAAACGGTGCGCGACCTCGGCAGCTATGCGGCGGTGCTGTCGCATCTCGCAGCGGCGGAGTTGGAGATACCCCCATTCCGGATATGCGGCAGTCTCTGAAGACAAAGCGAAACCGGTCTGTGCCGACACCTCCCCGCCAGAGGATGCCGCATATGGGCGCCCGCGAGGCGCTGGCAACCCGCGAACGGCGGGCCGAGTTGCCGTGTGGCACGGCTGCCCGCACCACCCCTTGTTCGCGAGTTTCCCTCGGCTGCGCCTCGGTGCCAGCCCCTCTTTTGCGAGCGCCCGGAGGATGCGCATCCGGCGGAGAGGCCGCCGGCACAGACAGAAAGGCTCGCTATCATGTCCACATCGCTTGCAGCCGCACTCGCGGCACTGGAGCTAGGGCACCTCGAACCCCGCACTGAAGACCTGAGTGGCATGGCGCCGCCCCCGACCGAGGCGCTGGAGCAGACCGTTACCGCAATCTGGAGCGATCTCTTCACGACGATGGGAAACACCTCGCTGGAACGCGACATCGAAGACCTGGGCTGGGGCATGGTGAACCTCTTCCACCGCGCAGCCGCCAAGAAACACGGCTTGGTCGATCGGTTGACCGACGACATCCGCCTTCTCCTCGCCGAACAGGACGGCTCCGAAATCAGCACGGCCAATCTGGAAGAAAAGATCGATCTCGCCAAGAAGGTCGAGGAATCCGCAGGTGCCTTCGAGATCATGCGCGATGTCGCTGCCGCGCATTACATCCGGGAAACCGGGAGATCGTGGGTGCCATCGTCCGGCAATCGCATCTCGCTCGGCGTCACCGCCGGGATCGTCGATGGCCATGCCTTCCTGCGGGCGCGCCGCGAGCGGGCTCTGAACGCCAACACGGCACAGGGTACACCGGTCGTGTTCGCCGGTGGCCGCCTGACCTTCGCCAACGACGAAGATATGAAGACGTTCGCCGATAATCTGCTGGCGACCCTCAACAAGGTTCGCGCCCATGTCGGTGACATGTATCTCGTGCATGGCGGCGATATGAAGGGTATCGAACGGCTTGCAGCGTCCTGGGCCGAGCAGAACGGCATTCAACAGGTGCGGTTCGGTCTCGATCGCAAGCTCGGAGATCGCGCCGGCTTCCGTCGCAACGAGCAGATGCTCTCGCTCAAGCCGAGGTTCGTGGTCGCTTTCCAGGGCAATGGCGTGACCGAGCGGCTCGTCATCGAAGCCAAGGCCCGTGGGCTCCGCGTCGTTGATCGTCGCGGCCCGCTGGGAAGTCCTCCTTCAGCAGCACGTCGCAGTGCGGGCTGAAACCGCAGGCCGCCGGTTTTCCGGCGGCCTTTTTTGCGCCGCATATAGCCGTCCGCCCCTGAATTTCTCTGGGCGAGAGGGGAGGGTGCCGATGCGCGTTTGCTGCGGCTGAAGAGCTGGAGCCTCTAGGTCGTCGTCGCAGCCCAGACCCGTTTCAAAAGTTCACAGCTATCTGCGCCCGCCCGCGCTGCGTCGGGCGCCGCCTTGCTCACAGATCGGAGATGATGATGCGCGATTTGCATGATGAGGAACTGCGCGCGCTGCTTGCATTCCGGCAGCGTCACGGTCGCTGCTGGAAGGCAGCCCTGCTGGTACTCTGGTCGACCGGCGCCGATACGGATGAACCGGGTTCGTCGCATTTGCGCCATCTGCGCAATATCGGAGGGCCGCGCTGGCTGATCCGGCTTTCGGCCGTCACGCTCGATGATGCGGCGCGGCGTTTTGCTGGGATCGTCGATCCGGCGCTGGTCGCTATTTTCATGGCGAATGCCACGGGTTTTGCCCGCGGTGCGGCCGGGAGCGTGAGAATCGCGCCTGCGAGTGCCGCACATTCGCTGGCGATCGCGATCGAGCTCGGCCTCAAAGCCTTTCTGATGAAGGCCGGCTATGCCGATGACTGGAACCGCGTCCATATTCGGCATGACCTCGAAAAGGCCCTGGCGTTGGCCATGGAGGCGGGCCTGTCGGGCCTGCCTCCGGAATTACCGGATCTCATAGCGATCCTCTCGCCGGCCTATGGCCGCCACCAGATCGACGCCTTGTTCCGGGGTGGGGCCTCACCCTTCGATGTGACCGACGCTTCTCTCTGCGTCGACCGACTCCTTGTCGTGATCCACGCGAAGATCGCGTGACCGGCACCGCCCCCATCAGCCAGTGCGCCGGTTCGAAAGGGCGTTCGCCGATCCCATGAGGCCGGGGATGGGTGGGCCTGCGCTATATCGTGCGCCAGATGGCCATCATGTCTGCTGCCACAAGGGTTGCCGTCACTTGACTACGGACGACAGTCCAAAGTGGGAAAACGCTGACCGCCGGTTATGGGGTCTTAGCCTGGCGGGGATTGCCGGGGCGATAGGGCAGGGTTTCTGCACCGGTTCCTGGGTTCATAGAACCAAAGCCACCATCCCTTCTTTTTGACCTGATCCCTAAGTCGGTCGGTCGGTGCTTCCAACCCGCTCCCCTTCGGGCCGAGTTGCCGTGTGCCACGGCTGCCCGCACCACCCCTTGTGTCGGGGTTCCCCTGCGCTGCTGACGCGCTCCGGTGGAAACACCGCCCATGCCCGCCTTTTTCGGGGGTCAGTCGAAGGGACGGTCCCTTCGGCACCCAAAAAGGAACCTCGACATGCAGAACCTCGTCATCCTCGCCGGCAATGTCGGTGCCACGCCGGAAGCCCGCACCACCCAGGGCGGCACCAAGATCACCCACTTCAGCCTCGCGACCTCGCGGCCCAAGCGGGACAGCAACGGCAAGGTCGTCAAGGACGACAATGGCCGCCGGATCGAAGATACCGAATGGCACCGCATCACCTGCTTCAACGGGGTCGGCAAGACCGTCGAACAATATGTCGACAAGGGGATGAAGGTGATGGTGCGCGGTCGCATCCACTACACCCGCTGGACTGACAACGAGAATATCGAGCGGTACGGCGTCGAGATCATCGCCGACGAAGTGACCTTCCTCACCCGCGCCAAGCCCGCGAGTGGCGACCAGGGCGGCAATGACAGCTCGGTGGATGACGACGAAATTCCCTTCTGAGACCGGCAAAGGCCCGGCGGCTCACGCCGCCGGGCCTTTTTGCTGTTTTTCCGCATTGAGGAAAGGCCAGGACATGGATCTGGAAGAGCGCGGCTATGATATGACCGCTCCGCATCCGCTCAGCGGCAATGGCCCGCCGCATAGCGGTCCCATCGCAGCACCGTGCCGGTCGCAATCATTGCGCAGCTGATATCGCCGATCGCGGGCGCGGCGCACCAGGCACCGGTGCGATCCCCCTTCGCATTGCCGGTCGATCGGCATTGGAGCTTCGGGCCTGCGACAAGGATATGACCGGTGCCAGCGCGGCCTTTCGCGCCGCCCAGCAAACGCACCAGCGTGTCGCGCGCGACAATGCCGCTGGTGCGCGGGCAAGGCTGTCCCCTGCGGCAGGAACCGTCGATCTCCCGCGCCGCTATACCCGCAAGCCGGATCCGTGGTCCCTCGCGACACCAGATCGGGCCATCGCCGTCCCAGACCCTGACGGGTGTGCAGGCGAACGATTGGCCGTTGGGCACGACCGCGACGGCAAGCAGAAATACGGCGAGCATCAGCGCTCAACCGGGGCGGTAGCGTGAGTCATGCGTCAGGAAAGAGCGGCAATATATCGGACCGGGCTGCGGACTCATCGGCGAGGATATCATAGCAGCGCAACCGCATGGCGAGGTGCCGCGCCAACTCCGCCGTCGCACGGCGACGCGCAACGGCGTCACCGCACCGAATACTGGTCACGAGGGCCGGTTCGGCCGTTGCGAGCGAAACCTCGAGATGGAGGGCCAGGCTATCTTCATCGACTCGGAGCATGGCCGGAGAATAGAACAAAGAAAGAACATCCATCAAGGACGAATTCTTGATCTAGCTGTAGAGCCGGTCATCCCACCAGATCGGCTCGGGGAGATCGAAGCCGATCGCCTTGGCGTCGGGATGCTCAGAATTGATGAGGATGTTGCGATCCACCCGCGCTGGGATCGAAGGCACCAGCAACAGCGCCGAGCGCCCCGCCGCGAACCACGCCTCGCCAAACGCCTTGCAGATGTCTTCGCGCTTGCCGTCCCAGCCGGGAAATTTCGCGGTTGGGAAGATTTCGTAGCTGACGCCATTGGGTATGGTGATGCGGATATAATGCTGGTTGGGCGGCATTACGGTATTCGCGTGGACGAGCTTTTCGAGCATCGCCGTCGAATAATGTTCTGACGTGTAGATGATCGGGCTGGCCGCGGTGTTCCACCGTCCCGGATAAAGCCGGGCGCCCTCGCTGTCATAGATCGGATGCGCGCCGTCGGGATCACCGATCCGGAAGCAGGTCAGCACGCGGTCGGTGATTTGAGCGCTCACGCGCCGCCGCCATAGGCCGCCCGTCCCAACAGGTTGATGACGACATCGGCACCGGGGCCGGTCGCCAGTGCCACGTCGAGCGGGGCCTTGTTGTCGAGCATGGGGTGCGCGCGGCCGAGAAAGTCGCGGACCTTGGCGGGATCCTTATAGATATCGAGCGCGAAGCTGAACACCTTGGCGATCCGCGCCAGCTTGTCGCCTTCCTCACTGGTCAAGCGCTTGGACGCCGACTTCTTGCGGCGATCGAGCGTCGCCTTGGAAATGAGGCGGAACTTGAAGCGGCTGTCGTTGGGCGCGACGGTGTCGGCGAGATGGTCGAGCGCGCCGACCGGCAGGCCTTCGAGAATCGAATAGCTCAGCCCCAGGCGCGTGTCGCCCTTGCAGGGCGCAACCCCAAGCAAGGTCTCGATCGTCACGGGCTGGCTCGCCATATGCTGCTCCTGTCTCACCTGATGCGGATATATGTCTCATATGAGGAAAGCACAAGCGCCGCGTGATATGCGTCGGGTGGGGCCACGACCTCTTCTCACCGGCAGCTTCACCCCGCTCTTTGAGGCGCAATCCTTGGTCCGGCGGGCGGCCTAATGCCATCAACCCGTAAAGGGTCCGGTCGCTTCGCTACGGCTTTTGGCCTGCGGCAAAAAGTGATCGCGGCCACCCACCGAACACTTCGGGCGCCAGTCGAGCGGGGATGAACCCGCCGGCAATCAAGGAGCCTCGACATGTTCACCGACATCAAGATCGCCCGCCTAAATGCGCTCGGCCTCTCCAAGACCCTCATGATCGCAACGATGGTCATCGGTATCGGCAACCAGTTCGCCGTCATCACCGCCGACGACTTTGACGGCGACGTGGTCGTCATCAACGAATATGATCCGTTCAGCTGAAACTTTCAGGTGGGGGCATGCGCCCCCGCCCTTATTGGGCGAGTGCCGATTGGACGATCTTACCGAGGAAGCGAGCCCGCATTTCATTCATTCGACCCTGCGCGAGCGCATCGTCGAGCATGTCTTTGTCGGTGAAGCGCTGCGCCGCCTGTGGCAGCTGGGTGTGACAGACGTCGAAGTGCTGCGCTCGGAATTCGACGCGGGCGGCTATGATCTGGTCATGGCCCGCCGCCGGGTGACCCGCCATATCCAGTTCAAGACCAAAATCGTCGGTGGCAAGACCGATGAGGTCAAGATCAGCCTCAAGCTGATGGAGAAGCCGAGCGGGTGCGTCATCTGGATCGTGGTGGCGCCGGATCTGCTCTTCGACCATTATCTGTGGTTCGGCGCGGGGCCGGGCGAGCCGTTGCCGGACATTAGTCCGTTTGCCGTCGCCAAACATAGCAAGGGGACGGCGCAGGGCGAGAAGAATGAGCGGCCAAACCACCGCAAGGTCCGGATATCCAGGTTCGAGAAGGTCGCCAGCCTGGACGAGATATTGCTTCGTTTGTTCGGTGATCTGGCTGATGCAAAAGATGTTTGAGCGCTCGGGGCGGCTCCGGCTGCGCCGGACCGGGCTCTAGGCGAAACGCCCCGAGCCCCGTGCCGGGTCTCGGCCCATCCGGGTCACGATCCCTGCCGTGGGGCAGACCGATCCGTCGCCCACATCAATAATGAGCTACGCGGATTTAATCAGCCCACGCGTGCGTACCGGGCGGCTGCGCGAACGGCCGATGCGTGTCGCTGCGATCTTCATGAGCCTCTGGAAAGACGGGCATTCCATATGATTGGGGGCTGGGCAGGACGCGGCATGGTCCAGACCATTTTTCAGGGCACCCAATTGCCGGATCGTGCGGGTCAGTTCTTCCGCCTTCGCCGCAAGCAGGGCCTTGTCGACATGCGGACGTTGCCCGCTGCCGAACATCATCCCTATCTCGTCGAGCGAAAACCCGGCCATTTGCCCCAGTGCGACAAGCGACAGGCGCTCGAGCACATCATGGTCAAAAGTGCGCCGCAAT
>Ga0255338_1000408_pt1 | contig 147431 bp, 140 predicted proteins | sample MeOH1_35cm_T4_19_FD_203715 | JGI IMG/M metagenome (GOLD analysis project Ga0255338, IMG submission 203715) | Sandy soil microbial communities from University of British Columbia, Vancouver, Canada - MeOH1_35cm_T4_195 | ecosystem: Engineered > Artificial ecosystem > Sand microcosm >... | reverse complement strand
TTCGGTGGTGGTGTCGACGCCGGTGGTGAATCAGAACAACTCGACTGTGACGGTGTCGGCGGATCTGACTCGGGCGGACCTGTTCTATCCATTCACTGTCGGTGTTTACGATGAGACCGGGACTCGGGTTGGGCAGTGCGTCAGCTCGGCGTACTCGCACGAGTTCAACACGTGTCGGGCGACCGATTACCTTTCCAAGGACGAGTCGCACACCTATACCGCCTATGTGATCGAAGGTAACCCGCCCGCTGCGGGTGGGCCTGGTTCGGGTGTGGTGGGCTCGGCGGTGTCGTCGACCGTGGTGTCTGGTCTGGGGTGGTCGCCGGCCGGGTTGGCGATTGATTCGGTGGTGGTGTCGACGCCGGTGGTGAATCAGAACAACTCGACTGTGACGGTGTCGGCGGATCTGACTCGGGCGGACCTGTTCTATCCATTCACTGTCGGTGTTTACGATGAGACCGGGACTCGGCTGGGCTATTGCCAACACTCGGCATATTCCTACGAGTACAATACATGTCGGATGACCGACAATTTGACGAAAGGCGAATCGCACACCTACACGGCCTACGTTGTGGAAGGTACGCCGTCGGCTTCGGGCGGCCCTGGTTCTGGTATGGTTTCGGCCTCAGGTCATGTTCTTGTCGCATATTCGTCCGGCCCGACGGCCGTCGAGGAAACGGCGGGCGGGTCTAATGTCTCGGAGAATTGTTCGGACGCCTGCTCCGGTGATCCCGTAAACGTTCGCACAGGTGAGTTCTGGGTGTCCATTGCGGATCTTCCAGCAGGCGGGAGGGCGGCGTCAATGACCGTCCGTCGCAGCTTTTCCACCACACTAAAGGACGTACCCGGTGAGTTTGGTTACGGCTGGTCATCCGGCTCTAGCATGAACCTCTCGGTGCCGTCAGGCTCAGCTGGTTCAGGTTTGGCGAGCGCTTCCGAGATTGTGCTGAACCAGGAAAATGGCTCGACTGTGCTCTTTATGCGGCGCGCGGATGGATCCTTCTACGCGCCGGCGCGGGTTCTCGCGAGCCTTACTCACAACACTGACGGAACGTTCACGCTGACCCGTCGGCGTGGTGAGAGTTTCCGGTTCTCGGCAGCCGGTGTGCTTATGCGTTTCGAAGACCGCAACCGCCAGGGTGTCGACTTGACCTATGACGCGGCCGGCCAACTTGTATCGGTGTCCGACGGGCGGGGCGGATCGATCGACTACACCTGGGCCGACGGTCGGATCTCGAGTGTGACGGACCATATGGGTCGGCGGACGATCTACGTCTACTCCGGTGCGGGCGACCTCACGGAAGTGACTTGGCCGGACGGCTCGACGTTGGGCTATGAGTACGACGCAGCGCACAGGGTCGTGTCGATGATCGCTGCCGACGGTGGGCGAACAACCAATGCCTACGACGCGTCGAATCGGGTCACCTCCCAAACCGATCCACTGGGTCGGGTCCGGACCTTCGTGTACGCGAGCGGGTCGACGACGGTGACCGACCCGCTCGGCGTCGCAACGGTCTACACCTACGTCGACGGGCAGACTCGGACGGTCACCCAGGCAGCCGGCACCGAGTTGGCGGCGACGACCTGCTACACCTACGGACCGACCAACCAGGTGGTCGCAGTCACCGACCCGCTCGGCCGCACCACCTGGTTCGACTACGACGAGCACGGCAACCGGACGAGCGTGACCGACCCGCTGGGGCGCACGTCTAGCGCGACCTACGACGAGTGGGACAACCCCCTGACGACAACGAGCCCGGCCGGGGAGACGTCCGTCTTCGGGTACGACGAGTACGGGAACCTCATCTCGTCCACCAACCCGGCGGGCGAGACGACGACCGCCACCGTTAACCCGGACGGTTCTGTCGCCTCATCGACCGACCCTCTTGGACGCTCGACGACGTATCTGTATGACACGCGAGGATTCCCGGCAAGGGTCATGGGACCGGACGGCTCAGTACTGACGCCGGTCTACGACACAGTGGGCAACCTGGTCTCGACCACCGATCCGCGGGGCAACGTCCCGGGCGCCGATGCGAACGAGTTCACCACCATCTTCGCCTACGACGCGATGGGACGGCGTCTGACGTCGACAGATCCATTGGCTGCAATGATCGCGACCGCCTACGACGCGGCGGGTCGGTTGGTCAGCACCGCCGACGCGCTCGGGGCGAAGTCGATGTACGAGTACGACCTCGCCGGCCGGGTGGTAGCGACGGTCGACGCCGAAGGCAACCGAACCCTGTTCGAGTACGACGCGGCTGGACGGCTCACTTCGATCACCGATCCGACCGGCGCGACCACCGCAACGGCGTACGACGCACTGGGACGCGCAATCTCGTCTACCGATCCGCTGGGCCACACCTCGACGACCGAGTACGACCTTGCCGGCCAGGTGACGGCGGTGGTGGACGCGGGGGGCAACCGGACCGAGTACGGCTACGACGCCGCCGGGCAACTCGTCTCGATCACCGACCCGCTCGGGAAGGTGACGCAGCGTGCGTTCGACGAGGCAGGCCGCCTGCTGACCGTCACCGACCCGCTGGCGCGCGTCACGTCGACCACGTACGACGCCGCTGGGCGCGCGACGAAAGTGACCGCTCCGTCAGGGGCAGCGAGCAGCTACGCCTACGACGCCGCGGGACAGCTGACCTCCGTGACAGACCCGCTTGGCGCTGTCACAGTGACGACGTACGACGCCGCGGGACGTCCGGCAACAGTGACCGATGCCGACGGGCGTGCCACTACCAGGACGTATGACGCCGCCGGAAACGTCATCCAGGTCGAGCGGGCCGACGGGTCGACGGTGGCCTGGACCTACGACCCAGCTGGTCGCGTGAGCGCCTACGCCGACGCCGCCAGCCAGGTGACGGCCTACGCCTACGACCTCGCTGGCCGGGTCACGGCAGCGACCGACGCCGCAGGGCGGACCACGGCCTATGCGTACGACGATCTGGGCAAGGCCGTTCTGACGACGTTCGCGAACGGTGCCACCGCCTCGATGTCCTACGACGCGGCGGGTCGGCGGACCGCCGTCGATTACTCCGACGCCACCCCTGATGTTGCGTACACCTACGACGCGGCCGGGCGGATGACTCTGAGCACGGATGGTTCTGGAGTCACCGGCTACGCCTACGACGAACTGGGACGGCTCGTCGGTACCGCACGGGGCTCTGTGACCGTCGCGTATGCGTATGACGCTCTGGGCCGGACGACCGCGGTGACGTACCCCACCGGCGGCACCGTGGACTACGGGTACGACGACGCCGGTCAGCTGACGGCGGTCACCGACTGGACCGGCGGCGTGTTCGCCTACAGCTGGACCGCCGACGGTCGGGTCAGTTCACTGACCTATCCGAACGGGGTGGTCACCGACTACAGCCGCGATGGGGTCGGGCATCCCCTGGGCATCCTCGCCACCAACGCCGGCGGCGTCGATCTGCTGCAACTGGTGTACGAGTACTCTGACGCTGGCCTGCTCACGGACCAGACCGCGACACGCTCCGTCACTGCTCGGGCACCTCCTACCGTGCCGACGACGTCCCAGGCCTACGTGTGGGACCCGCAAGCACGCGTCGCCCAGATCACCGGCGACGGCGCGGGGGCTTTCTCCTTCGATCTGGCCGACCGTCTCACCGATCTATCAGACGGTCGCACCGTCACGTACGACCAGGCCGGGCAGCCGGCCAGCCTGATGGACCCGATCGCGGGCACGTCCACGGCTTTCGGGTACGACGAGCTCGGCAACCGCACCACCACAGTCGTCACCTCGGCGTCAGGTTCGGCCAGCACCACCGCCACCTACGACGCGGCCGGCCGGCTCACGACCCTGACCCAGCCGAGCGGCACGACGACCAGTTACACCTACGACGCCGCCGGGCTTCGTGCCACGGCCTCGGTCGACGATGGAACTGGCCCCGTGTCTGAGGCCTACACCTGGGACATCGCAGCGTCCGTGCCGTTGTTGCTGTCGGATAGCGCCTACGCGTACGTCTACGGAGTCGGCTCAGCGCCAGTGGCGCAGATCGGTTTGGCCAGTGGAGCCATCCAATACTTGCACGGCGACCTCATCGGATCGGTCCGCACCGTTACCGACGTGAACGGACAGGCCGTCTGCGACGCGGACTACGACGCTTACGGCAAACCCAAGACGATCACCGCCGATGCTTGCGTCGGGGTCACCCGGTTCGGGTATGCGGGGGAGTACACCGACGCCGCCGGCTATCTCTACCTGCGCGCGCGCTACTACGACCCGAGCAGCGCACAGTTCCTGACCGTCGACCCGTTGCTCGACGCGACGCATGATCCCTACGGCTATGCCGGTGGAAACCCACTGCAGAGCACCGATCCGCTCGGCCTTGACTGGTGGAACCCAAACAGTTGGTCGCAGGAGACGTGGGACGGCTGGCAGAACGTCGGAGACTGGACTGCCGCATTCGGCGACACCATCACGCTTGGCGGCACGAAAGCAATACGCGACCTGATCAACTACAACACGGGTGACACGGACACCGTCAACTATTGCTCCGACTTCTACAACTGGGGTGGCCACGGTGGCGACATTGCCAACGTTGGGCTCATCGTGGTCGGCGTCGGAGCGGCGAAGGGGGCAGCCCAGGCTGGTGCGTCGGCCGCAAACACCGGGACGCGTGGTGGCGCCGGTCCCGTGCAACAGGGTGCAGCCGGGGTACAGCAGACGATTGCTGATCTCGAGGCGGCTGGTGGCCGTGTTCTCGGCCGTGAGGTCACGGTTGAGGCTGGGGGTGTCAGGACGCGTCCCGACCTATTGGTTGAGCTCCCATGTGGTTCGACGTGCTTCCTGGAGGTCAAGACGGGTCCCGGCGCGCGGTTGACGCCGAACCAGACCCTTGGGTTCCCCGCGATCCGTTCGGGTGGGGCTGTGCCAGTCGGTGGGAATGCAGCGGCCGCCGGTCTGACGCCGGGCGTCCCGATGGGGCCGACGCCGGTATGGATTGTTCGTCAACCGTGGCCGCTCGCCTCATGAGCGCCACTCCGTGGGCTGACATCGCAGCGCGGTTTCGGGGGCTGGGCTTCCAGAAGCGCGCTGGCTCGATCTTCACCCGAGAGGTCGCGGAGGATGTGCTTGGCTGGCTCGGTCTCAACCGGGCCAGTCGGCACAGCCCGGCAGGCGAGTTCGAGGTCAACCCGGTCGTCGGGATTCGACATCAAGGCGTCGAACGCGTGGTCGCCGAGCTGCGAGGCGAGATGTTCCACGCCTATCAGCCGCCAACGGTGAGTAGCCCGCTGGGCTATCTGATGCCGGGGGCGCGGTATCGAGCCTGGATGGTGAGTGTGGATGCCCCGGATGCGAGTGTGGAGGATCTCACCGCGGCGGTCACGGAATACGCGCTGCCGTTCATCGAGTCGGGCTCGACCCTGAGAGCGTTGTGCGGGCTCATGGATGATGGTCTGGGGCTTGAGCATCAACTCGTCTACCGGCGGCCCGTGGCTTGGGTGCTTGCCGGCGACCGCGATCGTGCTGCCGGGCTGGTCGAAGCTGCTGAGACGGATCTCGGCGACCGGGACGATGCGGCCGCGGTCGAACTCCGTTCCTTCGTCGCGGCATTTCGCAGCCGCTTTTTGCTCAGTTCCTCGGGTTGATCTGGAAGTCGATGGCGCGTGCCCCGAGCTGGCTCGCGGCGTGGGTGGTGATGTGCGCGAGGTGGCCGGTGGGCATCTCGGCGCAGTCGAGCCGGATTCGGACCGGCTTGCCAGTGGTCTCGGGATACTGCCGGGCCAGGCTCCCGTCGAGCACGTAGCCGACGTAGAGGTTGATCTTCTCCTGAAGCTGGCTGGACTGGTGAGGGTCGGATCCCCAAGGGCGTTCTTCAACCATGACGAGCAGGACGGTGCCGTCAGCCTCGCGGGCGACGAGATCAATCGTGTTCGTATCAGCGATTCCGGGCATCTGGGTCCTCAGCTGGCGGAGAGAGTGGGACTGTCCGACTAACGGTGTGTGGGCCCGGCGTCTCTAGTGGTTCGCCGGCTCGAGGCGGTCGGCGAAGGCGATTGCGAACGCGTTGAAGGCGGGCTTCCACCTGATCATCCATCGTGCCCGCCCATCCCCGGTGGGGTCCAGGGACCAGGTGATCCGGTAGAGGCACTTCATCGCGGCGGTTTCGTGGCTCATCGCGAACGAGGGTGTGGGGAGGACGGGCGCGTCGCTGGCTGGTTAGGGGTCGAGGTCTTCCGATGATGGAGGTTCCTACGCCGCCCATCCGAAAGACCTCGACGTGCTGCACGCTACCTTCGCTCCTGCTGACCTGACCACGTTCTGCCGGCTCGACGAGCTGGGTCTGGAGGTGATCGGGCAGTGCGTCAGCGCGGCTCGGGCGGTGCTGGAGTGCCGGATCGTGGAGCCGGACGAGTTCTGTCGGAGTTGCGGGGCGGCCGGGCAGTTGCGTGACACGGTGGCTCGCCAGTTGGCGCACGCGCCGTTCGGGCATCGGCCAACGACGTTGGTGGTGCGGGTGCGTCGCTACCGCTGCGGGTCGTGCGCTCGGGTGTGGCGCCAGGACATGAGCAAGGCGGCCGAGCCGAGATCGAAGCTGTCCCGCGGCGGGTTGGCGTGGGCACTGGCGGGCCTGGTCGTCCAGCACCTGAGGGTCGCCCGCCTCGCCGAGGGGCTCGGCGTCGGCTGGCACACCGCGAACAGCGCAGTGCTGGCCGAGGGGCGCCGGGTGCTGATCAGTGATCCGGCCCGCCTGCAGAACGTCGCGGTGATCGGCGTCGACGAGCACGCCTGGCGCCACACGAGGTTCGGCGAGAAGTACGTGACCGTGGTCATCGACCTGACTCCGGTCCGCCACGGGACCGGCCCGGCACGCCTCCTGGACATGGTCGAAGGGCGCTCCAAGCACGTGTTCAAGACTTGGCTCGAGGCGCAGACGCCGGCGTTCCGGGCCAGCATTCAGGTGGTGGCAATGGACGGGTTCACCGGCTTCAAGACCGCTGCCGCCGAGGCCCTGCCGGCCGCGATCGAGGTGATGGACCCGTTCCACGTCGTCCAGCTCGCCGGCGACGCCCTGGACCGGTGCCGCCAACGCGTCCAGCACGACACGCTCGGGCATCGTGGCCATGCCGGCGACCCGCTGTATGGCATCCGCCGCGTCCTGCACACCGGGCAGGCGTTGCTCACCCCCCGGCAACGGGCCCGCATCGACGCAGCCCTGGCCAGCGACGAGCACGTGCAGGTCGAGGTCCCCTGGGCCGTCTACCAGCGCATCGTCGCCGCCTGCCGCGACCCCGACCGGGCCGCCGGGCGACGCCAACTGCGCGCCGTCATCAACTCCCTGGCCCGAGGCGTGCCCACCGCACTGCACGAGCTGCGCCGACTCGGCCGCACCCTGGCGCGCCGCGCGGCCGACATCCTGGCCTACTTCGACCTGCCCGGCACTAGTAACGGCCCGACCGAGGCGCTCAACGGCCGCCTCGAACACCTACGCGGCTCGCCCTCGGCTTCCGGAACCTGACCAACTACATCGCCCGCAGCCTGCTCGAAGCCGGCGGCTTCAAACCGTTCCTACACTCTCGTTCACGATGAGCCGGTTTCGTTGGGGAAGTGGCCCCGCGCCCGCACGGCGCGTCGGTGGCGGGCGTTGATGGACTCGACGGCGTTCGTGGTGCAGATGACCCTGCCGACCCCGGCGTCGTATTCCAGGAAAGGCACTAACTCGGCCCAGGCGTTCTCCGATAGCCGGATGATCGCCGTGTAGCGGGCCCCCCAGCGTCGGCGAACTCGACGAGCCGTTCCTTGGAGGCCGCCTCGGACGGGACGGTGTAGACCGGCCGCAGCGCTTTGCAGATCTGGTCGCAGTGCTGACGGCCGGCGTAGCGGAGGCTGGATTCTTCGTCGACCAAGCCGCGGACCCTCGACCCGGCACGACCGAGCAGTTGGAGCGGCTGCGGATGCGAACGGGCCTAGGGTGGCCCTACGAGCAGACGGACAGGAGGTCGACATGGCCGGCACCGAGCACGTCCAGCGTCGCCACGACGACGAGCCCGCCGACGAGCCCACACCCGAGCCCACGGCTCCCGCCGCGCAGAGCCGGGACACCGAGGTGGACGCGCTGCTCGAGGAGATCGACGACGTCCTGGAGCAGAACGCCGAGCAGTTCGTGCGCGGGTTCGTGCAGAAGGGCGGTCAGTGATCGCCGATGAGCCGGACCGACAGCTCGGGGCGGCTCCCGGGCGCCTTCACCACCCCGGGCACTGCCTCGTTCGTCGACTTCCTGTCCTCCTACGCACCCGAGATGCTGCCCGGGAACCGGTCGCTGCCGGGCGGTGAGGTGCTCGCGCCGCACGCGACGACGATCGTGGCCGCCGTCTACGACGGCGGGATCGTCATGGCCGGCGACCGTCGCGCCACGATGGGCTCGATGATCGCCAGCCGGCGCATCGAGAAGGTGTTCCCGGCCGACGAGTACTCCGCCGTCGGGATCGCCGGCACCGCCGGCCTCGCCGTCGAGCTGGTCCGGCTGTTCCAGCTGGAGCTCGAGCACTACGAGAAGATCGAGGGCTCGCTGCTGTCGCTCGACGGCAAGGCGAACCGGCTGGCCACGATCATCCGCGGCCAGCTGGGGCTGGCCCTGCAGGGCCTGGCGGTGGTGCCGTTGTTCGGCGGGTACGACCTGGACCGGCGGATCGGCCGCATCTTCTCTTATGACGTGACCGGCGGCCGGTACGAGGAGCACGACCACCACGCCGTCGGCTCCGGCTCGGTGTTCGCCCGTGGCTCGCTGAAGAAGCGCTGGCACCCCGGTCTGGACGAGGCCGCAGCGGTCGGGGTGGCCGTCGAGGCCCTCATGGACGCCGCGGACGACGACTCCGCGACGGGCGGTCCGGACGTCGAGCGGGCGATCTGGCCCGTGGTGGCGACGGTCGGGGCGGCCGGGTACCGCCGGGTGGCCGACGAGGCCCTGGCGAACGCGACCGCGGCCGTGGTGGCAGCCCGGCGCGAGTCCCGTGGGGGTGACGCCCGATGAGCATGCCGTTCTACGTCTCGCCCGAGCAGCTGATGAAGGACCGGGCCGACTACGCGCGCAAGGGCATCGCCCGCGGCCGGTCGGTCGTCGTGCTCCAGTACGACGACGGCGTGGCATTCGCCACGGAGAACCCGTCGCGCGCGCTGCACAAGGTCTCGGAGATCTACGACCGGATCGCGTTCGCCGCGGTGGGCAAGTACAACGAGTTCGAGAACCTGCGCGTCGCCGGCGTGCGCTACGCCGACCTGCGGGGGTACTCCTACGACCGGGTGGACGTCACTGCTCGCGGGCTGGCGAACGCCTACGCGCAGACGCTCGGCACGGTGTTCACCACCGAGTCCAAGCCGTTGGAGGTGGAGCTCGTCGTCGTCGAGGTGGGCACCGAGCCGGCAGGCGACCAGATCTACCGGCTCAGCTACGACGGGTCCGTGGCCGACGAGCGCGGCTGGGTGGTGATGGGGGGCCAGGCCGACCGGCTGGCCGCGGTGCTGTCGGAGCGGTGGCACGAGGGGCTGGAGCTGCGCGAGGCGCTCAACCTCGCCACCCGGGTGCTCGGCACCCCGACCGAGGACGGCGGCGCCCAGCGCGTGCTGGAGGCGGCCTCGCTCGAGGTCGCGGTGCTCGACCGCACCCGGCCGCGCCGCGCGTTCCGGCGGCTCACCGGGGCGACGCTCGAGGACCTGCTCGCGGCGGGCGCCTCGGGCGACGTCGTCGGGACCGCGTGACGGCAGGAGGTGCCATGGACCGGCGCATCTTCGGGTTGGAGACCGAGTACGGCGTGACGTGCGCGGCGGTCGACGGGCGCGGGCTGTCCGCCGACGAGGTGGCGCGCTACCTCTTCCGCAAGGTGGTCGCGTGGGGACGCTCGTCGAACGTGTTCCTGCGCAACGGCTCCCGGCTCTACCTCGACGTCGGCTCGCACCCGGAGTACGCCACCGCCGAGTGCGACGACTGGCGCCAGCTGGTGACGCACGACCGCGCGGGCGAGCGGATCCTCGAGGGCCTGGTGGCCGACGCCCAGCAGCGCCTGGAGCACGAGGGCCTGCCCGGCACCATCCACCTGTTCAAGAACAACACCGACTCGGCGGGCAACTCCTACGGCTGCCACGAGAACTACCTGGTGCGCCGGCAGGGCGACTTCGGCCGGGTCTCGGACGTGCTGGTGCCGTTCCTCATCACGCGCCAGGCGCTGACCGGTGCCGGCAAGGTGCTGGTGACGCCGCGGGGCGCCGTGTACTGCCTGTCGCAACGGGCCGACCACATCTGGGAGGCGGTCTCGTCGGCGACCACGCGCTCCCGGCCGATCATCAACACGCGCGACGAGCCGCACGCCGACGCGGAGCTGTACCGGCGGCTGCACGTCATCGTCGGGGACTCCTCGATGGCCGAGCCGACGACCATGCTCAAGGTCGCCTCGACGGACCTGCTGCTGCGCCTGGTCGAGGCCGGCGTGCCGGTGCGCGACATGACGCTGGAGAACCCCATCCGGGCCATCCGCGAGATCAGCCACGACATGACCGGCCAGCACCCGATCACCCTGGCGAACGGGCGGACCTTGACCGCCCTCGACGTCCAGGAGGAGTACCTGGCCCGCGTCAGCGACTTCGTGGGCAGCGAGCTGGGTCCGAGCCCGGACGTCAAGTACGTGCTGGACCTGTGGGAGCGGGCGCTGCGCGCGCTGCGCGGCGGCGACCTGTCCCTCGTCGACCGCGAGCTGGACTGGGCGATCAAGTACCGGATGATCGAGCGGTACCGCGCCAAGCACGGGCTGGAGCTGTCCGACGTGCGGGTGCAGCGGCTCGATCTTGCGTACCACGACATCTCCCGCACGGAGGGCCTGTACAACCTCATGGCGGCGCGGGGGCTCGTCGAGCGCGTCACCACCGACCTCGAGGTGTTCGAGGCGACCAGCACGCCGCCGCAGACCACGCGGGCGAAGCTGCGTGGAGAGTTCGTCCGCGCCGCGCAGGAGGCGCGCCGCGACTACACCGTCGACTGGGTGCACCTCAAGCTCAACGACCAGGCGCAGCGCACCGTGCTGTGCAAGGACCCGTTCCGCAGCGTCGACGACCGCGTGGACCGGCTGATCGAGTCGATGTGAGGAGGCGTACCACCTGGGCCGCGGCGCTCCTGCTCTGCGTCGCCGCGCTCGCGGCGTGCTCAGAGCCCGAGCCGCAGGACCCGGAGGTCGCCGTCACGGGCGCCCCGGGCGGTGCCCCCACCCTCATCTACGTCGCGCCCCTCACCGTCTCGCACCCGTTCCGGCAGACCGTGTGGCCGGGCACCGGGCCGGAGCTGGTGGAGGGCGGCCGGGTGCTGCTGCGCTACTGGGTCGAGGACGCGACCGACGGCACGATGGTGACGGAGAACTACTCCTCCAGCCCGGTGCCGCAGGTGATGACCCGCGCCGACCTGGGCGACGACCTCTACGAGACCCTGTCCGGCCAACGCGTGGGCGCGCGGTTGCTCCAGGCGACGCCGCCCGGCGAGGGCGCCGACGAGGACTTCCCGGCGCTGACCGTGGTGGACGTGCTCCCGACGCGCGCGGAGGGGCCTGCGGTGGACCCGCGGCCCGGTCTGCCGGCCGTGACGCTGGGCAGCGACGGCGCGCCGGCGATCACCCCGACCGGGACGGACCCGCCGGACACGCTGGTGACGCAGGCGCTGCTGCGCGGCCCCGGCCGCCAGGTGGAGCACGGCGACGTCGTGACGGTGCAGTACACCGGCTTCTCGTGGGCGACCGGCGAGTCCTTCGACTCCACCTGGGAGCGCGGGCAGCCGGCGTCGTTCTCGCTGTCGGACGTGCCCGCGTTCGACGAGGGGCTCGCCGAGCAGACCACGGGGTCGCAGGTGATGCTCGTCGTGCCGCCGTCGTACGACCTCGGGGCGACGCAGAGCGAGGCCCTCACCGGGCAGACGCTCGTCTTCGTGGTGGACATCCTGGCTTCCGCTCCCGAAGGGGTGGTCCGGTGACCGGGCAGGGTGGGTCGCGGGTCGCGTGCGTGCGCGAGGATCGGGTCTCGTGAGCCTCGCCCTGCGCGTCATCCCCTGCCTCGACGTCGACGCCGGCCGCGTGGTCAAGGGCGTCAACTTCGAGAACCTCCGGGATGCCGGAGACCCCGTCGAGCTCGCCGCCCGGTACGACGCGGAGGGGGCCGACGAGCTGACGTTCCTCGACGTGTCGGCGTCGTCGTCGAACCGTGAGACCACCTACGACGTGGTGCGACGCACGGCCGAGGAGGTGTTCGTCCCGCTGACGGTGGGCGGAGGCGTGCGCTCGGCCGACGACGTGGACCGGCTGCTGCGCGCCGGCGCCGACAAGGTGGGCGTCAACACCGCCGCCATCGCACGGCCGCAGCTGATCGAGGAGATCGCGCAGCGGTTCGGCTCACAGGTGCTGGTGCTCTCGGTCGACGCGCGGCGGGTGACGGGGGACACCCGCACCGACTCGGGCTACGAGGTGACGACGCATGGCGGACGCCGCGGCACCGCGCTGGACGCGGTCGCCTGGGCGGTGCGGGCCACGGAGCTGGGCGCGGGCGAGGTGCTGCTGAACTCGATGGACGCCGACGGCACCTACGCCGGCTTCGACCTGGAGATGATCCGCGACGTGCGGCGCGAGGTGCGCGTCCCCCTCATCGCCTCGGGGGGCGCCGGCACCGCCGAGCACTTCGTGGCGGCCGCACGCGCGGGAGCGGACGCCGTGCTGGCCGCCAGCGTGTTCCACTTCCGGACGCTGACCATCGGCGACGTGAAGTCCGCGCTGCGCGCGGCCGGCATCACCGTCCGGTGACGCGCCCGGCGTGAGACGATCCACGCTTCCCCACCTGCCCGGCGAAGGGACGTTCCGCGTGTCCTCGCAGCAGCGTCCCGCAGCTCTCGTGGGCTCCGTCGCGCGCCGGGGAGCAACCCTGGTGTGGCGCGGGATGCGCGCCCACCCCGGGCTGTACGTCGCGGCCGTCGGCTCGTCCGCCGGGTTCGGCGCGGCGACGGTGGCGGTGAGCCGGGCGCTCGGCTGGGCGACCGACGCGGTGGTGGTCCCGGCCCTGTCGGGTGACCGCGGTGCGCAGGGCGACGTGGGCCGCGCCGGGCTCGCCGTCGGGGCGGCGGCCGTCGCGCTCGCGCTGTTCGTGTGGGGGCGGCGGGTGTTCGCGGGAGCGGGCGTCGCGGACATCCAGGCGGACCACCGGCGCGCCGTGACGCGCCGGCTGCTCGAGCTGCCGATGTCGTGGCACCGCCGCCACCCGGCCGGCCGGCTGCTGGCCAGCGCCAGCTCGGATGCCGAGGCCGCCACCGCGGTGTTCAACTCGGTGCCGTTCGCGATCGGCGTGGTGGTGATGTTGCTGGTCGCGGCACTGGCGCTGTTCGTCACCGACCCGTGGCTGGCCGTGGCCGCACTGCTCGTCGTGCCCGCCACCCTTGCGGCCAACGTCGCGTTCCAGCGCCGGATGTCTCCGGCCGTCGCCCGCGCACAGCGGATGCGCGCCGAGGTGGCCGAGGTGGCGCACGAGAGCTTCGAGGCGGCCGTGCTGGTCAAGGCGCTCGGCACCGCGGACCGCGAGGAGCGGCGGTTCGCCGCCCGCGCCGAGGAGCTGCGCGCGGCGAACGTGCGGGCCGGCACGGTGCGTGGCGTCTTCGACCCCGCGATCGACCTGCTGCCCAACCTCGGGACCCTCCTGGTGCTCGTCGTCGGCACGTACCGGCTGCGGGCGGGGGCGGTGGAGACCGGCGACGTGGTCGGGGCCGGCTTCCTGCTGAGCATGCTCGCGGTGCCGGTGCGCTCGTTCGGCTGGTTCCTCGGTGACCTGCCCCGGAGCCTGGTGGGCTGGGAGCGGATCGCCGCCGTGCTCGACGCGACGGGTGACCTGCCCGCCGGTCGGCGCCGCCGGCTCGGCGGCGAGGTCGCCTCGGGCGTGCGGTTCGAGGGCGTCGGCGTGGTGGTGCCGACCGCGGCGGGTCCCGCGCACCTGCTGTCCGGGGTCGACCTCGACGTGCCGGCGGGCCGCACCGTCGCGATCGTCGGACCGACCGGTGCGGGCAAGACGACCCTCGTCGGCCTCGTGGCGCGGGTCGCGGATCCCAGCGCCGGCCGCGTCCTCGTCGGCGGCGCCGACCTGCGCGAGCTCGACGCGGCCGCTCGCGCTCGCGTGGTGGCCCTGGTCCCGCAGTCCGCGTTCGTCTTCGAGGACACCGTGCGCGGGAACGTCACGCTCGCGGACGCGGGGGACGCCTCGGCGCCGTCGGACGACGAGGTGTGGGACGCGTTGCGCGCCGCGCGCGTCGACGACGTGGTGCGCGCACTGCCCGGGGGGCTCGATGCTCCCCTGGGCGAGCGGGGCGCCAACCTGTCCGGAGGCCAGCGTCAGCGCCTGGTGCTGGCGCGGGCCCTGGTGCGTCGCCCGCGCGTGCTGGTGCTCGACGACGCGACGAGCGCGGTGGACCCGCGCGTGGAGCGGGCCATCCTGACCGGGCTGCGGGACGGTTCCGGCGGCAGCGGGCCCACCGTGCTGCTCGTCGCCTACCGGATGGCCTCGGTGCTGCTCGCCGACGAGGTGGTGCACCTGGCGGGCGGCCGCGTGGTGGACCGGGGGACGCACGCCGAGCTGATGGTGCGCGACCCGGGCTACGCCGAGCTGGCCACCGCGTACGAGCGGGACGCGCGACGCCGCGCGGACGCGGAGGACGCGCGGTGAGTGTCGCACCCGCTCGCATGGCGACCACCAGCGAGCTCGGCGTCCTGGCGACGTTGCGGCGCGGCGTGGCCGTGTCACCGGAGCTGCTGGCCGGCCTGCCGGGGTCGCTGGGCCTCGCCGCAGCGGCCGCCGGAGGCAAGGTGCTGGTGCCGATCGTCGTGCAGCAGGCCGTCGACCAGGGGATCCTCGCCGTCGGCGGCCCGGACGCGACGCGCGTGCTGACGCTCGCGCTCCTGGCGCTCGTCGGGCTGCTGCTGGGGGCCGCGTGCTCCGCGTACGCGAACGTGCGGCTGTTCCGCTCCAGCGAACGCGGGCTGGCGACGTTGCGGACCCGCGCGTTCCGGCACGTGCACGACCTGTCGGTGCTGACGCAGGGGACCGAGCGGCGCGGCGCCCTGGTCTCGCGCGTCACGAGCGACGTGGACACCGTCTCGCTGTTCGTGCAGTGGGGCGGGGTGACGCTGCTGGTGTCCGCGCTGCAGATCGGCGTGGCGACCGTGGTGATGGCGGTGTACTCCTGGCAGCTGACGCTGCTGGTGTGGGCCTGCTTCCTGCCCCTGATGGTCGCCGTACCCCGCCTGCAGCGCGTTGTGAACCGGCGGTACGCGGCGGTCCGTGAGCGCGTCGGGGAGATGCTCGGGGCGATCTCGGAGTCGGTGGTCGGCGCCGAGACCGTCCGCGCGTACGCCGTGGAGCCGCGCACCCAGCGACGGATCGACGTGGCGGTCGAAGCGACACGGCGCGCGATGGTGCGTGCCCAGACGCTCGTCGCCACGGCGTTCTCGCTCGGCGTGCTGGTGGCCAACGGTGTGCTCGCGGTGGTGGTGGTGGCCGGCGTGCAGCTGGGGATCGCCGGGCAGGTGACCACCGGGCGCCTGGTGGCCTTCCTCTTCCTGGTGCAGCTGTTCACGGGGCCGGTGCAGATGGCCACCGAGCAGCTCAACGAGCTGCAGAACGCGGTGGCCGGCTGGCGCCGGGTGCTGGGGGTGCTGGAGACGCCGGTGGACGTCCCCGATCCCGAGCCGGGCGTCGCGGTCGACGTCCCCCGGGGGCCCGCGCGCCTGGAGCTCGCCGCCGTCAGCTTCAGCTACCCCGACGGGCCGCCGGTGCTGCGCGGGGTCGACCTGGTGGTGCCCGCGGGCGCCTCGGTGGCCGTGGTCGGCGCCACGGGCTCCGGCAAGACGACCCTCGCGCGGCTCGCCGCCCGGTTCGTCGACCCCAGCGTGGGGCGCGTGCTGCTGGACGGCGTGGACCTGCGGGACGTCGCGCCGCGGGTGCTGCGGGACCGCGTGGTGCTGGTGCCGCAGGAGGGCTTCCTCTTCGACGGGACCGTCGCGGAGAACCTGGCCTACGGCCTGCGCGACGGTGGGCCCGACGACCCGCGCATCGCCGCCGCCGTCGCCGAGCTGGGGCTCGCCGGGTGGGTGGCCGAGCTGCCGGCGGGCCTGGACACCCCGGTGGGGCAGCGGGGCGAGCAGCTGTCGGCAGGGGAGCGCCAGCTGGTCGCCCTGGTGCGGGCCCGCCTGGCCGACGGCGACCTGCTGCTGCTCGACGAGGCCACCAGCGCCGTCGACCCCGCGACGGAGGTGCGGATCGCCCGTGCCCTGAGCGGGCTCGTGGGCGGGCGCACCACGGTGACCATCGCGCACCGGCTCTCGACGGCGGAGGCCGCCGACCTCGTCGTCGTGCTCGACGCGGGGAAGGTGGTCGAGGCCGGCCGTCACGACGACCTCGTCGGACGGGGCGGGGTGTACTCGCGCCTGCACGCGGCCTGGCTGGCCCAGACCCGCTGACGGGGACCCGCCGGCCCCTGACCGCGCCGGACGGGCCGCGGGCCGTGTCGGGGCGTCGTGGGAAGATCGGCGACGTGCCAGAGACAGAAGGACTCGACCCCGCCGTCGCCGCGCGGCTCAAGCGCGACGCCGCCGGCCTGGTCGCCGCGGTGGTGCAGCAGCACGACACGCGCGAGGTGCTCATGGTGGGCTGGATGGACGACGAGGCGCTGCACCGCACGCTGACGTCCGGCCGCGTGACGTTCTGGAGCCGGTCGCGCCAGGAGTACTGGCGCAAGGGCGACACCTCCGGCAACGTCCAGTGGGTGCGCGCCGTCAGCATCGACTGCGACGGCGACGCGCTGCTGGTCGAGGTGGACCAGGTGGGTCCGGCGTGCCACACGGGCGCCCGCACGTGCTTCGTCGCCGGTGGACCGCTGCCCGCGGTGGTCGGGACGGATCGGTGAACGCGCCCGTCGAGGTCGCGTTCGACGCGCCCTGGGGGGCCACGTGGCCCTCGCTCGAGGACTTCCGGGCGATGGCGCCGGGTCGTCGCGTCATCCCGGTGGTGCGACGGCTGCTCGCCGACGGCACCACTCCGGTGGGGCTGTACCGGGCCCTGGCCGAAGGCCGTCCGGGCACGTTCGTGCTCGAGTCGGCCGCCGCCGACGGGACGTGGGGCCGCTTCTCCTTCGTCGGCGTCCGGTCCCGCGCCACGCTGACGGCGCGCGGCGGCGTGCCGGTCTGGTCCGGGGACGTGCCCGTGGGCGTCCCCACCGACGGCGCGCTGCTCGACGTGCTGTCGGGCACGCTCGAGGTGCTCCGCACCCCGGCCGTCGCGGGGCTGCCGCCGCTGACCGGCGGGCTGGTGGGCGTGCTCGGGTGGGACATCGTCCGGCAGTGGGAACCCACCCTGCCCGCGGCGGCGCCCGACGAGCTGGGCGTGCCCGAGCTGGCACTGCTGCTGGTCGGCGACCTCGCGGTGGTGGACCACCACGAGGGGACGGTGTGGCTCATCGCCAACGCGATCAACCTCGACGCGACCGACGAGCGGGTCGACGAGGCGCACGCCGACGCCGTCGCGCGGCTCGACGCGATGCAGGCCGCGCTCGCGAAGGCCGCCGACCCCGGGGTGGCGGTGCTCGACCCGCACGTGCCCGAACCGGAGCTCGAGTTCCGCGTCAGCCAGGAGGAGTTCGAGGGCTTCGTCCGTTCCGGGCAGGTGGCGATCCGCGAGGGCGAGGTGTTCCAGGTGGTGCTCAGCCAGCGCCTGGACCTGGACTGCCCGGCCGCCCCGCTCGACGTCTACCGCGTGCTGCGGACCGTCAACCCGAGCCCGTACATGTACTACCTGCAGCTGCAGGACGCCGACGGGGTGGACTTCGCCGTGGTGGGATCCAGCCCCGAGACGCTGGTCAAGGTGACCGGCGACAAGGTGGTGACCTTCCCCATCGCCGGGTCGCGTCCGCGCGGCGCCACGCCGGAGGAGGACAAGGCCCTCGCCGAGGAGGTGCTCGCGGACCCCAAGGAACGCGCCGAGCACGTGATGCTCGTCGACCTGTCGCGCAACGACATGGTGAAGGTGTGCGAGCCGACGAGCGTCGAGGTGGTCGAGTTCATGGGCCTGCGCCGGTACTCGCACATCATGCACATCACGTCGACGGTGGTGGGCACCCTGCGGCCGGGGGCGACCGCGCTGGACACGCTCGTTGCGACGTTCCCGGCGGGCACGCTCTCGGGGGCTCCGAAGCCCCGCGCGATCGCCCTCATCGACCAGATCGAACCCGCCCGGCGCGGCATCTACGGCGGCACCGTCGGCTACTTCGACGTCGCCGGTGACATGGACATGGCGATCGCGATCCGCACCGCGCTGCTGCGCGACGGGCGGGCCAGTGTGCAGGCCGGGGGAGGCATCGTCGCCGACTCGGTGCCGGCGCTGGAGTACGCGGAGTCCCGCAACAAGGCGGCGGCCGCGGTGCGTGCCGTGCAGATCGCGGCGCGGCTGCGGTCCGCGGGCTCGTGACGGCCCGGTCCTCCCGAGGCCGCTGGGCGGCGACCGTGCTGCTGCTCGCGGTCATGGCCGGTGCAAGCTCGCTGCCCGCCTGGGTGCGCGCCACCGGCGTCAGCGCCCTGACGGGCGACGTGCCGGTGGCGGTGAGCGGCTCGGCCGCGGCGCCGGCGGTGCCGGCCACCGCGCTGGTGCTCGCCGCGGCCGGCGGCGCCGTGGCGCTCGCCGGGCGGGTGGGGCGCTGGTTCGTCGCCGTGGTGGTGCTGGTCGGTGGGGTGGCGCTGGCCGCCGCGGCGGCCGCGGTGATCGCGGACCCCGCCGGCCCCGCGCTGGCGGCGGTCGCCGACCGCACGGGCGTGGACCACCTGACGGGAGCGGCGGCGGCGACCGCCGGTCCCTGGCTGGCTGTGGTCCTCGGCGCGCTCGTCGTCGCGGCGGGGGTCGGGCTGGCCCGCTCGTCGGTCGCCTGGTCGGCGCCGAGCGCCCGGCACGAGACCACCGCCACCTCGCGACGGGGGGAGCGGACCGAGCCCGACGAGCGGTCGGACTGGGACGCGCTGACGCGCGGCGCGGACCCCTCGCAGGAGCCGTAGCGGGAGCGCCCCGCTAGGGTGTGCAGAGCCGAGCAGGAGGAGCACATGGTCGACCAGCACGTCGGGGCGGAGACGTCCACGCAGAAGCCGGCGGTCCTCGGGACCAACGGAGTGGTCCCGGTGTCGGCGGCACCTGTGAACGAGGGCCGCACGGTGGCCGCGTGGACGCTCGTGGGGATCGTCATCCTCGGCGCCGTCCTCATCGCCCTCGCGGTGGCCCTGTCGCAGGGGTGGCTCGTCTGGGTGGGCGTGGTGATCATCGTCGGCGGGCTGGTGGTCGGGGGCGTCCTGCGGGCGCTCGGGTACGGCCAGGTCACCAGCGGCGGCCGCTCCGTCGCTCACTGACCCGCTCGCCTGCCGTCATGCTGGGCCACCACCGGCCGGCGGACGAGGACGCTCCGGCGTACCCCGGGCCGCCGCCCCGCGACAACATGCCGTGGGCCGTCCTGACCACGCTGCTGTGCTGCCTGCCGTTCGGCATCGTGTCGATCGTCTTCGCGAGCCAGGTCAGACCGCGCTGGGCCGCCGGCGAGTACGTGGCCGCCGTCGAGTCGGCGACGCGGTCGCGGCGCTGGGCGTGGTGGGGCTTGTTCGTCGGTGTGTTCGTCTGGCTGATCGTCGGGGCGGCGCTCTGGATGGCGCGCTCCGTCCAAGGGTCCTGACCTCGTCGCGGCGCGCGATTCTCGGTGCCCGGGGGGGGGCGGCGGCCGATAGCCTGGGTGCCGGTCCGCGGCGGACCACGAGCGATGGAGGAACCATGTCGACCCAGGACCCCGGCGACCCGTTCGCCCCGCGTGGTGACGACCCGTCCGGGCAGCCCCCCGTCCCGCCCGAGCAGTCGCCGTACGGCCAGCAGCCGGGCTACGGCCAGCCGTCCTCTGGCCAGCCCGCCTACGGGCAGCCGGCGTACGGCCAGCCCGCGTACGGCCAGCCCGGCTACGGCCAGCAGCCCGGTTACGGCGCGGCTCCGCAGTACCCGGCGGCCCCTCAACCCGGGTACGGGTACGGCCAGCAGCCGTACGGGGCCTACGGGCAGGTCCCGCCCAAGAACAACATCGGCATCTGGGCGCTGATCCTCGGCATCGCCTCGTTCGTGCTCTCCTGCGGCTTCCTCACCGGCATCCCCGCGGTGATCATCGGCCGGCAGGGCCAGCAGGCCGCCGACCAGGGCCTGGCGGACAACCGCGGCATGGCGACCGCGGGCGTGGTGCTCGGCTGGATCGCGATCGGGTTGTCGGCGGTCGCGGCGGTGGTCTTCATCGTCGTCGCCGCCGCGGGCGGGCTCGCCAGCCTGAACTGGAGCACCAGCTGACCGCGACGGTCGTCCCGGCCCCGGCCCCGGCCCCGGCCCCGGCCCTCGCGCGGCGCGACGACGGCCGGGCCGGAGTGCGCGGGCCGGTGCTGGCCGCCGCCGCCACCGTCGTGGGCACGGCGCTCGTCGCGCTGCGGGACCCGCACGTCGCGGGCTCGTACGGCTACTGCCCGCTGTACCTGCTCACCGGTCTGTACTGCCCCGCGTGCGGGGCGCTGCGCGCGACGCACGACCTGGCACACCTCGACCTGGCCGGCGCGTGGGCGGCGAACCCGCTGTGGGTGCTCGTCGCGCCGCTGGTGGTGGTCGGCTGGGCCGTCGTCGTCGTGCGACGCCTGCGCGGCGCCGCGCCGCGGCCGCTGCCCGTGTGGGCGGGATGGGCGGCGCTCGCCGTGGTCGCGGCGTTCGGCGTGCTGCGCAACGTCCCCGCCCTGGCCTGGCTGGCGCCCTGACGCGGACGCGCGTCCGGTGGGGTGCGACCCGGCCTCTACGATGGCCCGTGTCCGACCGGGGGGACGAAGGACGAGAGGTGGGTCCATGACGGTGCTCGACGAGATCGTGGCGGGGGTCAGAGCGGACCTCGCCGTGCGCGAGGCCGCGACGCCGCTGGAGCGGCTCAAGGAGGCGGCGCAACGGCGGCCCTCCGCCCTGGACTGCCCGGCCCGGCTCAAGCTGGACGACGCGGTGACCATCGTCGCCGAGGTCAAACGGTCCAGCCCCAGCCGCGGCGAGCTCGCGCCGATCACGGACCCGGCGGCGCTCGCCGTCGAGTACGAGACGGGCGGCGCGGCCGCGATCTCCGTGCTGACGGAGCAGCGGCGGTTCCACGGCTCGCTGGCCGACCTCGACGCGGTACGCGCGCGGGTGGACATCCCGGTGCTCCGCAAGGACTTCGTCGTCACGCCGTACCAGGTGTGGGAGGCGCGCGCGCACGGGGCGGACCTGGTGCTGCTCATCGTCGCCGCGCTGGAGCAGACGGTGCTGGTGTCCCTGGTGGACCGCGTCCACTCCCTCGGCATGACTGCCCTGGTCGAGGTGCACGACGAGGTGGAGGCGGCCCGCGCCGTCGACGCCGGCGCCCGCGTGGTCGGGGTCAACGCGCGTGACCTGACGACGCTCGAGGTCGACCGGACCACCTTCGCCCGCGTCGCACCGACGATCCCCTCAGGGATCGTCAAGGTGGCCGAGTCGGGTGTTCGGGGCCCGCACGACGTCATGGACTACGCCCGTGCCGGCGCGGACTCCGTGCTGGTGGGCGAGGCGCTCGTCACCGACGACGCCCCGCGCCGGTCGGTGGCCGATCTCGTCGCCGCCGGTGCACACCCATCGGTGCGGGCGGTGCGCCAGTGACGGTGCGACGGGGGGAGCCGCCGGGCGGGCCCACCCTCGGGTCCCCGGCCGACGGCCCGCTGGCCACGCAGGTGGGACCGTACTTCGGCTCGTTCGGGGGCCGGTTCGTGCCGGAGGCGTTGATCGCCGCGCTCGACGAGCTAGAGACGGCCTACCACAAGGCGCAGGCCGACCCGGGCTTCGCCGCGGAGCTCGCCCGGCTGCACCGCACCTACACCGGCCGCCCGAGCCCGCTGACGGAGGTGGCGCGCTTCGCCGCCCACGTGGGCGGGGGCGCCCGCGTGTTCCTCAAGCGCGAGGACCTCAACCACACCGGCTCCCACAAGATCAACAACGTGCTGGGCCAGGCGCTCCTGGTGAAGCGGATGGGCAAGACGCGCGTCATCGCAGAGACGGGTGCGGGCCAGCACGGCGTGGCCACCGCGACCGCCGCCGCGCTGATGGACCTCGACTGCACCGTGTACATGGGCGAGGAGGACACCCGGCGGCAGGCCCTCAACGTCGCGCGGATGCGCCTGCTGGGCGCCGAGGTGGTGTCGGTGCGCACCGGCACGCGCACGCTCAAGGACGCGATCAACGAGGCGCTGCGCGACTGGGTGGCCAACGTCGAGACCACGCACTACCTCCTGGGCACGGTCACCGGCCCGCACCCGTTCCCGGAGATGGTGCGCGACTTCCACTCGGTGATCGGCGAGGAGGCCCGCGCCCAGCTGCTGGCGGAGACCGGCGCGCTGCCGGACGCGGTCGCCGCGTGCGTCGGCGGCGGGTCCAACGCGATGGGTATCTTCAATGCGTTCCTCGACGAGCCGTCGGTGCGGCTGTTCGGCTTCGAGGCGGGCGGCGAGGGTGTCTCGTCGGGCCGGCACGCGGCGCGGTTCTCCGGCGGAGAGCCCGGCGTGCTGCACGGCGCCAAGTCGTACCTGCTGCAGGACGACGACGGCCAGACGCGGCCGAGCCACTCGGTGTCCGCCGGCCTGGACTACCCGAGCGTCGGTCCCGAGCACGCATGGCTGCACGACATCGGCCGCGCCGACTACCGCCCGGTGACGGACGTCGAGGCGATGGACGCGTTCCGGCTGCTGTGCCGCACCGAGGGGATCATCCCCGCGATCGAGTCCGCGCACGCGCTCGCGGGCGCCCTGCAGCTGGGCGGCGAGCTGGCGCAGTGGGGGCTGGACCGTGCGCCGGTGCTGCTGGTCAACCTGTCCGGGCGCGGGGACAAGGACGTCGCCACCGCGGCCGCGTGGTTCGGGCTGCTGGACGACGACGCGACGACGAAGGGCGGCGACCAGTGAGGCCCGCACGATGAGCACGACGGTCGCCTCCCCGGTGCAGGCACGGCTCGACGAGCTGGCGCAGTCCGAGGGCCGCGCCGCGCTGGTCGGCTACCTGCCGGTGGGGTACCCGAGCGTGCCGGGTTCGGCGGACGCCGTGCGCGCCATGGTGGACGCCGGCGTCGACATCGTCGAGCTGGGCATGCCGTACTCGGACCCGGTGATGGACGGGCCGGTGATCCAGCGGGCTGTTGAGGCGGCGCTGGCGCGCGGCACGCGGGTGCGCGACACGCTGCGCGTCGTCGAGGACGTCGCCGGCCGCGGCGCCCCGGTGCTGGTGATGACCTACTGGAACCTGGTGCTGCGCTACGGGGTGGACGCCTACGCGCGGGACCTGGCCGCGGCGGGCGGCGCCGGCCTGATCACCCCGGACCTCATCCCCGACGAGGCGGGCGACTGGCTCGCCGCCTCCGACCGGCATGGGCTGGACCGCGTGTTCCTTGTCGCGCCGAGCTCCACCCCGGAGCGCCTCGAGCGCACGGCGGCCGCCTCGCGCGGCTTCGTCTACGCCGCGTCGACCATGGGCGTGACGGGGGAGCGGGCGACCGTCGGGTCGCGGGCGGCCGGCCTGGTGGCGGCGACCCGCGCGGCGGGAGCGAAGCGCGTGTGCGTGGGCCTCGGCGTGTCCCGGCCCGAGCAGGCGGCGCAGGTGGCCGGGTACGCGGACGGGGTGATCGTCGGGTCCGCGCTGGTGCGGGCCCTGTGGGAGTCCGACGACGAACGTTCGGGCGTCGCCGCGGTCGCGCAGGTGGCGGCCGGGCTGGCGCGGGGAGTTCGGGAGGCACGACGATGAATGGTCTTCTGGCGGCGATCCCCAGCCCGTCGCGCGGCGTCTGGTACCTCGGGCCCGTGCCGTTGCGGGCGTACGCGTTCGCGATCCTCGTCGGCATCGTCGTCGCCTACTTCATCGCGAAGCGGCGCTGGGCGGCGCGCGGGGGCGACCCCGAGGTGGTGCTCGACGTCGTCTACTGGGCGGTGCCGTTCGGCATCGTCGGCGGCCGGCTGTACCACGTGGTCTCGTCCCCGGACGCCTACTGGGGCCCGGGCGGGGACCCGGTGAAGGCCCTGTACATCTGGGAGGGCGGCCTCGGCATCTGGGGTGCGATCGCGCTCGGCGCGGTCGGCGCGTGGATCGGCACGCGGCGCGCCGGCGTGCGGTTCGCGCCGTTCGCGGACGCGCTCGCGCCGGCCCTGCTGGTCGCTCAGGCGATCGGCCGCCTGGGCAACTGGTTCAACCAGGAGCTGTTCGGCGGGCCCACGACGCTGCCGTGGGGCCTGCGGATCGACGACGCCCACCTGCCCCTCGACCCGGCGACCGGACTTGCGTACGCCTCGGGGACCCTGTTCCACCCGACGTTCCTCTACGAGCTGGTGTGGGACCTCGCGGCCGCCGCCTTCCTCGTCTGGGCCGACCGGCGCTTCCGCCTCGGTCACGGTCGCGTCATGTGGCTCTACGCCGTCGTCTACTGCCTGGGCCGGGTGTGGGTCGAGTCGGTGCGGATCGACGAGGCGGAGCACGTGCTGGGGCTCCGGCTCAACGTCTGGACCTCCATCCTGGTGGGCCTGGTGGCGCTGGTAGCGTTCGTCGTGGTCGGCCGCCGGCACCCTGGGCGCGAGACCGTCCTCCTGCTGGACCCACCGGCTCCGCAGGACGTCGAGGCGAGCGGGACCCGGGACGGCGACGAGCCGGACGGGGACGCTGCGCAGGGGCCGGGGGATGCTGCTCCGCTGAGTGACGCGAGGTAGTGTCGCCCCACGCATTGCGGGCCGACGGCGTCCCGACACTCAGCCACACGGTGGGGTCAGGGAAGGCGGTGCAGATGTCGAGTTCGCGCGTGTCCGGCGGCATCCTGGGCGGGCCAGGTGTCGTCGGTCTCTACGACCCGTCCGCCGAGCGGGACTCGTGCGGGTTCGCCTTCGTCGCGACCCTGCGCGGGACGCCCGGGCGGGACATCGTCGACGCGGGCCTGACCGCTCTGCTCAACCTCGACCACCGGGGCGCCGTCGGCGCCGAGCCGGACAGCGGTGACGGCGCCGGCATCCTCACGCAGATCCCCGACGCCTTCCTGCGCGACGTGGTGGACGCCGAGCTGCCTCCGGCCGGGTCCTACGCGATCGGCATGGCCTTCCTGCCGACCGACGTCGACCAGCGGCGCGCCGCCGAGCGCGCGGTGGAGGCGATCGCGGCCGACGAGAAGCTGGACGTCCTCGCATGGCGGGACGTGGTGGTCACGGCGGACCTCGTCGGGCCGACGGCGCGCGCCAGCATGCCGTGGTTCCGTCAGCTGGTGGTCGCCGACCCGTCGCGCGAGCTGGGCGGGGTGGAGCTGGACCGCCGCACCTTCCGGCTGCGCCGTCGCGCCGAGCGGGAGGTGGGCGTCTACTTCGCGTCGCTGTCCGCCCGCACGCTGACCTACAAGGGGATGCTGACCACCGGCCAGCTCGAGCCGTTCTTCGGGGACCTGTCCGACCCGCGCTACGCCACCGAGATCGCCGTGGTCCACTCGCGGTTCTCGACCAACACCTTCCCGTCGTGGGAGCTGGCGCAGCCGTTCCGGCTGCTGGCGCACAACGGCGAGATCAACACGGTCCGCGGAAACCGCAACTGGGTGGCGGCACGTGAGGGCACCATGCGCTCCGACCTGCTGGGCGACCTGACGCCCCTGCTGCCGGTGTGCACCCCGGGCGGGTCCGACTCGGGCAGCTTCGACGAGGTGCTGGAGCTGCTGCACCTGGCGGGCCGCTCGCTGCCGCACGCGATGATGATGATGATCCCGGAGGCGTGGGAGAACCACGCCCAGATGGATCCGGCACGCCGCGCCTTCTACGAGTACCACTCGACGTTGATGGAGCCGTGGGACGGCCCGGCGGCGATGACCTTCACCGACGGGACGCTCGTCGGCGCGATGCAGGACCGCAACGGGCTGCGTCCCGGCCGGTACTGGGTGACCGAGGACGGCCTCGTCGTGTGCGCCAGCGAGTCCGGGGTGCTGGACCTCGACCCGGCGAGCGTGGTGCAGAAGGGCCGGTTGGAACCCGGCAAGATGCTGCTGGTCGACACCCGGCGCGGGCGCGTGGTGGAGAACGAGGCGATCAAGGCGGAGCTGGCGGCCGAGAAGCCGTACGGCGAGTGGCTTGCGCGAAACGCCGTCTACCTGGAGCAGCTGCCGGAGCGGGAGCACGTGGCGCACTCGCCGGCGTCGGTCAAGCGGCGGCAGCGGACCTTCGGGTACACCGAGGAGGAGCTGAAGGTCATCCTGACGCCCATCGGGATCACCGGCACCGAGCCGATCGGGGCGATGGGGTCGGACACCCCGGTGGCGGTGCTCTCCCACCGGCCGCGACTGCTGTTCGACTACTTCACGCAGATGTTCGCTCAGGTGACCAACCCGCCGCTCGACGCGATCCGTGAGGAGCTGGTCACCGCGATCGGCGGCGCGATCGGGCCGGAACCCAACCTGCTGACCGACGGGCCGGAGCATGCGCGCAAGCTGTTCCTGCCCTTCCCGGTGCTGGACAACGACCAGCTGGCCAAGATCGTCCACGTCGGTCGCTCGCCCGAGTTCGGGTTCCGCGCGGCGACCGTCCGCGGCCTGTACCGGGTGGACGGCGGGGGAGCGGCGCTCGAGGCGCGGCTCGAGGAGATCTTCGCCGAGGTGGACGCGGCGGTTGACGACGGCGTCACCCACATCGTCCTGTCGGACCGCAACTCCGACGCCGACGTCGCGCCCATCCCCTCGCTCCTGCTGCTCTCGGCGGTGCACCACCACACGCTGCGCCGGCGCACCCGCACCCGGATCTCGCTCGTCGTCGAGGCCGGCGACGTGCGGGAGGTGCACCACGTGGCCCTGCTGATCGGCTACGGAGCCGCCGCCGTCAACCCGTACCTGGCGATGGAGACCGTCGAGGACCTCGCCGTCCGCGGCTACCTGCCCGGCGTGGACCCGCAGACCGCGGTGCACAACCTGATCCACGCGCTCGGCAAGGGCGTGCTCAAGGTGATGTCGAAGATGGGCATCTCGACGATCGCCTCGTACCGGGGCGCCCAGGTGTTCGAGGCGATCGGGCTGTCGCACGCGCTCGTCGAGCGCTACTTCACCGGGACGACGAGCCGCCTGGACGGCATCGGGCTCGACGTGATCGCCGCCGAGGTGGCGGCCCGCCACGCCGATGCGTACCCGCCGAGCGGGAACGGGCAGCCGCACCAGCACCTCGCCATCGGCGGGGAGTACCAGTGGCGCCGCGGCGGCGAGGAGCACCTGTTCGACCCGGAGACCGTGTTCCGGCTCCAGCACTCCACCCGCACCGGGCGCTACGACGTGTTCGAGCAGTACACCCACCGCGTGGACGAGCAGTCGCAGCGGCTGATGACGCTGCGCGGCCTGCTGCGGTTCAAGGAGGGCGTGCGCGCACCGGTGCCGCTCGACGAGGTGGAGCCGGTGTCGTCGATCGTCCGGCGTTTCAGCACCGGCGCCATGTCCTACGGCTCCATCTCGGCCGAGGCGCACACCACGCTCGCCATCGCGATGAACCGGCTGGGCGCGCGCTCCAACACCGGGGAGGGTGGCGAGGACCCGGAGCGGCTGCACGACCCGGAGCGGCGCTCGGCGATCAAGCAGGTGGCGTCCGGGCGGTTCGGGGTGACGAGCGAGTACCTGGTCAACGCCGACGACCTGCAGATCAAGCTGGCGCAGGGTGCCAAGCCGGGCGAGGGCGGGCAGCTGCCCGGCCCGAAGGTGTACCCGTGGGTGGCGAAGACCCGGCACTCGACGCCGGGAGTCGGGCTGATCTCGCCGCCGCCGCACCACGACATCTACTCGATCGAGGACCTCAAGCAGCTGATCCACGACCTGAAGAACGCCAACCCGAAGGCGCGCATCCACACCAAGCTCGTCAGCGAGTTCGGCGTCGGCACGGTCGCCGCGGGCTGTGCCAAGGCGCACGCCGACGTGGTGCTGATCTCGGGGCACGACGGCGGCACCGGCGCCTCGCCGTTGACGAGCCTCAAGCACGCGGGCACGCCGTGGGAGATCGGCCTGGCGGAGACCCAGCAGACCCTGGTGCTCAACGACCTGCGCGACCGCGTCGTGGTCCAGGTGGACGGTCAGCTCAAGACGGGCCGCGACGTGGTGGTCGGAGCGCTGCTCGGCGCTGAGGAGTTCGGCTTCGCCACCGCGCCGCTCGTCGTGTCCGGGTGCGTGATGATGCGCGTCTGCCACCTGGACACCTGCCCGGTGGGCGTCGCCACGCAGAACCCGGAGCTGCGCGCCCGGTTCTCCGGGAAGCCGGAGTACGTGGTGACCTTCTTCGAGTTCATCGCACGCCAGGTGCGCGAGCACCTCGCTGCGCTGGGCTTCCGCACCCTCGAGGAGGCCGTCGGCCACGTCGAGCTGCTGGACGTGCGGGACGCGGTGCAGCACTGGAAGGCCGCCGGGCTCGATCTGACGCCGGTGCTGGCGGTGCCCGAGCCGCGACCCGGCTCGGCCCTGCACCACGTCAAGGACCAGCAGCACGGCCTGGAACGCGCGCTGGACAACCGCCTGATCGCGCTGGCGGCCGAGGCGCTGGAGCACGGCAGCCCGGTGCGGGTCGACCTCCCGGTGCGCAACGTCAACCGGACGGTCGGCACCATGCTCGGCTACGAGGTGACGCGGCGGTTCGGCGGCGCGGGTCTGCCCGACGACACGATCGACGTCACGCTCACCGGCTCGGCGGGCCAGTCGTTCGGCGCCTTCCTGCCCCGGGGGGTGACGCTGCGCCTGTTCGGTGACGCCAACGACTACCTGGCCAAGGGCCTGTCCGGCGGCCGGATCGTGGTGCGCCCCGACCGCGCGTCGGTGCTGTCGAGCCAGCACAACGTCATCGCCGGGAACGTGATCGGCTACGGCGCCACCGCCGGCGAAGTGTTCCTGCGGGGGCTGGTGGGCGAGCGGTTCGCCGTCCGCAACTCGGGCGCGACGCTGGTGGTCGAGGGCGTGGGCGACCACGGCTGCGAGTACATGACCGGCGGCACGGTGCTGGTGCTGGGGCGCACCGGCCGCAACTTCGCGGCCGGTATGTCCGGCGGGACGGCCTACGTGCTGGACCTGGCGCCCGAGCTGGTCAACACCCAGGCGGTCGCCTCCGGCGAGCTGGTGCTCGACCCGCTGGCCGACGAGGACTGGGCGCTCGTCGAGCGGCTGCTGCGCGCGCACCGCGACGAGACGGGGTCACCGGTCGCGGCGCAGCTCCTCGAGGACGCCACCGGCACACGTGCGCGGTTCCGGCGCGTGGTGCCTGCCGAGTACGCCCGCGTGCGTGAGGCGTTGGCGAAGGTGGAGTCCGAGGGCCTGGACCCCGGCGCTCCTGGCGTCTGGGACGGCATCCTGGCGGTGGCGCGTGGCTGACCCGCGCGGCTTCCTCAAGGTGCGCCACCGCGAGCTGCCGCCAAACCGTCCCGTGCCCGTGCGGCTCCGGGACTTCAAGGACGTGCACGCGTCGCTGGCCGAGGGGCAGCCGTTCCTGGTGGAGCAGGCCGGGCGCTGCATGGACTGCGGCATCCCCTTCTGCCACAACGGGTGCCCGCTGGGCAACCTGATCCCGGAGTGGAACGACCTGGTGTGGCGTGGCCAGTGGTCGGACGCGATCGACCGGCTGCACGCCACCAACAACTTCCCCGAGTTCACCGGCCGGATCTGCCCGGCGCCCTGCGAGTCGAGCTGCGTGCTGGGGATCAACCAGCCGCCGGTGACCATCAAGAACGTCGAGGTCTCGATCATCGACGAGGCGTTCGAGCGCGGCTGGGTGGCGCCGAAGGTGCCGCAGCGGCTGACGGGGCACACGGTCGCCGTCGTCGGCTCGGGCCCGGCGGGCCTGGCCGCGGCACAGCAGCTGACGCGCGCCGGCCACACCGTCGCCGTGTACGAGCGCGACGACGCGATCGGGGGACTGCTGCGCTACGGGGTGCCCGACTTCAAGCTGGAGAAGCACCACATCGACCGGCGGCTGGCACAGATGGAGGCTGAGGGAACGAGGTTCCGCCCGGGGGTGGCGATCGGTCGTGACGTGACCTGGAACGACCTGCGCACGCGCTACGACGCCGTCGTGGTGGCCACCGGGGCCACCGTGCCGCGGGAGCTGGACCTGCCGGGACGTGACCTCACCGGTGTCCACGTGGCGATGGACTACCTCCACCAGGCGAACCTCGTCGCCGCCGGACGTGACGTCCCTGGCCAGATCACGGCCACCGGCAAGCACGTCGTCGTCATCGGCGGCGGGGACACGGGCTCCGACTGCGTGGGCACGGCCCTGCGCCAGGGAGCGGCCTCCGTGACGACGCTGGCGATCGGCCGCCGGCCGCCGCAGGACCGGCCCGCGGGGCAACCGTGGCCCACCGACCCGGTGCTCTTCGAGGTGTCGAGCTCGCACGAGGAGGGCGGCGAGCGCGCCTACCTCGCCTCGACGGTGGCGTACGTCGGCGGCGACGGCCAGGACGCGGGCCACGTGCGCGCGCTGCGCCTGGCGACCACCGAGTACCTGCCCGACGGACGGCGTGTGCCGATGGGTGGGACCGAACGCGACATCCCGGCGGACCTGGTGCTCATCTGCATGGGCTTCTCCGGGCCGGAGACCGCCGAGCTGACCGGCCAGCTCGGCGTGGAGCTGACCGAGCGTGGGCTCGTCGCCCGCGACGACGCGTTCGCGAGCTCGCTGCCGGGCGTGTTCGTCGCCGGGGACGCCGGTCGGGGCCAGTCGCTGATCGTCTGGGCCATCGCCGAGGGCCGCGCCGCGGCCGCGGCTGTCGACGCCTACCTCGAGGGCAGCAGCGAGCTGCCTGCGCCGGTCGCAGCGAGCACCACCGCCCTGCGGCCCTGAGTCCTCCCGAACGTACGAACGAAAGGCATAGGCTCCTCGTCATGCGCAGAGCGAAGATCGTCTGCACTATCGGTCCTGCGACCGAATCGCCGGAACAGATCCAAGCTCTCGTCGACGCGGGCATGGACGTCGCCCGTATCAACCGCAGCCACGGGACGCAGGCCGAGCACGAGCTGGTGTACCAGCGCGTGCGCGCCGCGTCCAAGGCGTCCGGGCGCTCGGTGGCCGTGCTGGTTGACCTCCAGGGCCCAAAGATCCGGCTCGGGCGGTTCATCGAGGAGCGCCACCAGCTCGAGGTCGGCGACATCTTCACCATCACCACCGAGGACGTCGAGGGCACGCGCGAGCTGGTGTCCACCACGTTCAAGGGCCTGCCCGGTGACGTGCGCCCCGGTGACCCGATCCTGATCGACGACGGCAAGGTGCTGGTCCGCGTCCAGGAGGTGGACGGGCCGCGCGTCGTGACGCGCGTCGAGGTCCCCGGCCCGGTCTCCAACAACAAGGGGCTCAACCTGCCGGGCGTCGCCGTGTCCGTGCCGGCGATGTCCGACAAGGACATGGCCGACCTGCGGTGGGCGCTGGGCCTGGGCGCGGACATCATCGCGCTGTCCTTCGTGCGCAACGCCGCCGACTACGACGACGTCCGGGCGATCATGGAGGACGAGGGCCGGGTGGTCCCGGTGATCGCCAAGATCGAGAAGCCGCAGGCGGTCGACAACCTCCAGGAGATCGTCTCCACGTTCGACGGCATCATGGTGGCCCGCGGCGACCTGGGTGTGGAGCTGCCGCTGGAGCAGGTGCCGCTGGTGCAGAAGCGGGCGGTCGAGATGGCCCGCCGCGCCGCCAAGCCGGTGATCGTCGCCACGCAGGTGCTGGAGTCGATGGTCACCAACCCTCGGCCCACCCGGGCCGAGGCGTCCGACTGCGCCAACGCCGTGCTCGACGGGGCCGACGCCGTCATGCTGTCCGGCGAGACCAGTGTGGGGGACTTCCCCATCGAGGCGGTCCGGACGATGGCCCGCATCATCGAGGTGACCGAGGAGTCCGGCGGCGAGCGGATCGCGCCGCTCGGCACGGTGGCCCGCACGCGCTCGGGCGCGATCACGCGGGCGGCGGCCGAGGTGGGCGAGACGCTCGGCGTGAAGTACCTGGTGACGTTCACGCAGTCGGGGGATTCCGCGCGCCGGATGTCGCGCCTGCGCTCGGGTATCCCGTTGGTGGCGTTGACCCCCGTCGACCAGGTGCGCAACGTTCTGTCACTGTCCTGGGGCGTTCAGACCTACCTGGTGCCGAGCGTCAACAGCACGGACGTCATGGTGTACCAGGTGGACCAGACGCTGCGCGCCAACGGCCTCGCCGAGGTGGGCGACACCGTCGTGGTCGTGGCCGGGACGCCGATCGGAGTCACGGGCTCCACGAACTCCATGGTGGTGCACCGCATCGGCGGCGAGGAGCCGTCGGGGATGGTGCCCCGCCGCTGACCGGCGGTCGCGTCAGGCGGAGAGGGCCGCGTGACGTTCCGCGGTCTCGATGCACTGCGGGCAGTGCGGGAGGTCGTCGGCGCCGGGCCGGCGGTTCCACCAGGGGATGTCCCGACCGGCGGGGCACTCGTCATCGTCGTGGTAGACCTGCTGGTCGGCCGGGTGCGCCGAGTGGTACGCCTTGACCAACATCTCCGGCCTCCTCGCCGTCGCTCCCCGCCGGTGCCGTGGCGGCTGCGCCACCGATGATGGGATGACGTTAGGCGCTGGGGTCGCGGTCGCCTGAGACTTCGGTCCCGTGAAGCCCGGCACTGGCGACGAGCCCGGCTCGGCCCGGCACGCCGGGGCGGTTCGGTGGCTCCCGGGGCCCGCGCCCCTAGCCTGGCGCCAGTCGAGTCGAGGAGGTGCGTCCGTGCAGGTCGCCGGGAGCAGGGAGCGTCAGGCGGTGCCGGGGCAGCCCGTCACCGTGGAGCCCCGCAAGCCGCCGCGGTGGTTGCCGCGCGCGCTGGTGATGGCGGTCGTCGCCGTGTTCGCCGGCATCTGGGCGTGGTACGCCATGCGGTCGCTGCGGGGCCTGGCGGTCAACCTGCTGGTGGCGTTCTTCGTCTCGCTGGTGCTCGAGCCGGTGGTGCTGTGGCTGGTGCGGCACGGCTGGCGCCGCGGCGGAGCGGCCGCGGCGGCGCTGTTCGGATCGCTGGTGCTGGGTGTTGCCGTCGTCGCGCTGTTCGGCAACCTGTTCGTCCAGCAGGCGGTGGCGCTGGTGCAGGCCGTCCCGGATCTCTACGAGGAGGTGGCCGGCTGGCTGGAGGGCCGATTCGGCCTGGACCTACCGGGCGTGCAGGACCTGATCCGGCAGGCGGCGAGCCAGTGGGGCGACGACGTGGCCAGCGGTGCCCTGCTGGTCGGGGGCGCACTGGTGGGGGCGCTGTTCGCGATCCTGACCGTGCTCCTGGTCTCCTACTACCTGCTGGCCTCGGGCCCCCGGTTCCGGGCGGCGGTGCTCGGATACGTGACGCCCGGGCGCCAGGAAGAGGTCCTGCGGTACTGGGCGATCACGCAGGTGAAGGTTTCCGACTTCATGAACACGCGGATCGTGCTCGCCGCGATCTCCACGGTGTGCATGGCCGTCTTCCTGCTGATCCTCGGTACCCCGTACGCGCTGCCGCTCGCCCTGTTCACGGGCGTGGTGTCGCAGTTCGTCCCCTCCATCGGCACCTACATCGGCGGGGCGCTGCCCGTGCTGGTCGCGCTGACGTCGCAGAGCGTGCTGCGGGCGCTGCTGGTGGTGGCCTTCGTCGTCGCCTACCAGCAGGTGGAGAACCTGTGGCTCTCACCGAAGATCTCCGCGCGGGCGCTCGAGATGAACCCGGCGGTCGCCTTCGTCGTGGTCCTCGGCTTCGGCGCGGTGTTCGGCGCGCTCGGGGCCTTTCTCGCACTGCCGATCGCCGCGACGTTCCAGGCGGTCCTCAACACGTATGTGCGGCGCCACGAGCTGGTGGAGTCCGAGATGCTCCACGACCCAGGGGCGGAGCCGCCCGACCAGGCGCCGTCGGGCACACCGGCCTCGACGGACTGAGCCCGCGACGGCGTCAGCGGTCGACGCGCGCGCCCCCGCCGGCGACGAGCTTGAGCACCTCGGCGCGCGTGGCCATCGACGTGTCGCCGGGCGTGGTCATCGCGAGGGCCCCGTGCGCGGCACCCCACTCGACCGCCGTCCGCAGGTCCTGTCCCTCGAGCAGCGCGGCGACGAGCCCCGACGCGAACGAGTCGCCGCCACCCACGCGGTCGAGGATCTCCAGGCCCGGCCGGTGCGTCGCCCGTACCAGGCCGGACTGCGGCGACCAGGCGAGCGCGCCCCAGTCGTTCACCGTGGCCGAGCGGACCGTCCTCAGGGTGGTCGCGATGGCGCGCAGCCCCGGGTACGCGGCGCTGACCCGCTCGATCATGGCGGCGAACGCGCCGGTGTCCAGGTCGGCGAGGCCGGCGTCCAGGCCCTCGACGGCGAAGCCGAGGGCGGCGGTGAAGTCCTCCTCGTTGCCGAGCATCACGTCGACGTGCGGCGCGACCGCGCGGTTGACCTCCTGCGCCCGGGCCTGCCCGCCGACGGCCTTCCAGAGCGAGGGGCGGTAGTTCAGGTCGTAGGAGACGACGGTGCCGTGCCGGTGGGCCGCCTGGACCGCCGCGAGCGTCGTGGCCGCCGAGGTGTCGGAAAGCGCGGCGTAGATGCCGCCGGTGTGCAGCCAGCGCACGCCGAGATCGCCGAACAGGTGGTCGAAGTCCACCTGGTCCGCCCGCAGCTGGCTGACCGCCGTGTGCCCGCGGTCGGAGACGCCCACCGCGCCGCGCACGCCGAAACCGCGCTCGGTGAAGTTCAGGCCGTTGCGCGCTGCCCGTCCCACGCCGTCGTACGGCAGCCAGGTGATGAGCGACGTGTCGACGCCCCCGGTCAGGACCAGGTCCTCGACGAGGCGGCCGACCTCGTTGTCCGCGAGGGCGGTCACCACCGCGGTGCGCAGCCCGAACGCGCGCCGCAGGCCGCGAGCGACGTTGTACTCCCCGCCGCCCTCCCAGACGCGGAGCTGCCGGGTGGTGCGGATCCGCCCCTCGCCGGGGTCCAGCCGCAGCATCACCTCACCCAGGGCGACGGCGTCGTAGCGGCAGGACTCGGCGGGACGCAGGTCGAGGACGGGCACGGTGCCTCCGGGTGGTCGTCGCGTGCGGTGTGGGCGCGCCGGGGGTGTCAGGGACGCGCCGCGCGGGCCGTCGCGACCGCGGCGGACACGAGGTCCACCAGGCCGGCCCGGTCGTGCGCCGCCACCCGGTCGGCCGGCACCATCCACGACCCACCGACGGCCAGCACGGCACTCACGGCGAGGTACTCGGCGAGGTTGGCGGGGCCGATCCCGCCGGTGGGCACGAACTTCACGCCACCGAACGGAGCGGCGAGCGCCTTGATGGCGGCGGCGCCGCCCGAGGTGCCGGCCGGGAAGAACTTCACCGTGTCGAGGCCCAGCTCGAGCGCGGCCTGCACCTCGGTGGCCGTGACGGCGCCCGGGAGCGCGGGCACGCCGTGCTCGGCGCACCGCTCGACCACGGCGCGGCTGGTACCGGGGGACACCACGTAGCGCGCGCCCGCGGCGACGGCGGCGTCCACCTGGTCCACGGTGAGCACGGTCCCGGCGCCGACGAGCACGTCGCCGCGGTCGGCCATCGCGCGGATCGAGTCCGCGGCCGCCGCCGTGCGGAACGTGATCTCCGCGACCGGCAGGCCCCCGGCGACGAGCGCCTCGGCGAGGAGTGCCGCGTCGGCGGCGTCCTGCAGCACCACCACGGGCACGATGCGGTGCTGGGCCAGGTCTTCGAACACGTTCACGGCGGCGCCTCCCACTCGGCAGGCGTTGCGCTAGGCGCAACGCCAATTTCGCTGAACGGTGCGATGCTCCCATACGCCCCCGGGGTGGGCCAAGCCGCCGGCGCCCCGCACCGGCCTGCCGGTCACCCCGCGGAGGAGCCGGGTAGACGGATCCCGGGCGGCAGGAGCGGCGGCAGCACCGCCCGCAGCCGCTCGCGCAGCGCCGCCGCCCTGCGCGCGCCCATCCGCTCGACGGGTGCGGTGACGCTCACCGCGGCGATCGCGGCCTCGCCACGCAGCAGCGGGACGGCCACGCAGGCGATCCCCGGCTCGTTCTCCTCGGTCTCGGAGGCGAACCCGTCGCGGCGCGCTCCCGCGACCACGTCCCAGAGCGCAGCGACGTCGGCCGAGGCACCCTCGGCGTACGTCGCCAGCGTGTCCGGCCCGGTGACGCGATAGGCCAGGAGGGCCCGGCCGAGCGCGGTGGTCACTGCCGGCTGGCGCCGCCCGATCGCGGACCAGACCCGCACCGGGCGCTCGGGCTCCACCTTGTCGAGGTAGACGATCTGCCGGCCGCTGAGCACGCCGAGGTGGACCAGCTCGTCGACGTCCCGCGCGAGCGCCACGAGCGCGGGGTGCAGCAGCGCGGGGAGGTTGTCCTGGGCGAGGTACGACTCGCCGAGCGCCACCGCGGCGCCCCCCAGCGCATAGGCGCCGGTGCCGGGATCCTGGGCGACGAAGTCGCGGTACCGCAGCGCGGCCAGCGTGCGGTGCGCGGTGGTCTTGTGGACCCCGAGCCGGGTCGCCACCTCGGCCAGGACCAGGCCCTGCGGGCCGGCACCGGCCAACAGGTCCAGCACGACGAGCGCGCGGTCGACCGCCTCGATGGGCGTCGGCGGGCGGGCCTCGTCGGTCATGGCCGACAGCCTAGGAGCCGGAGGCAGGGCCAGAGCCGGAGCCGGAGCCGGAGCCGTAGCCGGGGCCGAGCGCCGGCCCGGCACCCGCGCCGGGTCGCTCGTTGCCGGATCCTCAGGGCGCAGTCGCGCGTGCCGATATCACTCGTGTGGGGGACACCGGCGCGGCGGCGGGTCATCCGAGCAGCCGTCCTACCTGGTCAGCGCGATATCCTCCGCGCGGCGCGGCGCTTGCCCGGGGGCCGTTCTGAGGAGACTCGCGGACATGGAGATCGTGGGCGTGGTCGCCCCGGACCATCTGGGTGGCGATGTGGGGCTCGCTGCCGCCCGTGCCGTGCGGCTGGTCTGCGAAGGCGCGGACCTCGTCGACATCGACACGATCGCGGGTGAGGCGCTCCTGGACGAGCGCGGCCTCGCGCGACTGGTGCGCCGCCTGCTCGCCGAGGGTGTCCCGGTCGGGGTGACGACGACGAGCGTGGACGCGGTGGTGAGCGCGGTGGACGCCGGCGCACGCGTGGTCTGCGACCCGTCCGGTGGGTCCCTGGACCCGTTCATGCTGCGGATCGTGGCGGCGGCCGGGGTCCGGTACGTCATGGGCCAGTCCGTCGCGCGGGCGCCCGCAGCGCGTCCGGCCACCCCGGCGGGCTTCCGCGACCGGGCGGCACGGCGGGTGGGAGCGCTGCTGGACGCCGGGCTCGACCCCGACCAGGTGGTGCTCGACTCGGGTGTGGGGCACTACCTGCGCGACGACTCCCGGTGGGACGTCCTGGAGCACCTGGAGCTGCTGGCGCGCGCGGGCTACCCCGTCCTCGTCGACGCGTCCTGGCCCGCGCTGTTCGCAGCCTCCCGTCCGGAGGAGGACGACGGGTGGGCGGAGGAGCAGGACGCTGCGGCGGTCGGGGTCTGCGTGGTCGCGGCCAGCGCGAACGCGTGGGGCGTCCGCGTGGACGACGTCGCGCGGGCGGCGGCCGTCTTGCGTGGCCCCGCGGGCTGGAGCCGGCACGGGACCGGGACGCATGCTCGCTAGAGTTTGCGGCGGCGGGGGTGGCGACGACGGGGTCTCGGGCCGAGGAGGACCACATGGGTGACGTTGTTCCGTTCCGCGTCGCGCGGCGCGGGGGATACGAGCCGGGCGATGTCGACCGTGCGGTCGGGGACCTGCGCACGGCGGTGGCGACCCTCGAGCAGCAGCTGGCCGCCGCAGAGGCCGGGCGCATCGCGGCGGATGCCGGCCGCGCGGCCGCCGACAAGACCGCCGAGCGGCTGAACCGCGAGCTGGTCGAGGCGCGGATCGCCGCTCAGCGGATCCACGCCAAGCCGACGTTCGCCGACCTCGGGGCGGCGTTCGAGCAGACGCTGCGGCTCGCCGAGGAGCAGGCCGCGAAGATGATCCGCGAGGCGTCCGCCGAGGCGAAGGCCCTGCGTGACAGCGCGAAGGCCGAGGCGGAGGAGCTGCGGCGGTCGTCGACACAGACCGCTGACGCGTTGGTGCAGGAGGCCGAGCAGCGCGCCGTGGAGCTGCGCAGCGCTGCCGAGCGCAAGGCCGCCGAGATCGAGACCCGCACCGAGGCGCTGCTGGTGGAGGCGCGCACGGCCAAGGAGGAGGCCGAGCTGCAGGCCGCTGGCATCCGTTCCGACGCCGAACGGTTCGCCGCCGAGGCGCGCGCCGCCATCCACGCGGAGATCGAGGACGCCAAGTCGGAGATCACGCTGCTGCGCCAGCTGGCCGAGCGCGACGAGCTGCGGGTGCGCAGCGAGATCAAGACGATGCAGGACGAGGCGGAGCAGGAGCGCCTCGCGCTGCACACGGAGGCCACGCGCCAGGTGCAGCGACGCCAGGAGGAGGCGGGCCGGGTGCTCGCCGACGTGACGGCGCGCGCCAACGCCCTCAACGCCGAGGCGGAGGAGCACCTGTCGCGGGCGCGCGAGGACGCCGGCACGCTGATCGGCACCGCGCGCGCGCACGCCGTCGACCTGCTGTCCACCGCCCAGGAGCGGGCCGCCAAGCTCGCGACGCGCTCGAACGAGCACGCGGCACGGATGCTCGCCGACGCCGAGCTGCGGCTCGCCGTGCTGGAGGACCAGCGCCAGATCATCGAGGAGTTCGCCTTCGAGCTGCGCTCGCTCTCGTCGGGCGACCGTGTCATCGCCGTCGAGGCGCCGACGGCCCGGCTCGAGCTGCTGGGCCAGCTGGGCGACGGGGCCGGGCTGGTGACGCAGGCGGGCACTCCGGAGGACGACGAGCGGGCGGAGGCGCCGGCGCAACCGGCGGAGGCCTGACGTCGCCGTACCGCGACGGCGGAACATGGGCGGTCGCGAATCTGAGACCACCGTGGGTGGGTTGGGTGCCCCGGGCGGGATTTGAACCCGCACTGGATCGGGTTTGAGCCGAACGCCTCTGCCTGTTGGGCTACCGGGGCCGCACCCGCAGGATAGTGCGCTCGCCGTGCGGCACGGACCGCGCACTACGCTGTGCCGGTGACCACGAAGGACTCAGAGAACCCCGCCGAGCTCGACCTGACCGCCGCCCCGCGGCCGGCCGCCGAGAAGGTGGCACCGTCCCGCAGGGCGTCGCGCCGTGCCGTCGTCGCCGAGGACGAGGCGCTCATCCGCATGGACGTCGTCGAGACGCTGCGGGAGGCCGGGTTCGACGTGGTGGGCGAGGCGGGCAACGGCGAGGAGGCCGTCGCGCTGGCGACGGAGCTCAAGCCGGACGTGGTGGTGATGGACGTGAAGATGCCCGTGCTGGACGGCATCTCCGCGGCCGAGCAGATCGCCAAGGCGCACCTGGCGCCCGTGGTGCTGCTGACGGCGTTCTCGCAGACCGAGCTGGTCGAGCGGGCGCGGGACGCGGGGGCGATGGCCTACGTCGTCAAGCCGTTCAGCCCGGCGGACCTGCTGCCGGCGGTGGAGATCGCGATCTCCCGCTACGCACAGATCGGCGCGCTCGAGGCCGAGGTGGCGGACCTGACGGAGCGGTTCGAGACCCGCAAGCGGGTGGACCGCGCCAAGGGTCTGCTGATGACCAAGATGGGCCTGTCGGAGCCCGAGTCGTTCCGCTGGATCCAGAAGACGTCGATGGACCGCCGCCTGACGATGCGCGAGGTCGCCGACGCCGTGATCGAGCAGGTCGGCGGCTCGTCGAGCTGAGGCGGCCCGGGGCCGGCCGGACAGGGGCTGGTCGCGGACCCGGACGATGGTCCATGATCGGGGCACGGCGCACCGCGGGGGTGGGGTGAGCCGGACCCACCGGTTCCCGCGAGGAGGTTCGCGCCGTGCGTCCTGGTGTTGATGTCCGCCCCGCGATCGGCGAGGACCTGGACGGTCTGGTCGAGCTGTGCCTCGAGGCTCGTGACGAGCTGCGGGTGGGGTCGCAGCTGTGCACCGACGACCCCCAGCGGCTGCGTGACCAGCTGGTGCTGCTGATGTCCACGCCCGGCGGCACGGTGCTCACGGGCCAGGTGGACGGCGAGGTGCGCGGGCTGCTGCTGGCGCGCATCGTCGGCGGGGGGCTGTTCTCCGACGTGGTCGCGTTCAACCTCGAGGCGATCTACGTGCGCTCGTCGGCCCGCCGGCGCGGGCTGGGGCACGCGATGCTGACCGCCGCGGTGGCACTGGCGGAGGAGGCCGGCGCCACCGAGGTGCTGGCGTCGCCGCTGCCGGGTGCGCGCGGCATGCACCGCTTCCTGGCCCGGGTCGGGTTCGCGCCGGCCGCGTCCCACCGCGTCGTGACGACGAGCGCGCTGCAGCGCCGCCTGCACGCCGACACCCCGTGCCCCGTCAGCACGGCCACCGGCCAGCTGCCGCGGCGCCGGATCGAGGACCTCATCGCACGGCGACGCCAGGCGCGCGACGCCGAGGCCGGGGGTCAGGCGCGGCGGTCCATCAGCATGCAGGTGAGCCGGGCCGTGCAGACCCGGCGGTCGTCGTCGTCGAGCACCGTCACCTCGTAGGTCGCCAGGCGCCCGCCCAGGTGCAGGGCCGTGGCGGTGCCGTGCACCCGGCCGGTGCGCGCCGAGCGGTGGTGGGTCGCGTTGAGCTCGATCCCGACGGCCAGCCGGTCGGGACCGGCGTGCGCGGCGGCGGCCAGCGAGCCCAGGGTCTCCGCGAGCGCCGCGGTGGCACCCCCGTGGAGCAGCCCGTAGGGCTGCGTGTTGCCGTCGACCGGCATCGAGCCGGTGGCGCGTTCCGCCGTCACCTGCTCGACGGTGATGCCGAGACGCTCCAGGAGCGCGCCGTAGGTCGGGGGGAGGCTGTCGGTCATGCCGGATAGGTTGACACCGTGAGCCCGACGCAGCCAGCACCGACACCGGCCGCACGGCCCCGCCTCCTGCTCGTCGACGGCCACTCGATGGCGTACCGGGCGTTCTTCGCCCTCCCGGTGGAGAACTTCGCCACCTCGTCGGGCCAGCCGACCAACGCCGTGTTCGGCTTCACGTCGATGCTGGCCAACCTGTTGCGCGACGAGCAGCCGACGCACGTCGCGGTCGCCTTCGACCTGGGGCGCCAGACGTTCCGGACGGAGCGCTTCAGCGCGTACAAGGCGAACCGCTCCGAGACGCCGGAGCCGTTCCGTGGGCAGGTGGACGTGATCCGCCGACTGCTGGAGACCATGCAGATCCCCGTGCTGACGGCCCCGGGCTTCGAGGCCGACGACGTCCTGGCGACGCTCGTGGCGCGGGCGCGCGAGGCGGGCATGGACGTGCTCGTCTGCTCCGGCGACCGCGACGCCTTCCAGCTGGTCGACGAGCACACCACGGTGCTGTACCCGGTGCGCGGCGTCTCGGAGATGAGCCGCATGACGCCGGCGGCGGTGGAGGAGCGCTACGGCGTGCCCCCCGCGTCGTACCCCGACCTCGCGGCGCTGGTCGGCGAGACGAGCGACAACCTGCCCGGCGTGCCGGGGGTGGGGCCGAAGACAGCGGCGAAGTGGATCCTCCAGTACGGCGGGCTCGAGGGAGTGCTCGCCGCCGCGCCGGGCATCGCCGGCAAGGCGGGGGAGTCGCTGCGCGAGCACCTCGAGCAGGTGCGCCTCAACCGGCAGCTCAACGCTCTCGTCTCCGACCTCGACCTGCCGCTGGGGCCCGGGGAGCTCGCGGCCCGGCCCTGGGACCGGCAGGCGCTGCACACGATCCTCGACGAGCTGGAGTTCCGGGCGCTCCGGGACCGGCTCTTCGCGCTGATCCCCGACGAGGGCCCGGTCGAGGCCGTCGCCGCCGGTCAGCTGGTGCTCGACGAGGTGCCGGCGGGCGGCCTGCGCGCCTGGCTCGATGCCCGGGTCGGGCAGCTGCTGGGCCTGGACGTCACGGGCCGGGGCTCGCCCGCGGGCGGCGACGCGTGGGGTGTCGCACTGGCCGCCGAGGGCGGGCGGTCGGTGGTGTACGACCTGGCGGAGATCGACCCGGCCGACGAGTCCGCGCTGGCGCGCTGGCTGGCCGACGAGGACGCGCCCAAGGGCGTCCACGCGGCGAAGACGGCCTGGCACGCGCTGGCCGGCCGCGGACTGCCGCTGGCGGGCGTGGTGTTCGACACCGAGCTCGCGGCGTACCTGTGCCAGCCGGACCGGCGCGCCTACGACCTGCCCGACCTGGCGATCGGGTACCTCCACCGCGAGCTGGGGGAGCAGGACGACGGGGCGCAGGGCGCGCTCGACCTGGCTCTCGGGGGCGTGGACGACGACCGGCGTGCCGCGGTGCGTGCGGTCGCGGTACGCGACCTGGTGGACGTGCTCGGTGGCGAGCTCGCGGACCGGGGCGCGCAGCCGCTGCTCGCCGAGGTGGAGCTGCCGCTGCAGCGGGTGCTGTCCGGCATGGAGCGGACCGGCATCGCGGTGGACGACGGCTACCTGGCCACGCTGGAGAAGGAGTTCGACGGGCAGGTGCAGCGCGCCGCGGGCGAGGCGTACGCGGTGATCGGGCGCGAGGTGAACCTCGGTTCGCCCAAACAGCTCCAGGAGGTGCTGTTCGACCAGCTCGCCATGCCCCGCACCAAGAAGATCAAGACCGGCTACACCACCGACGCGGCAGCGCTCCAGGAGCTGTTCGTCCGCACCGGGCACCCGTTCCTCGCCGCGCTGCTGGCCCACCGCGACGCGATCAGGCTGCGCCAGGTGGTGGAGCTGCTGCGCCGGTCGGTGGCGGCGGACGGCCGCATCCACACCACGTTCCAGCAGACCATCGCCGCCACCGGCCGGCTCTCGTCCACCGAGCCGAACCTCCAGAACATCCCGATCCGCACCGAGGCCGGTCGCCAGATCCGCCGGGCCTTCGTCGTCGGCGGCGGGTACGAGGCGCTGCTGACCGCCGACTACTCGCAGATCGAGATGCGGATCATGGCGCACCTGTCCAACGACACGGCGCTGATCGAGGCGTTCCGCTCCGGCGAGGACCTGCACTCGTACGTCGCGTCGCGCGTGTTCGACGTCGAGCCCGGCGCGGTCACCCCCGACCAGCGCTCGAAGATCAAGGCGATGAGCTACGGCCTGGCGTACGGGCTCAGCTCGTTCGGCCTGTCGCAGCAGCTGTCGATCGACGTCTCCGAGGCCGCGCGGCTGATGGACGACTACTTCGCGCGGTTCGGCGGGGTGCGCCGCTACCTGACGGGCGTGGTCGACGAGGCCCGCACGACGGGGTACACGGCGACGATCCTCGGCCGGCGGCGGTACGTGCCGGACCTGCTGAGCGACAACCGGTCGCGGCGGGACGCGGCGGAGCGGGTGGCGCTCAACGCGCCGATCCAGGGCTCGGCGGCGGACCTGATCAAGCTGGCGATGCTCGGGGTGGACCGCGAGCTGCGGCGCCGCGGCCTGACGTCCCGGATGCTGCTGCAGGTGCACGACGAGCTGGTGCTGGAGGTGTCACCGGGGGAGCGCGAGGAGGTGGAGGCCCTGGTGCGCGAGCAGATGGGTGCCGCGGACCTCGCCGTCCCGGGCGGGCCGCTGTCGGTGCCGCTCGACGTGTCCGTCGGCACCGGTCGCGACTGGCACGAGGCCGGCCACTAGCCCGGACCGACGGCGCGCAGGCACCGGCCTACGCCGGCCGGTGCGCCGCGACGACGAGCGTGCCCGGGAGCCGCGCCCCGCGCACGGGCCCCCAGCCGCCCCAGACCTCCGTGCGTCCCGCCGGCCACTCGGGCTCCACCAGCCGGTCGACCACCAGCCCCGCCCCGGTCACCTCGCCCACCAGGTCGCCCAGCGTCCGGTGGTACTCGACGTAGAGCACGGCGCCGGACGCGCCCGTCTCCACGTAGGGCGTGCGGTCGAAGTACGAGCGTGCGGCGGTCAGCCCGCCCTCGCCGGGGTCGTCGGGGAAGGGCCACCGCAGCGGGTGCGTGGTGGCGAACACCCAGCGCCCGCCGGGTCGCAGCACGCGCGCCACCTCGGCGTGGACGCGTCCGGCGTCGGGGACGAAGGGCAGCGCGCCGAACGCGGTGAAGGCGACGTCGAAGCTCGCGTCCGCGAACGGCAGGGCGCGCGCGTCCGCCTGCACCCGCTGGGTGCGGATGCCGGTGGCGCGGTCCAGCCGCTCCGCGGCGGCGAGCATCCCGCCGGAGACGTCGGTGGCGACCACGGCGACGCCGCGGGCCGTCAGCCAGCGGGCGCACTGCGCGGCACCGGCGCCGACCTCGAGGACCCGCGCCCCCGACAGGTCGCCCAGCAGCCCGGCGTCCGCCTCGCGCAGCCCCTCGGGACACCAGAGGAAGTCCGCCGCCCCGAGGGTGGCACCGTGCTCGTCGAGGTATTCCTGCGCGTGGGCGTCCCACCAGCCGCGCGCGGCGGCGCCGCCGGCCTCGTCGGGCACCGCGTGGTAACCGGCGGAGGCGACGGGCTCCCGCCCGGTGGGGACGCTCACCCGGGCATCTTCCCGTAGCGCGGGCCCGGCGAAGGTCCGGGTCGCGCCGGGCGCGGCTGGCTAGGCTGAGCCGGGCTCGCCGGCGGGCCCCGCGACGACGACGAAGGAGTGCCCGGTGCGAGTCGGACTGCTGACGGGTGGCGGCGACGTCCCCGGCCTCAACGCGGCGATCCGTGCGGTGGTCAAGCACGGCGAGCTGGCACACGGCCACTCGATCGTCGGCTTCCGCAACGGCTGGAAGGGCGTGGTCGAGGGCGACGTCCGGCTGCTCAACCGGCAGGACATCCGCAACGTGCTCGCCACCGGCGGGACCCTGCTGGGCACCGCCCGGTACCACCCGCACCGGAACCCCGGCGGCATCGAGGCGGCGCTCGCCACGCTGGAGCAGGAGCGCATCGAGGCGCTGATCTGCATCGGCGGGGACGGCACCATCTACGCCGCGAGCGAGGTGGCCAAGGCCGGCGTCAAGGTGGTGGCGATCCCGAAGACGATCGACAACGACGTGTGGGGCACGGAGCGCTCGATCGGGTTCGACACCGCCGTGACGATCGCCACCGAGGCGATCGACCGGATCCACACCACGGCGGAGAGCCACAACCGCGTGATGATCGTCGAGGTGATGGGCCGCTCCGCGGGCTGGATCGCCGTCACCGCGGGGATCGCGGGCGGCGCCGAGATCGTCCTGGCTCCCGAGGACCCGTTCGACATCGAGCGGGTGGTGCGCACGCTGACGCACCGGCACCGGGCGCACGCGAGCTTCTCGATCGTCGTCGTCGCGGAGGGCGCCGTGCCCGCGGAGGGCACCGCGATGAGCTACCGGACCGAGGTGGGCAAGTTCGGCGAGATCGTCGCCGGTGCGATCGGGGAACGCCTCAAGGTGGAGATCGAGGAGCGCACGGGCTTCGACACCCGGGTGACCGTGCTCGGGCACGTGCAACGGGGCGGGATCCCCACCGCGGCCGACCGCATCCTGGCGTCGAGGTTCGGCGTCGCGGCGATCGACGCGGTCAGCGAGGGCCGTAGCCAGGTGATGACGGCGATCCGCGGGGACCGCGTGGAGCTGGTGGACTTCGCCGAGGTGGCGGGGCGCAGCCAGCCCGTGCCGCCGGACCTGCTCGAGGTGGCCCGCGAGCTCGCGTGACGAGGGCCGGCGGGTCCGCCGGGAGGGTCCCGAACGGCCCTGACGCGGGCTTGGTCGGTGCGCCGTGCGCCAGGTAGGCTAGGCGGCGGTGCCGCGCGCCCACTTCTCGCCGCCCAAGCGGGTGACGGACGAAGACGAACAGGTCGCAGCGCCGCAACAGACCCACCCATCATCCTGTCCGCACTACTTCCTGTCCGCATCGGAGTCCACCACTACATGAGCATCTCCACCCCCGCCAAGCCCGTCGCCCAGCAGGTCGCGGTCAACGACATCGGTACGGCCGAGGACCTGATGGCCGCGATCGACGCGACCATCAAGTACTTCAACGACGGCGACATCGTCGAGGGCACCATCGTCAAGGTCGACCGCGACGAGGTCCTGCTCGACATCGGCTACAAGACCGAGGGCGTCATCCCCTCCCGCGAGCTGTCCATCAAGCACGACGTGGACCCCGGCGAGGTCGTCACGGTCGGCGACGTGGTCGAGGCCCTCGTCCTCCAGAAGGAGGACAAGGAGGGCCGGCTGATCCTGTCCAAGAAGCGCGCCCAGTACGAGCGCGCCTGGGGCACGATCGAGAAGATCAAGGAGGAGGACGGCGTCGTCACCGGCACCGTCATCGAGGTGGTCAAGGGCGGCCTGATCCTCGACATCGGCCTGCGCGGCTTCCTTCCGGCTTCCCTGGTGGAGATGCGCCGCGTGCGCGACCTCGCCCCGTACGTGGGCAAGGAGATCGAGGCGAAGATCATCGAGCTGGACAAGAACCGCAACAACGTGGTCCTGTCCCGCCGCGCGTGGCTCGAGCAGACCCAGTCCGAGGTCCGCTCGACCTTCCTGCAGACCCTGCAGAAGGGTCAGGTCCGCGAGGGCGTCGTCTCGTCGATCGTCAACTTCGGCGCGTTCGTCGACCTCGGCGGCGTGGACGGCCTCGTCCACGTCTCGGAGCTGTCGTGGAAGCACATCGACCACCCGAGCGAGGTCGTCGAGGTGGGCCAGCCGGTGACGGTCGAGGTGCTCGACGTCGACTTCGACCGCGAGCGCGTCTCCCTGTCGCTCAAGGCGACCCAGGAGGACCCGTGGCAGGCGTTCGCCCGGACGCACGCCATCGGCCAGGTCGTCCCCGGCAAGGTGACCAAGCTGGTGCCGTTCGGCGCGTTCGTGCGCGTCGAGGACGGGATCGAGGGCCTGGTCCACATCTCCGAGCTGGCCGTGCGCCACGTGGAGATCCCGGAGCAGGTGGTCCAGGTCAACGACGACGTGTTCGTCAAGGTGATCGACATCGACCTGGAGCGCCGCCGGATCTCGCTGTCGCTCAAGCAGGCGAACGAGGGCTTCGACCCGGCGTCGGAGGACTTCGACCCGTCGCTCTACGGCATGGCCGCGGAGTACGACGAGCAGGGCAACTACAAGTACCCGGAGGGCTTCGACCCGACGACGAGCGAGTGGCTGCCCGGCTACGAGGCGCAGCGCGAGGCCTGGGAGGCGCAGTACGCCACCGCCCACGAGCGCTGGGAGGCGCACCGCAAGCAGGTCGCTGCCGCCGCGGCGGCGGACGCCGAGGCGGCGACGAGCGGGGACAGCGGCGCCGTGCCGTCGTCGTACTCGTCGGCGTCCGACGAGGCCACCGGCACGCTCGCCTCGGACGAGGCGCTCGCCGCGCTGCGCGAGAAGCTGACCGGCAACTGACCCACGCGGTCCACGACGGGGCCGGTCACCTTCGGGTGGCCGGCCCCGTCGCCGTCCCCGGTCCGGGCGGGCGCGCCGGCGCGGCGTCCGGCACGATGGGCCCATGCAGCGGATCGGGCTCACGGGCGGCATCGCGGCCGGCAAGTCCGTGGTGGCGCGTCGCCTTACCGAGCTCGGCGCGGTGGTGATCGACTCCGACGAGCTGGCGCGGCAGGTCGTCGCTCCAGGCACCACCGGCTACGACGCGGTGGTCGAGGCCTTCGGTGCGGGCGTCGTCGGCCCGGACGGGGCGCTGGACCGGCCCGCGCTCGGGCGTCTGGTGTTCGCGGACACGGCCGCCCGACGACGGCTGGAGGCGATCGTCCACCCGCAGGTGCGGCGGCTGGCGGCGGAGCGCGAGGCCGCCGCCGCGGCGGCGGACCCCGACGTGGTCGTCGTGCACGACATCCCGCTCCTGGTGGAGACCGGACAGGCGGACTCGTTCGGGCTCGTGGTCACCGTGGCCGCTCCGGCGGTGCTGCGCGTGGAGCGGCTGGTGCGGCTGCGCGGGATGGCGCGCGCGGACGCCGAGGCGCGGGTCGCGGCCCAGGCGAGCGACGAGGAGCGCGAGGCCGCGGCGGACGTGGTGCTGGACGGCACCGGGCCGGACGAGCAGCTGCGGGCCCAGGTGGACGCGCTGTGGGACCGCCTGCTCGCCGAGCGCGACCAGGAGGAGGGCGAGGCGTAGCCGTCCGGGCGCGCGCCCTGATCCGCCCGGGTGAAGCCTCGGCCTGGGACGAAAGTCCGCGACGTGCGATGCCGAGAACTGCGCCGGGTGCATCAAGGCGGTCGGGCGCAGCGGTACGGCGGCCGACCCTCGGCTTCGGGGGTGGCGATGATGTCGACGTCGGCCGTGGGGACACGCGGGTGGGCGGCCCGTCCGTGGCAGTCGAAGGCGTCGGTGTCGATCCAGTCGGCGCAGCTGACGCCGACGCGGATGCTGGAGCTCGCGGTGCATGCGGCGACCGGCGTGCAGGACGACCGCGGGTGGGTGTCGGTGCGTGGCCGTTCCAGCACCCGGGTGGACCTGCGCGTGCGGGACCTGGTGCGGGTGGAGACGGCCGCGGTGCTCTTCTTCCACGTCGAGGTGGCGCGCGTCTCGGGCGGGGTGACGGCCCGCACGGCGGTCGACGAGTACCAGGTCAACGAGTCGGGGCTGCACGCGCTGGTGGCCGTGGGGAACCGGAAGGTGCTGGGCTACCCGTCCTACGAGCGCTACATGGAGGCGTTCGGGCAGCTGGTGCAGGGTCAGGACGGGGCCGCGACCGTGCTGCTCACCTCCGGTCGGTAGTCCGGCAGCGGCCCTGTCGGCGGGGCGACGTACGGTGGTGGCATGCGTCCCGTCACCGATCTGCAGCGCACGGTGTCGCCGTTCCAGGTGATCAGCGAGTACACCCCCAGCGGCGACCAGCCCACGGCGATCGCGGACCTGGCGCGCCGCATCAACGCCGGTGAGAAGGACGTCGTCCTGCTGGGGGCGACGGGCACCGGGAAGTCGGCCACGACGGCCTGGCTGATCGAACAGGTGCAGCGCCCGACGTTGGTGATGGCGCCCAACAAGACCCTCGCGGCGCAGCTGGCCACCGAGTTCCGGGACCTGCTGCCCAACAACGCGGTCGAGTACTTCGTCTCCTACTACGACTACTACCAGCCCGAGGCGTACATCGCGCAGACGGACACCTACATCGAGAAGGACTCGTCGATCAACGACGAGGTCGAGCGGCTGCGGCACTCGGCCACCAGCTCGTTGCTCACCCGCCGCGACGTCGTCGTCGTCGCGACCGTCAGCTGCATCTACGGCCTGGGCACCCCGCAGGAGTACGTCGACCGGATGGTGACGCTCCAGGTCGGGGACGTGGTGGACCGCGACCAGCTGCTGCGGCGGTTCGTCACGATGCAGTACACGCGCAACGACATGGCGTTCACGCGCGGCACCTTCCGCGTGCGCGGGGACACGGTCGAGATCATCCCGGTGTACGAGGAGCTCGCGGTGCGCATCGAGTTCTTCGGCGACGAGATCGAGGCGATCGCCACGCTCCACCCGCTGACGGGGGACGTGGTGCGCTCCGAGACGCAGGTCCACGTGTTCCCCGCGACCCACTACGTCGCCGGGCCCGAGCGCATGGAGCGCGCCATCTCCGGCATCGAGTCGGAGCTCGAGGGCCGGCTGGCCGAGTTCGAGCGGCAGGGCAAGCTGCTCGAGGCGCAGCGGCTGCGGATGAGGACGACGTACGACATCGAGATGATGCGGCAGATCGGCTCGTGCTCCGGGATCGAGAACTACTCGCGGCACATCGACGGCCGGCCGGCGGGCAGCGCGCCGAACACGCTGCTCGACTTCTTCCCGGAGGACTTCCTCCTGGTGATCGACGAGTCCCACGTCACCGTGCCGCAGATCGGTGCGATGTTCGAGGGCGACATGTCGCGCAAGCGCAGCCTGGTGGACCACGGGTTCAGGCTGCCGAGCGCCATCGACAACCGGCCGCTGCGCTGGGAGGAGTTCGTCGAGCGGATCGGCCAGACGGTGTACCTGTCGGCGACGCCCGGCGCCTACGAGCTGTCGATGTCCGACGGCGTCGTCGAGCAGATCATCCGGCCGACCGGCCTGGTGGACCCGCAGGTGGTGGTCAAGCCGACCAAGGGACAGATCGACGACCTGCTGGGCGAGATCCACGAGCGGGTGGACCGCAACGAACGTGTGCTGGTGACCACGCTGACGAAGAAGATGGCCGAGGACCTCACCGACTACCTGCTGGAGAAGGGCGTCCGGGTGCGCTACCTCCACTCGGAGGTGGACACGCTGCGCCGCGTGGAGCTGCTGCGCGGGTTGCGCCTGGGCGAGTTCGACGTCCTGGTCGGCATCAACCTGCTGCGCGAGGGCCTGGACCTGCCGGAGGTCTCGCTCGTGGCGATCCTCGACGCCGACAAGGAGGGCTTCCTGCGCTCGGGGACGTCGCTGATCCAGACGATCGGGCGCGCCGCCCGCAACGTCTCGGGCCAGGTCCACATGTACGCGGACCGCATCACCGCAGGGATGGCGACGGCGATCGACGAGACCAACCGGCGCCGCGAACGGCAGGTGGCCTACAACACCCAGCACGGCATCGACCCGACGCCGCTGCGCAAGAAGATCAACGACATCACCGACCTGCTGGCGCGCGAGGACGCGGACACCGCGGAGCTGATCGGCGGTGCGGGGCGGCAGGCGAGCCGCGGCAAGGCGCCCGTGCCCGGCTTCGGGTCCCGTGCTCCGCGCGACGAGCGCACGCGCCTGGCCGGGGCGGCGGCGGGCGACCTCGCCGGCCTCATCCAGGAGCTGACCGACCAGATGCACGCCGCGGCGGCGGAGCTGCAGTTCGAGCTGGCCGCGCGGCTGCGCGACGAGATCGCGGGGCTGAAGAAGGAGCTGCGGCAGATCCACGCCGCCACCGCGTGACGCGCGTCGACGTGACCGGCCGGAGCGTGACCTAGACTGGCGCACGTTGAAGGGGAGTACCCCTCCGCGTGCGCGTCGTCATCACGACGGCTCAGGCCGCTCCGGCGCGTGCGGTCCGCCGGCCTTCGGGCCCTGGGCGGGGGAGACCTTCGGTATCGAGCGATGCCCCGAACCGAAGGAGCGCAGTCATGGACGTCCCCGTATGGGTGTGGTTGGCCACCGTCGCCGCCGTCCTGGTGTTGTTCGTCGTCGACTTCTACGCCCATGTGCGCACGCCGCACTTCCCGGCGTTCCGGGAGGCGGCCGTCTGGTCCGCGGTGTACATCGGCTTGGCGCTGGCGTTCGGGGTGGGCCTGTGGGCCGTCGCCGGCACGGAGCGCGGCGCCGAGTACTTCGCGGGCTACGTCACCGAGAAGAGCCTGTCGGTGGACAACCTCTTCGTCTTCCTCATCCTCATGACCCGGTTCCGCGTACCGCGGGACTACCAGCAGAAGGTGCTGCTGGTGGGCGTGGGCATCGCCCTGGTGCTCCGCGGCCTGTTCATCTGGGCCGGCGCGGCCGCCATCGAGAACTTCTCCTGGGTGTTCTACCTGTTCGGGGCGTTCCTGGTGTACACCGCCGTGAAGCTGGCGGGGGAGGACCACGACGACGCCGAGCACGGCGTCGCGACATACCACGAGAACCGCCTGCTGCGCCTGGTGCGGCGCGTGGTCCCCAGCACCGACCTGTACCACGAGGACAAGCTGACCGTGCGCATCGGCGGGAGGCGCGCGATGACGCCGATGCTCGTGGTGATGATCGCCATCGGGTCCACGGACGTGCTGTTCGCGCTCGACTCGATCCCGGCGATCTACGGGCTGACGGTGGAGCCGTACATCGTGTTCGCCACCAACGCGTTCGCACTGTTGGGGCTGCGCCAGCTGTACTTCCTGCTGGGGGGGCTGCTGGAGCGGCTGATCTACCTGTCGCAGGGGCTGGCCGTGATCCTGGGGTTCATCGGCGTCAAGCTGGTCCTCCAGGCGCTGCACGGCAACGAGCTGCCGTTCGTCAACGGCGGCCGGCCCGTCGAATGGGCGCCCCACATCCCCATCTGGATGTCGCTGAGCGTCATCCTGGGCACCCTCACGGTGGCGACCGTCGCCAGCCTGGTGGTGTCCCGCAGGCGCGCGCGGCAGGCGGCCGCGGCCCCGGAGCTGACGAAGGAGCTGTCATGACGGCCGCGGGTGCCCGCTGATGGCGCAGGAGATGCCGATGATCTTCGAGGTCGCGTCACTGGCGACCGTGATGGCGATCCTCGTCGCGGACCTGATGATCGTCGGGCGCCGCCCGCACGTGCCCCGGGTGCGGGAGTCGGTGACGTGGGTGCTGGTGTACGTGGCGCTCGCCCTGGGCTTCGCGGGCCTGCTGGCCTGGCTCGGTGGCCCCCAGCCCGCCGGTGAGTTCCTCGCCGGCTGGCTGACCGAGTACAGCCTCTCGGTGGACAACCTCTTCGTGTTCATGCTGATCATGAGCGCGTTCGCGGTGCCCAAGGAGCAGCAGCAGCGCGTGCTGATGGTCGGGATCATCGTCGCGCTCGTGCTGCGCGGGGGGTTCATCCTGGCCGGCGCCGCGGTGATCGACCGCTTCGGCTGGGTGTTCTACCTGTTCGGTGCGTTCCTCGTCTACACGGCGATCACGCTGCTGCGGGGCGGTGAGGCGGACGACGACGAGTACCGGGAGAACGTCGTCGTCCGCGCGGCGCGGCGTGTGCTGCCGATCACGCGGGACTACGAGGGCTTGAAGGTGCGCACCGTGATGGACGGCCGCCGGGCGTTCACGCCCCTGCTGGTGGTGTTCGTCGCCATCGGGACCACGGACCTGCTGTTCGCGTTCGACTCGATCCCTGCGATCTTCGGGCTGACTCGCGACCCGTTCATCGTGTTCACCACGAACGTGTTCGCGCTCATGGGCCTGCGGCAGCTGTACTTCCTGGTCGGCGGGCTGCTCCAGCGGCTGACCTTCCTACCGGTGGGGCTGGCGGCGATCCTCGGCTTCATCGGCGTGAAGATGCTGCTGGAGGCCCTGCACGGCAACGAGCTGGCGTTCGTCAACGGCGGGCGGCCGGTGGCCTGGGCGCCGCAGATCGCGACCTGGGTGTCGCTGGTGGTGATCGGTGCCGTGCTCTCGGTGACGGTGGCGGCGAGCCTGGTGCACGCGCGCCGCCACCCGGTGGAGCCCGCGCTGGAGGCGGTGCGCGGCGATGATGTCGCCGGCTGAGGGGCCCGGGCCGGTCCGGGGATCGCGCCGGGTGGCTACGCGTCGGCCGCCCACGGGCCGAGGCCCAGACCCCAGGCGCGCACCTGGTAGGACGTGACCAGCCCGGCGGCGTAGAACGGGTCGTCGGCGACGTACTCGTGCACCGCGTCCGGCGTCTCGGCGCGGAACACGAGCAGCGCCCCCGGCGGGGTGTCGGTGAACGCGCCGGCGCCGGTCATCAGGCCCTGGTCGCCCAGGCGGTCGAGGTACTCAGGTGCGCGGGCCGCACCGCGTCGAGGGCTTCGGGGGTCCGGACATAGGTGTAGGTGACGGCGAACAGGCTCATGCCGCCATCCTGCCGGAGCACCGCGCCGGTCCCGTGGACCGGTCGCCGTGCGAGAGTGGCCGCATGCCCCGCACGCTGCGCACCCTGCTGACCGACTCCGTCCTGGCCGAGATCCACGACCGCGCCGCCGCGCACGACCGCGACAACACCTTCCCGCACGACGACCTGGCAGACCTGCGCGCCGCGGGCTACCTGACGGCGTTCGTGCCGGTCGACCTCGGCGGCGCGGGTCTGACGCTCGAGGAGGTGGCCCGGGAGCAGGTGCGCCTCGCCGCGGCCGCCCCCGCCACCGCGCTGGCGGTGAACATGCACCTGGTGGTGACCGGCATGGCGGCGCGCCTGCACGGCGCCGGCGACCCCTCGATGGACGTCGTCCTGGCCGACGCGGCCGCCGGGGAGGTGTTCGCCTTCGGCAACTCCGAGGCGGGGAACGACCTGGTGATGTTCGGCTCGCGCACGCGCGCGGAGCGCCAGCCGGACGGCGGGTACCGCTACTACGGCACCAAGATCTTCACCTCGCTCGCGCCGGTCTGGACTCGCCTGGCGACGTTCGGGCGGGACGGAGACCACCCCGACGGGCCGCGGCTGGTGCACGGCGTCGTCGGGCGCGAGGGCACCAGCACCAAGGACGACTGGGACACCCTGGGCATGCGTGCCACCCAGTCCCGCACCACCGTGCTGGACGGCGCCTGGGCGCCCCCGGACCGAGTGTTCCGGGCGCTGCCGGAGGGCCCGAACGCCGACCCGTTCATCGTCGCGCTCTTCGCGGTGTTCGAGATCCTGCTGGCCGCGGTCTACACCGGCATCGGCCGACGCGCGCTGACGCTCGGGGTGGAGGCGACCGCCCGCCGCACGTCGATGAAGTACGACGGCAGGGCCTACAGCCAGGACCCCGACATCCGCTGGAAGGTGGCCGACGCCGCCCTCGCGCAGGACGGCGCGGAGCTGCAGGTGTTCGCCCTCGCGCGTGACGTCGACGAGGGCACCGACTACGGCCAACGGTTGTTCGCGCAGCTGGTGGGGCTCAAGGTGCGTGCCACGGAGTCCGCGCGGACGGTGGTCGACCTGGCGCTGCGGGTGTCGGGAGGCGCCGGGTACTCGACGGGACAGGAGCTCAACCGGCTCTATCGCGACGTGCTCGCCGGGATCTACCACCCGTCGGACGACGAGTCGGCGCACGCCACGGTGGCGGCCTCGGTGCTCGGCCCGCTGCAGGGCTAGGCGCGACCTACGTTCCCGTAACTTACGGTTCCGTAGGTTATGCTCGGCCCGTGACGGAGTCGTCGTCCCTGCCCGTACCCCCCGCCTATCCGGCCGGTGTGCCGCGCCACGTCGTCGTGCCCGACGAGCCCCTCGGCTCGCTGCTGGTGGCGGCGGCAGCACGCCACGGCGACCGGGTCGCGGTGGACTTCTTCGGCCGCACGACGAACTACCGGGAGCTGGCGCGGCAGGTGTCGCAGGCCGCGCAGGCCCTGGTGGACCTCGGTGTGCGGAAAGGCGACCGGGTGGCGGTCGTGCTGCCGAACTGCACCGCCCACGTGGTGGCCTTCTGGGCCGCGCTGCGCATCGGGGCCGTCGTCGTCGAGCACAACCCGACGTACTCGGTGGAGGCGCTGCGCCACCAGCTCGCCGACTGCGGCGCCGCGGTGGCGCTCGTGTGGACGAAGGCGGTGCCCGCCGTCCTCGAGGCCCGGGGCGACGCGCTGCGGCACGTGCTCGCGGTGGACCTGGTCGCGGACCTGCCGTGGACCGCGCGTGCGGCGCTGACCCTGCCCGTCGCCGCGGCGCGCGAGAAGCGCGCCGCCCTGCGCGGTCCCGTGCCGGGAGGCGTCGCGAACTGGCACCGCCTGGTGGCGGCGGCCGCGCCGCTGTCCGACGACCACCCGTGGCCTGCCTCGTCGGACACGGCCCTCATCCAGTACACGGGCGGGACCACCGGCACGCCCAAGGGAGCCGTGCTGCGCCACAGCAACCTGCTGGCCAACGTGGTGCAGGCGCGCGCGTGGCTGGCCCAGCGCGACGGCGAGGACGTGTTCGGCGCCGTGCTGCCGTTCTTCCACGCCTTCGGCCTCATGGTGTGCCTGGTGTACGGGATCGCGCAGGCGGCGTCCCTCGTGGTGCTGCCGACCTTCGACGTCGACCTGCTGCTCGCGGCCCAGCGCCGCCGGCCCATCACCTTCATGCCGGGCGTGCCGCCGATGCTCGACCGGCTGGCGAAGGCCGCGGCCGCCCGCGGCGCGGACCTGACCTCGATGCGGCACGCGATCTCGGGCGCCATGGCCCTCCCGGCCGACGTGGCGGGGCGCTGGGAGGCACTGACCGGCGGCCTGGTGATCGAGGGCTACGGGATGACGGAGACCGCCCCGGTCGCGCTCGGCAACCCCTTCACCGCCGACCGGCGGCCCGGCGCGATGGGGCTGGCGTGGCCGTCCACGCAGATCCGCGTGGTGGACCAGGAGGACCCGACCGTCGAGGTGCCCGAGGGCGAACCCGGCGAGCTGCTGCTGCGCGGCCCGCAGGTGTTCGCCGGCTACTGGAACGCGCCCGAGGAGACCGCGCACCAGCTGCTTCCGGGCGGGTGGCTGCGCACCGGTGATGTGGTGCGCGTGGAGCCGGACGGGTTCGTCGTCCTCGTCGACCGGATGAAGGAGATGATCGTCTCGTCCGGGTTCAAGGTGTACCCGTCGCAGGTGGAGGACCACCTGCGGGCGATGCCCGGGATCGCGGACGTCGCGGTGGTGGGGGAGCCGGCCGGCGAGCACGGCGAGAGCGTGGTCGCTGCGGTGGTGCTCGACGAGGGCGCGCACGTCGACCTCGAGGCAGTGCGTGCGTGGTGCGCGCAGCGGCTCGCGCGCTACCAGCTGCCGCGTCGGCTCGTCGTGCTTCCGGACCTGCCGCGGTCGCAGGTCGGCAAGGTGCTGCGGCGCGTGGTGCGGGAGATCGTGCTCGCGATGCCGAAGCCGGCTCCCGGTGGTACGGCGACGACGAACGCGGGCTGACAGCGGCGGTTACCAGCCGCGCTCCCGCCACTGCGGCAGGTGTGGGCGCTCCGCGCCGAGCGTCGTGTCCTTGCCGTGGCCGGGGTACACCCAGGTGTCGTCGCCGAACCGGTCGAAGATCCGGGTGGTGACGTCGGCGAAGAGGCCGGCGAAGCGTACGGGGTCGTGCTCCGTGTTGCCGACGCCGCCGGGGAAGAGGCTGTCGCCCGTGAACACGTGCGCCCGGCCCGGCACCGCGTCGGGGGCGGTGGTGTGCTCCGGTTCGCGGTAGACGAGCGCCACCGAGCCGGGGGTGTGGCCGCGCAGGGCGATCACCTCGAGGACGACGTGGCCGACGGTGAGGGTGTCGCCGTCCCGGAGCCGGAGCGTCACCGGGCGGTCGATCGTCCCGGCGATCGCATCGGCGTCGTCGGCCCCGGCGGCGACGGTGGCGCCCGTCACGGCCACGAGCGAGGCGAGGGCGCCGGTGTGGTCGGCGTGGCGGTGCGTGGTGACGATCAGGCCGAGACCCGCGGCAGGGTGGCCCTCGCGGACCAGCGCGAGCAGGCGGTCGGGGTCCGCCGCGGCGTCGACCAGCAGCTGCTCGCCCGACCGCCGGCACGTGACCAGGTAGGCGTTGTTGTCGTGCGGGCCGACGGAGGCCTTGCGCAGGTCGAGCTCGTCGAGCGCCCGCAGCGCACTGGGGCCGCCGGGTGCGACGTCGCCGGTGTAGCTCATGCGGCCATCGTCCCGCGCCGGGGCACAGGGCGCAGTCTCGTCCGTCCTCGCGCAGGCGCACGGCCGGCGGCCTGTCGCGGAGGACGGGCGACGCCTCGCCGGTCGAACACGTGTGCGAGTGTCCGGGGGGCGACGTAGACTCCCGGATCGTGAACGACCGGCTTGTGGTGCGGGGTGCGCGTGAGCACAACCTGCGGAACGTCGACCTCGACCTGCCGCGCGACCGGCTGATCGTCTTCACGGGGCTCTCCGGCTCCGGCAAGTCGTCGCTCGCGTTCGACACGATCTTCGCGGAGGGGCAGCGCCGGTACGTGGAGTCCCTGTCCGCGTACGCGCGGCAGTTCCTCGGCCAGATGGACAAGCCGGACGTCGACTTCATCGAAGGCCTGTCGCCGGCGGTCTCGATCGACCAGAAGTCCACCAACCGCAACCCGCGGTCGACGGTGGGCACCATCACCGAGGTCTACGACTACCTGCGCCTGCTCTACGCGCGGGCGGGGACGCAGTTCTGCCCGGTGTGCGGCGAGCGCGTGCAGTCGCAGACCCCGCAGCAGATCGTGGACCGTCTGCTGGAGCTGCCCGAGGGGACGCGCTACCAGGTGCTGGCGCCGGTGGTGCGCGGGCGCAAGGGGGAGTACTCCGACCTGTTCGCGGAGCTGCAGGCGAAGGGCTTCGCGCGAGCGCGGGTGGACGCCGAGGTGGTCCAGCTGGCGAGCCCGCCGGTGCTGGAGAAGAAGCTCAAGCACGACATCGAGGTGGTGGTCGACCGGCTGGTGGCACGCGACGGGGTGAAGCGACGCCTGACGGACTCCGTCGAGACCGCGCTCACCCTCGCCGGCGGCCTGGTGGTGGTGGACCTCGTCGACCTCGACATCGACGACCCCGGCAAGGAACGCCGGTTCTCCGAGCGCCGGTCGTGCCCCAACGACCACGTGCTGACGCTCGACGAGGTGGAGCCCCGCACCTTCTCGTTCAACGCCCCGTACGGCGCGTGCCCGGAGTGCACCGGCATCGGGTCCCGGCTGGAGGTGGACCCGGACCTCGTGGTGCCCAACGAGGACCTGACGCTGCGGCAGGGCGCGGTGGCGCCGTGGGCGCAGACGGCGGCGGACTACTTCGAGCGCGTCCTGTCCGCGCTGGCCGACGACCTCGGCTTCTCGATGGACACGCCCTGGCGCGCCCTGCCGCAGCGGGCGCGGGACGCCGTGCTCCACGGCCAGGACTACGAGGTCAAGGTGCGGTACCGGAACCGGTGGGGGCGCGAGCGGCAGTACTCGACCGGATTCGAGGGCGTCATCAGCTTCATCGAGCGCCGGTACGCGGAGACCGAGTCGGACTGGAGCAAGGAGCGCTACGAGGCGTTCATGCGCGAGGTGCCCTGCCCGGTGTGCCAGGGCGCGCGGCTCAAGCCGGAGGTCCTCGCGGTCAAGGTGGGCGGCCGGTCCATCTGGGACCTGTGCCAGCTGCCGATCCGAGACGCGCGTGACTTCCTCGACGCGCTGGAGCTGGGTGCGCGCGAGCGGGCGATCGCCACGCAGGTGCTCAAGGAGATCCAGGCGCGCCTGGGCTTCCTGCTCGACGTGGGCCTGGACTACCTGACGCTGTCGCGCCCGGCCGCCACGCTCTCGGGGGGCGAGGCCCAGCGGATCCGGTTGGCGACGCAGATCGGGTCCGGCCTGGTGGGTGTGCTGTACGTGCTGGACGAGCCGAGCATCGGCCTGCACCAGCGCGACAACCGCCGGCTGATCGACACGCTCACCAGGCTCCGGGACCTGGGGAACACCCTCATCGTCGTCGAGCACGACGAGGAGACGATCCGCACCGCCGACTGGATCGTCGACATCGGCCCGGGCGCCGGGGAGCACGGCGGGCGCGTGGTGCACTCCGGTGACCTGGCGGGTCTGCTCGCCGCCCCGGAGTCGGTGACCGGGGCCTACCTGTCCGGGCGCCGCTCCATCCCGATGCCGCAGGTGCGCCGACCGATCGACCCGAAGCGTCAGGTGCGGGTGCTGGGCGCCACCGAGCACAACCTGCGCGGCATCGACGTGTCGTTCCCGCTCGGGGTGTTCACGGCGGTGACCGGGGTGTCCGGGTCCGGCAAGTCGACGCTGGTGAACGCGATCCTCTACACGGTGATGGCCAACGAGCTGAACGGCGCGCGCCAGGTGCCCGGGCGCCACCGGACGGTGACGGGCCTGGACCAGCTCGACAAGGTGGTGCACGTCGACCAGGGACCGATCGGCCGCACGCCGCGGTCCAACCCGGCCACGTACACCGGGGTCTGGGACAACATCCGCAAGCTCTTCGCCGAGACCACGGAGGCGAAGGTGCGCGGCTACACACCGGGCCGGTTCTCCTTCAACGTCAAGGGCGGTCGCTGCGAAGCCTGCTCGGGCGACGGCACGCTGAAGATCGAGATGAACTTCCTGCCGGACGTCTACGTGCCGTGCGAGGTGTGCCACGGCGCGCGCTACAACCGCGAGACCCTCGAGGTGCACTTCAAGGGCAAGACCGTCGCGGACGTGCTGGCGATGCCCATCGAGGAGGCCAGCGAGTTCTTCGCGGCCGTCCCGGCGATCGCGCGGCACCTGAAGACGCTGGTGGACGTCGGCCTGGGGTACGTGCGGCTCGGTCAGCCGGCACCGACGCTGTCCGGCGGCGAGGCGCAGCGGGTCAAGCTCGCCTCCGAGCTCCAGCGCCGGTCCACCGGCAGGACGGTCTACGTGCTCGACGAGCCCACCACGGGCCTGCACTTCGAGGACGTCCGCAAGCTGCTGGGCGTGCTCCAGTCGCTGGTGGACAAGGGGAACACCGTCATCGTCATCGAGCACAACCTGGACGTGATCAAGAACGCCGACTGGGTGGTGGACCTCGGCCCCGAGGGTGGCTCGGGTGGCGGGCTCGTCGTGGCGGAGGGGACGCCGGAGCAGGTGGCGGCGGTCGAGGCCAGCCACACCGGCCGGTTCCTCGCCGAGGCGCTCGAGCCGGAGAGCCAGCGCCGCAGCGCCTGAGGCGTGTCCTTACGCGGGCGGCGCGACGAACGTCAGCGGGGCGGGCTGCACGCGCACGGGGAAGTTCATCGACCGTGCGATGAAGCAGTGCTCGTGCGCCTCGGCGTGCAACGCGGACAGCACCTCGTCGGTGACGGGCGACCCGTCCGGCAGCGTGGCGCCGCGCGCCACGCTGACCACCGGGTGCAGCACCACCTCGGTGAAGTGCCCGTGCCCGGCCGACTCGATGCGGATGGTGCCGGACGCCCCGTCGGTGTACCCGAGGACCGCGAGTTCGTCGCGGGCCGCGAGGTGCAGCAGCCACACCATGTGGCACTGCGCGAGCGACGCGACCAGCAGGTCCTCGGGCGACCACCGGGACGGGTCGCCCCGGAAGTGGGGGTCGGAGGTGCCCAGCAGCACCGGCCGGTCCCCGGCCCGCAGCTCGTGGTCGCGCCCGTAGGCGGTGAAGCTCGTCGTCCCGTAGGTGCGCGCGCCGGTCCAGGTGAGGTCGACGGCGTAGGTGTGGAGCTGCGGCACGGGGCCACGCTACCGGCCGGACGGCGTCGTCGGACGGTCGAACTAGGCTCGAGGCCATGGCCGACCCCACCAGCTACCGCCCCCAGCCGGGGCAGGTCCCGGACGCTCCGGGGGTGTACCGGTTCCGGGACCGGGACGGTCGGGTCATCTACGTCGGCAAGGCCAAGAGCCTGCGCAACCGCCTCAACAGCTACTTCCAGGACATCGCCGGGCTGCATCCCCGCACGCAGACGATGGTGACCACCGCCGCCTCGGTGCAGTGGACGGTGGTGGGCACCGAGGTGGAGGCGCTGGCGCTCGAGTACTCGTGGATCAAGGAGTTCGACCCTCGGTACAACGTCAAGTACCGGGACGACAAGTCGTACCCGTACCTCGCGGTGACGATGGCCGACGAGTTCCCGCGGGTGCAGGTGATGCGCGGGGCCAAGCGGAAGGGCACGCGCTACTTCGGCCCGTACGCCCACGCGTGGGCGATCCGGGAGACGGTGGACCTGCTGCTGCGGGTGTTCCCCGTCCGCACGTGCTCGGCGGGCGTGTTCAAGCGGGCGCACCAGCAGGGCCGGCCGTGCCTGCTCGGGTACATCGACAAGTGCTCCGCGCCGTGCGTCGGCCGGATCTCCCCGGAGGACCACCACCGGCTCGCGCAGGACTTCTGCGACTTCCTGGCGGGCGACACCGCGCGGTTCACCCGGCGCCTGACGCAGGCGATGAAGGCGGCCGCGGCCGAGCTGGACTTCGAGCGGGCCGCCCGGCTGCGCGACGACATCGCGACGCTGGAACGGGCCACCGAACGCAACGCCGTGGTGCTTCCCGACGGCACGGACGCCGACATCTTCGCCCTGGCCGGCGACGAGCTGGAGGCCGCGGTGCAGGTGTTCCACGTGCGCGACGGCCGCATTCGCGGCCAGCGGGGCTGGGTGGTGGAGAAGGTCGAGGACGTCGACGACTCCGAGCTGGTGGAACGGCTGCTGCAGCAGGTCTACGGCGGCGTGGAGGACGAGCCCGGGGACGGCGGCGCCGTGCCGCGCGAGGTGCTGGTGCCGGTGCTGCCTCCCGACGTGCCGCAGGTGCAGGCGTGGTTGACCGGGCTGCGGGGCAGCCGCGTGTCCGTGCGCGTGCCGCAGCGCGGCGACAAACGGGAGCTGGCGGAGACGGTGCGGCAGAACGCCGAGCACGCACTGGCGCTGCACCGCACCAGGCGGGCGGGGGACCTGACGACGCGCAGCCAGGCGCTGCGCGAGATCCAGGAGGCGCTCGACCTGCCCAGCGCCCCGTTGCGGATCGAGTGCTACGACGTCTCCCACACGCAGGGCACGTACCAGTCCGCCTCGATGGTGGTGTTCGAGGACGGTCTGGCGCGCAAGAGCGAGTACCGGCTGTTCACCATCCGCGGCGAGGACGGCACCGGGGCGCGCGACGACACCGCGGCGATGCGTGAGGTGATCACCCGGCGGTTCCGCCGGTACCTCACCGAGCGGACCGCCGCACAGGAGCCCGAGCTGGGGGAGGGCGTCGCCGAGGACGACGACGGCGTCCCGGTCCAGTCGGGGCCGGTGGACCCGACCACGGGCCGGCCGGTGCGCTTTGCCTACCCGCCCAACCTCGTCGTGGTGGACGGCGGACCGCCGCAGGTCGCCGCGGCCGCGGCCGCGATGGCGGAGCTGGGCATCGACGACGTCGCCCTGTGCGGGTTGGCGAAGCGGCTCGAGGAGGTGTGGCTGCCCGGCGAGGAGTACCCCGTCATCCTCCAGCGTTCCTCGGAGGGGCTCTACCTGCTGCAGCGTGTGCGCGACGAGGCTCACCGGTTCGCCATCACCGCCCACCGGCGGCGCCGCAGCAAGGGGATGACGGCGTCGGTGCTCGATGCGATCCCCGGGGTGGGGCCCGCGCGGCGGGCCGCCCTGCTGCGGCACTTCGGGTCGGTGAAGCGGCTGCGCGCGGCCGGCGTCGAGGAGATCGCTACCGTGCCGGGCATGGGCGAGCGGACGGCGGCCGCGGTGCTGGCGGCGCTGGGTGGTCCGCCGGCGCCGTCACAGCCCGGCACGCCGGGGGGCATCGGCGCCGACGACGAGCACGCTGGCATCCTGGAACCATGAGTCCCCCCCAGGAGCCGTCGTCCACCACCGTCCCGGGCGGTATCCCCGCGATCGAGGCCCGGACGGTGGCACCCCGGCTGGACCAGCCGCAGGTGGTGGTGATCACCGGGATGTCCGGGGCGGGCCGCACGCGCGCTGCCGCCGTGCTTGAGGACCTCGACTGGTACGTGGTGGACAACCTGCCCGCCCAGATGCTGACGCACCTGGTGGGGATGCTGACCTCCGGCACCGCGGGCGGGCGCGCGCAGCGGCTCGGCGCGGTGATCGACGTGCGCGGCGGCGAGTTCTTCGGGCACCTGGACGAGGCGCTCGAGGAGGTCCGGGCGGCGGGCGTCGACCTGCGGGTGCTGTTCCTCGACGCGTCCGACGAGACCCTGGTGCGCAGGTTCGAGCAGGTGCGCCGCCCGCACCCGCTCCAGGGCGACGGCCGGGTGCTGGACGCGATCGCGGCAGAGCGCCTGCTGCTCGCGCGCGTGCGCGCGACGGCGGACGTGGTGGTGGACACCAGCGAGCTGGCGCCGCAGGACCTGGCGCGGGCCGTGCGGTCGATGGTCCGTGGGCACGACGAGGACACGATGCGGGTCTCGGTGGTGTCGTTCGGCTTCAAGTACGGCGTGCCGCTCGATGCCGACCACGTGGTGGACGTGCGGTTCCTGGCCAACCCGTACTGGATCTCGGAGCTGCGCCACCTGACCGGCCGGGACGCCGCGGTGCGTGACTACGTCCTGGGGCTGCCGGGCGCGCTGGTCTTCGTCGACCGGTACGTGGCCGCCCTGGAACCGGTGATCGCCGGCTACCTGCACGAGGACAAGCACTACGTCACCATCGCGGTGGGCTGCACCGGGGGCAAGCACCGCTCCGTCGCCATCGCGGACGCCCTGGCCGCGCGGCTGCGCCAACGCGGGCAGCGGGTCACCGTGACGGCCCGGGACCTGGGCAAGGAGTGACCGCACAGCGGCGCGGCGTCCCGACCGGCCCCATCCCGCGGACCACCGGACGGGGACCGGCGATCGTCGCGCTGGGTGGCGGCCACGGCCTGTCCGCGAGCCTGTCGGCGCTGCGGTTGATGACCGACCGGATCACCGCCGTGGTGACGGTGGCGGACGACGGTGGCTCGTCGGGCCGCCTGCGCGGGGAGCTGGGCGTGCTGCCACCGGGCGACCTGCGCATGGCGCTGTCCGCACTGTGCGACGAGTCCGACTGGGGGCGCCTGTGGCGAGACGTGCTCCAGCACCGGTTCACCTCGGACGGTCCGCTGGACCAGCACGCCGTCGGCAACCTGCTCATCGTCGCGCTGTGGGAGCTGCTGGGGGACCCGGTGGCGGGGCTCGACTGGGTGGGCCGGCTGCTCGGGGCCCGTGGCCGGGTGCTGCCGATGGCGGCGGTGCCGCTGCGGATCGAGGCCGACGTCGTCGGCCCCGACGGGGGCATCCGGCTGGTGGACGGTCAGAGCCACGTCGCGCTGGCGCGGGGGCGGATCAGCCAGGTGCGGCTGGACCCGGCCGACCCGCCGGCGTGCCCGGAGGCGGTGGCGGCGGTCCGCGAGGCCGACGTGGTGGTGCTGGGCCCGGGCTCCTGGTACACGTCCGTGCTGCCGCACCTGCTGGTGCCGGAGCTGCACGCCGCGCTGACCGAGACCCGCGCCCGGGTGATCGTCACCCTCAACCTGTCGCCGGAGCCGGCGGGGGAGACCGCCGACCTGCCGGTGACCGAGCACCTGGAGGTGCTGCGCGCGCACGCCCCCGACCTCCGCGTCGACGCCGTGGTGGCCGACCCCCGCGCCGTGGAGGACGTCGACGACCTGGCGCGCCGGTGCGAGCGGCTGGGCGCCCGGATGCTGGTGCGGCAGGTGGACCGCGGGGACGGCACCGCGCGCCACGACCCGCTGCGGCTGGCGGCGGCGTACCGGGACGTGGTCGACGGCTTCTTCGGCGACGTCGGCCGGGGGACGGGCGCTCCGCCGCAGGTCTGACCGGCCCCGGGGTGCCGGGACCGGCGCCCGCCGGGGATGGCAGGATGACCCCCATGGCTCTGACGGCACAGGTGAAGGACGAGCTCGCGCGACTGAAGGTCGATCGGACGTCCTGCCGGAAGGCCGAGGTGTCCGCGACGCTGCGGTTCGCCGGCGGGCTGCACATCATCTCGGGCCGGATCGTCGTCGAGGCCGAGCTGGACACGGGGGCCGCGGCACGCCGCCTGCGCCAGGCGATCTCGGAGGTCTACGGCCACGAGAGCGACGTCATCGTCGTGTCCGGCGGCGGGCTGCGGCGCGGCAGCCGGTACGTGGTGCGCGTGGTCAAGGACGGCGAGTCACTGGCGCGGCAGACCGGGCTGCTGGACAACCGCGGCCGCCCGGTGCGCGGGCTGCCGCCGCAGGTGGTGTCCGCCGGGATCGGCGAGGCGGAGGCCGCGTGGCGCGGCGCCTTCCTGGCGCACGGCTCGCTGACGGAGCCGGGGCGCTCGTCGTCGCTCGAGGTGACATGTCCGGGGCCCGAGGCGGCGCTCGCGCTCGTCGGCGCCGCCCGGCGCCTGGGGATCTCCGCGAAGGCGCGCGAGGTGCGCGGCATCGACCGCGTGGTGATCCGCGACGGCGACGCGATCAGTGCGATGCTCGCCCGGCTCGGCGCGCACGAGGCGATGCTGGTGTGGGAGGAGCGCCGCGTGCGGCGCGAGGTGCGCGGCACCGCCAACCGGCTGGCCAACTTCGACGACGCCAACCTCCGGCGCTCGGCGCGGGCGGCGGTCGCCGCCGGCGCCCGCGTCGAGCGGGCCTTCGAGATCCTGGCCGAGGAGTTGCCGGAGCACCTGCGTGAGGCGGGCGAGCTGCGGCTGGCGCACAAGGAGGCGTCGCTCGAGGAGCTGGGCAAGCTCGCCGACCCGCCGCTGACCAAGGACGCGGTGGCGGGACGCATCCGCCGCCTGCTGGCCACGGCGGACAAGCGGGCCGCGGAGCTCGGGATCCCCGACACGGAGGCGTCGCTGTCGCCGGAGATGCTCGACCTGTAGGTGTCCGGTGGGCGGACCTTCGTCGCGGTCGGCCGCATCGAGCGAGGTATAGGGTCGTGTCACGCGATCGTCACAGGGGCGTCACGTGTTCGGCATGTTCCACGGAACGGCCGGCCGGGGCGGCCGTGCGGCGGCAGCGACGCACATCGGCGTGCGACTGACCCCACCAACCGCGTTTTGGAGTGTGCGCCGACCTGCTCGGCGCTGCCGAGGAGGGCACGTGACCATCAAGGTCGGAATCAACGGCTTCGGCCGGATCGGGCGGAACTTCTACCGCGCGCTCATCGCGTCGGGTGCCGACATCGAGATTGTCGGGGTCAACGACCTCACCGACAACAAGACGCTGGCCCACCTGCTGAAGTACGACACGGTACTGGGTCGGTTCCCGCTGAGCGTGGACTACGACGACGAGAACATCATCGTCGACGGCAAGAAGATCCGCGCCCTTGCCGAGCGCGACCCCGCCAAGCTCCCGTGGGGCGAGCTGGGCGCCGACATCGTCATCGAGTCGACGGGCTTCTTCACCGACGCGACCAAGGCCAAGGCCCACATCGACGGCGGCGCGAAGAAGGTCATCATCTCGGCGCCGGCCAAGAACGAGGACGGCACGTTCGTCGTCGGTGTCAACCACGAGACCTACGACCCCGCGAACCACCACATCATCTCGAACGCGTCGTGCACCACGAACTGCCTGGCGCCGCTGGCGAAGGCCCTCAACGACTCGATCGGGATCGTGCGCGGCCTCATGACCACGATCCACGCGTACACGGGTGACCAGAACCTGCAGGACGGCCCGCACCGCGACCTGCGCCGGGCCCGCGCGGCCGCCCAGAACATCGTCCCGACCTCGACGGGCGCCGCCAAGGCCGTCGCCCTGGTGCTCCCCGAGCTCAAGGGCAAGCTGGACGGTTACGCGCTGCGCGTCCCGGTGATCACCGGCTCGGCGACGGACCTGACGTTCACCGCCTCGAGGGAGACCACCGTCGAGGAGGTTAACCAGGCGGTCAAGGCGGCCGCGGAGGGCCCGCTCAAGGGGATCCTCGAGTACGTCGACGAGGACATCGTCTCGAGCGACATCGTCACCGACCCGCACCAGAGCATCTTCGACTCGAAGCTGACCAAGGTGATCGGCGACCAGGTGAAGGTCGTGTCCTGGTACGACAACGAGTGGGGCTACTCCAACTCGCTCGTCGCGCTGACCGTGTTCGTGGGCGAGCGGCTCTGACCGCCGCACGCTAGCTCCAGCGATGCGTCCGCGTGCGCCCCGGCCGTCAGGCCCGGCGCACGCGGACGCTGCTGTGTAGAACCCCGATCCGAGGCAGGAGAGATGAAGACCATCGACGACCTGGGCGACCTGCGCGGAAAGCGCGTGCTGGTCCGTTCCGACTTCAACGTGCCGCTCAAGGACGGCGTCATCACCGACGACGGCCGCATCCGCGCCGCGCTCCCGACGCTTGAGGCGCTGCTGGCCAAGGGCGCCCGCGTCATCGTCACCGCGCACCTGGGCCGGCCGAGCGGCGTGGGCTTCGAGGAGAAGTACTCGCTGGCGCCCGTGGCCGCGCGGCTCGGCGAGCTGCTGGGCACGCCGGTGCCCCTCGCGCACGACCTGGTGGGCGAGTCGGCCAAGGCGACCGTCACCGCGCTGCGCGACGGCGACGTCGCGCTGCTGGAGAACGTCCGGTTCGACGCACGCGAGACGAGCAAGGACGAGGCCCAGCGCGGTGCGCTGGCCGACGAGCTCGCCGCTCTCGCCGACGCCTACGTGTCGGACGGCTTCGGCGTGGTGCACCGCAAGCAGGCGTCGGTGTACGACGTGGCGCTGCGGCTGCCGCACGCCGTGGGCGCGCTGGTGCTCAAGGAAGTCGAGTCGCTGCGCAAGGCGACCGACGCCCCCCAGCGGCCGTACGTCGTGGTGCTGGGCGGCGCGAAGGTCTCCGACAAGCTCGGCGTGATCTCCAACCTGCTGACCAAGGCGGACCGCCTGGTGATCGGCGGCGGCATGGCGTTCACCTTCATCGCCGCACAGGGCCACTCGGTGGGCACGAGCCTGCTCGAGGCGGACCAGCTCGACACGGTCAAGGGCTACCTGGCCACGGCCGCCGAGAAGGGCGTCGAGATCGTCCTGCCGGTCGACGCCGTGGTCGCCCCGACGTTCGCGGCCGACGCGCCCGCGACGGTGGTCCCGGTCGACGCGATCCCCGACGACCAGATGGGCCTGGACATCGGCCCGAAGAGCGCGGAGCTCTTCGCCTCGAAGATCGTCGACGCCAAGACCGTGGTGTGGAACGGCCCGGCGGGCGTGTTCGAGTTCGAGGCGTTCTCAGCCGGTACGCGGGCGGTCGCCCAGGCGCTGGTCGACGCCGGCAGGGCCGGCGGCTTCTCCATCGTCGGCGGCGGGGACTCCGCGGCCGCGATCCGGATCCTCGGGTTCGACGAGGCCGACTTCGGCCACATCTCGACGGGCGGCGGCGCGAGCCTGGAGTTCCTCGAGGGCAAGTCCCTGCCCGGCATCGCGGTTCTGGAGGCGTGACACGTGGCTGACCGGATCCCGCTGATGGCGGGCAACTGGAAGATGAACCTGGACCACCAGCAGGCGACGCACACCGTGCAGAAGCTCGCCTGGCTGCTCCAGGACGCGAAGCACGACTACGCCTCGGTCGAGGTGGCGGTCCTCCCGCCGTTCACCGACCTGCGCAGCGTGCAGACCCTGGTCGACGCCGACAAGCTCGGCATCGTCTACGGCGCGCAGGACGTCTCGACGCACACGAGCGGCGCCTACACCGGCGAGATCTCGCCGGTGTTCCTGGCGAAGCTGGGCTGCACCTACGCGGTCGTCGGGCACTCGGAGCGCCGGCAGTACCACGGTGAGGACGACGCCCTGGTCAACGCCAAGGTGCGCAACGCCCTGGCGAACGGCCTGGTGCCGATCCTCTGCGTCGGAGAGGACCTGGAGACCCGGCGGGCCGGGGCCCACGTGGGCCACACGCTGTCCCAGCTCGACGGCGCGCTGGTCGACGTGCCGGCGGCCGACGTCGCCAAGGTCGTCGTCGCGTACGAACCCGTCTGGGCGATCGGTACGGGAGAGACGGCCACACCGGCGGACGCCCAGGAGATGGCCGGTGCGCTCCGCGCCCGGCTCGTCGAGCTGTACGACGAGGCGACGGCCGCCGCGGTGCGCATCCTCTACGGCGGCTCTGCCAAGGCGGCGAACATCGCCGCGATCATGGCCGGTGCCGACGTGGACGGCGCCCTCGTGGGCGGTGCGAGCCTCGACCCGGAGGAGTTCGCGACGATGGTGCGCTTCAAGGAGCACGCCGTCGGGCTCTGACAGCCGCGTTCCCGGGCCGCGCGAGCAGGCTCGGCCCGGGAACCGGCACGGGCGGCGTGTTCCGGCTGCTCAAAACGTCGCTTACGCTTGATGCACGTCCCTCTCGTCCAGACAGGATCGACCGCTGCCGTGACCGCGCTCCGCATCGTGCTCCAGGTGCTGCTGGTGCTGACCAGCCTCCTGCTCGTCCCGCTCGTCCTGCTCCACAAGGGCAAGGGCGGCGGCCTGTCGGACATGTTCGGCGGTGGCATCACGTCGAACGTCGGGTCCTCGGGCGTCGCCGAGCGCAACCTCAACCGGATCACCGTGACCGTGTCGCTGGTCTGGGTGGTGCTGATCACCGGCATCGGCCTCGTCGAGCGCGTGAGCTGAGGACCTGATGGCGAGCGGAAGCGCGATCCGGGGGTCCCGCGTCGGTGCGGGCCCGATGGGTGAGGCGGAGCGGGGCGAGGTCGCTCCGCGGGTGTGGATCTCCTACTGGTGCTCGAACGGCCACGAGACCCGCCCCAGCTTCGCGGAGGAGGCCGCGACGGAGGCTCCGGTGACGTGGGACTGCCCGCGCTGCGGTTTCCCCGCCGGGCAGGACAAGGAGAACCCGCCGGCGCCGTTCCGCAACGAGCCGTACAAGACGCACCTGGCGTATGTGAAGGAGCGGCGGTCCGACGAGGACGGCGCCGCGATCCTCGACGAGGCGCTGGCCGCGCTCCGGGCGCGCCGCGGCCGCTGACGGCTGAGCGCCTCCGGCCTGGGTCGAGCCGCCCCGGTGCGGCGTCGACGGGCCGCGGCAGCTAGGCAGCCGTGGACGGAAGCGCCGCCGCAGCGGCGGCGTCCACGAGCCAGAGCGTGCGGTCCAGGCCGACGGCGCCAGATGCCGGAGTTCGCTCGACCGCGGCCCCGGAGAGAGCCGACGCCACGGCATCGGCCTTCGACTCGCCGGCGGCGACCAGCCAGACCTCGTGCGCGGCGCGGATCGCCGGGAACGCCAGCGACACACGACCCGGCGGCGGCTTGGGCGAGTCGGCCTCGCCGACCACGATGGCCTTGCTGCCCAGCGTCGGGTGCCCAGGGAACAGCGACGCCACGTGCCCGTCCGGCCCGACGCCGAGCAGCAGCACGTCGAAGGCGGGCACCGCCGGCACGTCGATGCCGAGCGCCTCGTTGGGCGGCTCGGCGAAGCGTGCCAGCTCCGCGGCATAGGCCGCCGCGGCCGCGTCCTCGTCGGACGCGGTGTCCGAAGAGGCGATGGCGTGGACGTTCCCCGGGGGCAGCGGCAGGGCGTCCAGCAGCGCCTGCCGCGCCTGCAGCTCGTTGCGGTCGGGGGAGTCGGCGGCGACGAAGCGTTCGTCGCCCCACCACACGTGAACCCCCGACCAGTCGACGGCTTCCCGCAGCGGAGAAGCGGCGACGGCGCGCAGCACGTCGATCCCTACCGTCCCACCGGTGAGGACGACGTGCAGCGGCGAGCGCCGCGCCTGGAGGTCCACGAGCCGCACCAGGAGCCGCGCGGCGGTCACCTGGACAAGCGTCGCGGTGTCCGGATGGACGACGACCTCGACGGTCATCGGTCGGTCCCTCCCTGCGTCGGTGCCCGGCGTCATGCCGGGAGCTTGGCCAGGCCCTTGGTGAGCACCTCGCCGTAGACCTCGTCGGGATCGAGGCGCCGCAGCTCCTCCACCAGGCACTCCTTGAGCTGCCGGATCGGCAGTGCGATGCGGTGCGACGGCTGGCCCGGCTGGTGCAGCTCGGCGGTCTTGCCGTCCGGCCGGTCCAGGACGATGTCGCCGCTGCTGCGCTCGAGGCGCACGCTGGTGATCGCCGGCGCGCCCTCGACCCGCTCGAGCTCGACCGGGCAGCGCAGGGCCCACGCCAGCCACGCCGCCATGAGGTCCATCGACGGGTGGGAGGCCTCGCCCCGGACCACCGCGCGGTGCACCGGCTCGTAAGGCGGCTGGTCGAGGGTGGCCGCGATCAGCCCGCGCCACAGGGTGGCGCGCGTCCACGCGAGGTCGGTGTCGCCGTCGGTGTACGTGCCGGCAAGCTTGTGCAGCGTCGACAGGGGTCGGCTGCACTGCGACGTGTCGGTGATGCGCCGCACCCCCATGCGACCTACCGGGTCCTCGGACGGGTTGTCGGGCACCTCGAACGGCCACCAGACGACGATGGGCGCGTCAGGGAGCAGCAGCGGCACGACGAGCGAGTCCAGGTGGTCGTGCAGCTCGCCCGAGGGCCAGAGCACGATCACCTCGCTGGCGCCGGCGTCGCCGCCCAGGCGGATCTGGGCGGCGAGGTGAGGGTCGGTGCGCGCGTCGATGGTCGACAGCACGATGATCCGGCAGGGGTGCTCGCGGCTCGCCTCGTTCGCGGCGGCGATCGCCTCCTCCGGGTCGTGCGCGCCGGCGTCGATCACCAGCGTCAGGACCCGACCGAGCGCCACCGCGCCGCCCTCGTCGCGCTCGTCCACCAGGCGGCGGTTGATGTCCCGGGTGGTGGTGTCCGGCAGGTCGATGATCACGGCTGCCTCCAGGCGCGTCCGTCTCGGGCCATCATCGCGTGGGCGGACGGCGGCCCCCAGGACCCGGGCTCGTACGGCTCGGGCCTGCCCTTGGCCGCCCACGCCTCGATGACGGGGTCGAGGATCTGCCAGGACAGCTCGACCTCCTCGTGCCGCGGGAACAGCGGCGGGTCGCCGAGCAGCACGTCGAGGATCAGCCGCTCGTACGCCTCCGGCGACGTCTCGGTGAACGCGTGGCCGTAGCCGAAGTCCATCGTGACGTCGCGGACCTCCATCGCCGTGCCGGGCACCTTGGCCCCGAACCGCACCGTGACGCCCTCGTCGGGCTGGACGCGGATCACCAGGGCGTTCTTGCCGAGCTCCGAGGTGTCGCTGGACTCGAACGGCAGGTGCGGTGCCTTCTTGAACACCACCGCGATCTCGGTGACGCGCCGCCCGAGACGCTTCCCGGTGCGCAGGTAGAAGGGCACGCCGGCCCAGCGCCGGGTGTCGATGTCGACGCGGATCGCGGCGAAGGTCTCGGTGACGGAGTGCGGGTTGAACCCCTCCTCCTGCAGGTAGCCGACCACCTTCTCGCCGCCCTGCCAGCCGCCCGCGTACTGCCCGCGGGCGGTGTGCTTGGACAGGTCGCGCGGCAGCCGCACCGCCGAGAGCACCTTGACCTTCTCAGCGCGCAGCGCCGTCGCCTCGAACGAGACCGGCTCCTCCATCGCGGTGAGCGCCAGCAGCTGCATCAGGTGGTTCTGGATCACGTCCCGCGCCGCGCCGATGCCGTCGTAGTACCCGGCGCGCCCGGCGATGCCGATGTCCTCGGCCATCGTGATCTGCACATGGTCCACGTAGTTGGCGTTCCAGATCGGCTCGAACAGCTGGTTGGCGAACCGCAGCGCCAGGATGTTCTGGACCGTCTCCTTGCCGAGGTAGTGGTCGATGCGGAACACGTCGTCCGGCCGGAACACCTGCGACACCGTCTCGTTGAGCTCGCGCGCACTGGCCAGGTCGTGGCCGAACGGCTTCTCGATCACCACCCGGCGCCAGGTCCCCTCCTTGGGCTGGGAGAGGCCGGAGCGGGCGAGGTGCTGGCAGACCACGGGGAACGAGCCCGGGGGCACCGAGAGGTAGAACGCGTGGTTGCCGCCGGTGCCGCGGTTGATGTCGAGGTCCTCGACCGTCTCGCGCAGGCGGTCGAACGCCGCCTCGTCGTCGAACGTGCCGGCGACGAACCGGATGCCCTCCGACAGCTGGCGCCAGGTGGCCTCCCGGAACGGCGTGCGGGCGTACTCCTTGACGGAGTCGTGGACGATCTGGGCGAAGTCCTGCGTCTCCCAGTCCCGGCGGGCGAACCCGGTCAGTGCGAAGCCCGGCGGCAGCAGGCCGCGGTTGGTGAGGTCGTACACCGCCGGCATCAGCTTCTTGCGAGCCAGGTCGCCGGTGACCCCGAAGATCACCAGGCCGCACGGGCCCGCGATGCGGCGCATGCGCCGGTCCCGCGGGTCCCGCAGCGGGTTGACGCCGGGCGCCACGCGGGCGGGACTCATCGGGCCGCCGCGGCGGGGTCGGCGGTGCCGGCTGCTGCGTCGAGCCCCGCCTGGACGGTGCCGAGCACCTGCTCCCAGGCGGCGACGAACTTGTCGATCCCCTCGGTCTCCAGCCGGTCCGTCACCGCGTCGAGGTCCACCCCGAGGTGCGCGAGCCGGGCGAGCACGTCCGCCGCCTCGGCCTGAGCGCCGGTGACGGCGTCGCGGCGCACGGTTCCGTGGTCCGCGAACGCCTCGAGCGTGGCGGACGGCATGGTGTTGACGACGCCGGGTGCGACGAGCTCGTCCACGTACATGGTGTCCGGGTACGCCTTGTCCTTGACGCCGGTGGAGGCCCACAGCGGCCGCTGTGGGTGGGCGCCGTCCGCCGCGAGGGACTTCCACCGGTCGCCGGCGACGACGTCGAGGTAGGCGCCGTACGCCAGGCGGGCGTTGGCGATCCCGGCCTTGCCCCGCACCGCGGCCGCCTCGGGCGTGCCGAGCGCGTCGAGCATGGGGTCCACCGCGGTGTCGACGCGGGAGACGAAGAAGGAGGCGACGGAGCCGATGGGCGCGAGGTCGATCCCGGCCTCGCGCGCCCCCTCCAGGCCGGCGAGGAACGCGTCCATCACCTGGCGGTAGCGCTCGATCGCGAAGATCAACGTCACGTTGATGCTGATCCCCTCGGCGAGGGCCGCCGTGATCGCGGGCAGCCCCTCGACCGTCGAGGGGATCTTGATGAACAGGTTGGGCCGCTCGATCTTCGACCACAGCGCGCGCGCCTCGTCGACGGTGCCCGCCGTGTCGTGGGCGAGCCGCGGGTCCACCTCGATGGACACCCGGCCGTCCACGCCTCCGCTCGCTTCGTAGGCGGGCCGCAGCACGTCGCACGCGGTGCGCACGTCGTCCGTGGTGAGCCGCCAGACGACCTCGTCGGCCGCCGCCGCCTGCGTCGCGAGCTCGCGCAGCTGCTCGTCGTAGTCGGTGCCGTGCGCCAGGGCGTTGGCGAAGATCGACGGGTTGGTGGTGACGCCGACCACGCCGCGCTCGGCGAGCTCGGCGAGCCCACCGCTGCGGATCAGACCGCGCGACAGGTCGTCCAACCAGATCGCCACACCGGCGTCCTGGAGAAGTTGCAGGGGGCTGTCCTGCGTCGTCATGCTCGTGCCCCTTCCGTGTCCCCGGCCGCGCGCACGCGCGGCCCGCTGGCGGGCGTCGTCGGTGCTAGGCGGCGCCGCCTCCCGCCGCCGCGAGCGAGGCCTTGGCGGCCGACGCCACGGCCTCGGCCGTGATGCCGTACTCGCGGTAGAGAGTCTGGTAGTCGGCGGACGCGCCGTAGTGCTCGAGCGAGACCGCACGTCCCGCGTCGCCGAGGTACTTGTGCCACGGCTGGGCGATACCGGCCTCGACACTGACGCGGGCCTTGACCGACGAGGGCAGCACGGACTCACGGTAGGCCCGATCCTGCTGGTCGAACCACTCGAGACACGGGGCGGACACCACGCGGGTGGCGATGCCCTCGGCCTCGAGGCTCTCGCGCGCCGCGACGGCGAGCTGGACCTCGGAACCGGTGCCGATCAGCACCACCTGCGGGGTGCCGCGGCTGGCGTCCAGCAGCGTGTACGCGCCCCGCGCCAGGCCGTCGGCCGCGGCGTAGCCCTGCTCACCGCGCGGGAACGTCGGGACGTTCTGGCGCGTGAGGATCAGGCCCACCGGCCCGTCGCGGCGCTCGAGGATCGCCTTCCACGCTGCGGTGGTCTCGTTGGCGTCCGCGGGGCGGACGATCGAGAGGCCGGGGATGGCCCGCAGCGCGGCGAGGTGCTCCACGGGCTGGTGCGTGGGGCCGTCCTCGCCGAGGCCGATCGAGTCGTGCGTCCAGACGTAAACCGCGGGCACGCCCATGAGCGCGGCGAGCCGCACGGAGCCGCGCATGTAGTCGGCGAACTGGAGGAACGTGCCCCCGTAGGCACGAGTGAGGCCGGACAGCACGATGCCGGACAGGATCGCGCCCATGCCGTGCTCGCGGATCCCGAAGTGCAGGGTGCGGCCGTACTCGTTCCCCGCGAACTCGTGGCTGGAACGGTGCTCCGGCAGGAAGGACGGCTCGCCCTTCATCGTCGTGTTGTTCGAGCCGGCGAGGTCCGCCGAGCCGCCCCACAGCTCGGGCAGCACGGGGGCGAGCGCGGACAGCACGTTGCCGGACGCGGCGCGGGTGGCGATCGAGGTGCCGGCCGGCACGGTGGGCAGCGCGGCCTCCCAGCCCTCCGGCAGGCGGTGCTCGGCCAGCCGGTCGAACAGGGCGGCCGACTCGGGGTGGGCGGCGCGCCAGGTCTCGTACGCCGTCTGCCACTCCGCGCGGTCCTTCTCGGCCTTGGCGGCGAGCCGGGCGCGCGTGTGCTCGATCACCGCGGGCTCGACGGCGAACGTCGCCTCCGGGTCGAACCCGAGGATCTCCTTCAGGCCGCGCACCGAGTCGGTGCCGAGCTTGTTGCCGTGCGCGGTGTGCGAGTTGGTGTGGCCGGGGGTGGGCCAACCGATGAGGGTGCGCAGGGCGATGAAGGACGGCTTGTCCGTGACGGCCTTGGCGGCGGCGATCGCGGCGGCCAGGGCGTCGACGTCCTCGCGGTACTCGCCGCCCGCGGTCCAGTCGACCAGCTGCGTGTGCCAGCCATAGGCGGCGTACCGGGCGACGGTGTCCTCGCCGAAGGCGATCGACGTGTTGCCCTCGATCGAGATGTGGTTGTCGTCCCAGACGACGATGAGGTTGCCCAGCTCCTGCGTCCCCGCGATCGACGACGCCTCGGCGGACACCCCCTCCTCGAGGTCCCCGTCCGACGCGATCACCACGACGTGGCGGTCGAAGGGGCTGGTGCCCGCAGGGGCGTCGGGGTCGAGGAGGCCACGCTCGCGGCGCGCCGCCATCGCCATGCCGACCGCGGAGCCGAGGCCCTGGCCCAGCGGGCCGGTGGTGATCTCCACACCCTTGGTGTGGCCGTACTCCGGGTGGCCGGGGGTCAGCGAGCCCCACGTGCGCAGCGCCTCGAGGTCGGACAGCTCCAGCCCGAACCCGCCGAGGTAGAGCTGGATGTACTGCGTCAGGCTCGAGTGGCCGGCGGAGAGGACGAACCGGTCGCGTCCCACCCACCCGGTGTCCGACGGGTCGTGGCGCAGCACGTCCTGGTACAGCAGGTACGCCAGCGGGGCCAGGCTGATCGCGGTGCCGGGGTGGCCGTTGCCCACCTTCTCCACCGCGTCCGCCGCCAGGACCCGGACCGTGTCCACCGCGCGCAGGTCGAGGTCGGTCCAGCCGACCGAGGTCGCCAGGGGAGCCTTCGCGTTCACCATTCGTTCCCTTCCGGGACCATGCCCGGGATGACTGACTGGGGGCCGGCACCGCAGTTGCGGGTGCACCGGAGGCGCCCGGCACATGGCCGGAGCACCTGCACGACGACCCTATATCCGCCCCGTGACCCACGGCCGGGCCGTCCGTCCGGTGGCCACGCCGGGCCCACCCGGGACTGAAGTCCCATGTAACATGACGGCAGCTAGCCACGACGACGAACGGACACTGGTGCGCCCGACGAGCCCGGCGGCTTCCGCCCCGGCACCCGCCGTGCCCCTGCCCGGCCTCGTCGCGCCGATCCGTCGCCGCTCCTGGCGCGACACGGTCGCCGCCTACGTGGTGCTCACCAAGCCGCGCGTCGTCGAGCTGCTGCTGGTGACCACCGTCCCGACCATGGTGCTCGCCGCGGGCGGCCTGCCCCCGTGGGGGCTGCTGGCCGCGACGCTCGTCGGCGGCGCATTGGCCGCCGGGTCGGCGAACACCCTCAACTGCTGGTTCGACCGCGACATCGATGCCGTCATGCACCGCACCCGGCGCCGGGCGACCGCGACCGGGCAGATCGGCCCCGCGGCCACCCTGACGTTCGCCGCGGTGCTCGGCATCGTCGCGCTGTCGGTGCTGTGGTTCGCGGTCAACCCGATCTCCGCGCTGTTCGCCGCGGCCGCGATCGCCATCTACGTCGTCGGTTACACCATGCTGCTCAAGCGCCGCACCCCGCAGAACATCGTGTGGGGCGGCGCGGCCGGCTGCATGCCGGTGCTCATCGGGTGGTCCGCCGTGACCGGCGGCGTGTCCTGGGCGGCCCTGCTGCTGTTCGGCGTCGTCTTCTTCTGGACGCCCCCGCACTACTGGCCGCTGTCGATGAAGTTCCGCGCGGACTACGCCGCCGCCGGCGTGCCGATGCTGCCCGTGGTGGCGCGGGACACGCAGGTCGCCACCCAGATGGTGGGCTACGCGCTGGCGATGGTGGCGTGCTCGCTGCTGCTGGTGCCCGTCGCGGGGATGACGTGGGTGTACGCGGTCGCCGCGGGCGCGCTCGGCGCCTGGTTCCTCGGCTCGTGCGTGTCCCTGCTCCGCCAGGCCCGCGACCCCGAGCACCACAAGGTGCGGGCGCTGCGCGTCTTCCACCACTCGATCACCTACCTGACCCTGCTGTCCGTGGCGGTCGTCGTGGACGTGTTCCTGCCGCTGTAGCGTCCCGTCCATGCCGGACGGCGGTGGGCTCACGGGCGAGCTGGCGCAGGCCAGGGACGCCTACCTGGCCCACCTGACGGTGGAGCGCGGGCTCTCGGCGAACACGCTCGCCGCCTACCGGCGCGACCTGGCCCGCTACGTCGACTTCCTCGTCGCGCGCGGGCTGACGTCCCCGGCCGGCGTGCTGGAGCGCGACGTCGAGGACTATGTGCTCGCAGTGCGCACGGGGGCGGACGGACGCACGCCGCTGTCCGCCTCGTCGGCCGCGCGCGGTGTCGCGGCGATCCGGGGCTGGCACCGCTTCCTGGTGCCGGAGGGGATGGCGCCGGCCGACCCGGCGCGCGCCGTACGCCCGCCCGCCCGGCCGCGCCGGCTCCCCAAGGCGCTCCCGGTCGACGACGTGGCCCGCCTGCTGGATGCGGGCGTCCCGGGCGACGGGCCCGTCCCGCTGCGCGACCGCGCGCTGCTGGAGCTGCTGTACTCGACCGGCGCGCGCATCTCCGAGGCGGTGGGTCTGGACCTCGACGACCTCGACACGACGCCCGGGCGCGCGGCGGTGCGGCTGCTGGGCAAGGGCGACAAGGAACGGGTGGTCCCGGTGGGCTCGTTCGCGGGCGACGCCGTGGACGCCTATCTGGTGCGGGCGCGCCCGGCGCTGGCCGCCGCGGGGCGCGGCACCCCCGCTCTCTTCCTCAACACGCGGGGCGCCCGGATGACCCGCCAGAGCGCGTGGGCGGTGCTGCGCCAGGCGGCCGATCGGGCGGGCCTCGGCGCGGTGCACGTCTCGCCGCACACCCTGCGGCACTCGTTCGCCACGCACCTGCTGCAAGGTGGGGCCGACGTCCGCGTGGTCCAGGAGCTGCTGGGGCACGCCTCGGTGACCACCACGCAGATCTACACGATGGTGACGCCGGACCTGCTGCGGGAGGTCTACGTCGCCAACCACCCGCGCGCGACGTGAGCCACGGCCCGTCGCCGAGGCGCCGCGGGGTCGCTCCGGTAGGTTGTCCCGCGTGGTGAGCGCGCGGTGAGCCAGACGACACAGCCCCGCCTCGACGTCGTCGGGCGGCCGATGCCGGACTTCCCGGTGCCCGCCCCGCTCGCCTCGCACGGGCCCGCCCGCGTGATCGCCCTGTGCAACCAGAAGGGCGGCGTCGGCAAGACGACCACCGCGATCAACCTGGCCGCGGCGCTGGCCGAGTACGGGCGCAAGGTGCTGGTGGTCGACTTCGACCCGCAGGGGGCCGCCTCCGTGGGTCTCGGCATCTCGCCGCACGAGCTGGACCTGACCGTCTACAACCTGCTGATGGACCGCAAGCTGACGTACACCGACGTGCTGCGGTCCACCGCGGTTCCCGGGCTGGACCTGCTGCCGGCCAACATCGACCTGTCCGCCGCCGAGGTGCAGCTGGTCAGCGAGGTGGCACGTGAGTCGGCGCTGACGCGCGCGCTGCGCCCTGCGCTCGACGAGTACGACGTGGTGGTCGTCGACTGCCAGCCGTCGCTGGGCCTGCTGACCGTCAACGCGCTGACCGCCGCGCACGGCGTGGTGATCCCGTTGGAGTGCGAGTTCTTCGCGCTGCGCGGCGTGGCTCTCCTCGTGGAGACCATCGAGAAGGTGCGCGACCGGCTCAACCCGCGCCTCCAGGTGGACGGCATCCTGGCGACGATGTACGACTCGCGGACGCTGCACGCGCGCGAGGTGGTGGCCCGTGTCCACGAGGCGTTCGGCGACCGGTTGTTCCAGACGGTGATCTCGCGCACCGTGAAGTTCCCCGACGCGACCGTCGCCGCCGAGCCGATCACCTCCTACGCGCCGTCGCACGCCGGCGCCGAGGCCTACCGGCAGCTCGCCCGTGAGCTCGTCGCGCGTGGCGACGCCGCCTGAGGCGGACCTCCCCGCCGCCCCGGCCGGCGCCACGGGGTTCGAGGTCCATCTCGACGTCTTCGACGGCCCGTTCGACCTGTTGCTCGGCCTGATCGCCAAGCACAAGCTCGACATCACCGAGGTGGCGCTCGCGCGCGTCACCGACGAGTTCATCGCGCACATCCGCGCCGCCGAGGGCGCATGGGACCTGGGGCAGGCGTCGGAGTTCGTCGTCGTCGCCGCGACCCTGCTCGACCTGAAGGCCGCGCGTCTGCTGCCCGCGGGCGAGGTGGAGGACGACGAGGACCTCGAGCTGCTCGAGGCGCGCGACCTGCTGTTCGCGCGGCTGCTGCAGTACCGCGCCTACAAGCACGTCGCCTCCGACTTCGGCGCGCGCCTGGCCGACGAGGGCCGGCGCCGGCCCCGGGCGGTGACGCTCGAACCGCACCTGGCAGCCCTGCTGCCGGAGCTGCTGTGGTCGCTGGGGCCCGACGAGCTCGCCGCGCTCGCCGCCCGCGCGCTGGCGCCCCGCCCGGTCCCGGTGGTGGACCTGTCGCACCTGCACGCCCCTGCGGTATCGGTGCGGGAGCAGGCCGCGGTCGTCGTCGACCGGCTGCGGCGGCACGGGGCAGCCGCGTTCCGCAGCCTCGTGGCGGATGCCGGCTCGACGCTCGTCGTCGTCGCACGGTTCCTGGCGCTGCTGGAGCTCTACCGGGAGGCGGTCGTCGCGTTCGAGCAGGTGACGCCGCTGGGCGAGCTGACCGTGCGCTGGACCGGGACGGACGACCACGTGCCGCAGGCGAGCGACTTCGACGAGGCGGACGGGCCGCGGCGGGCGCCCGACGAGCCCGCGACCGACGAGCCCGCGACCGACGACGAGGAGGAGACGACGTGACCGAGCCCGACGCGGAGCCCAGGGCCGACGAGCTGGCGTTCGACGTCGACGCCCTCCCCGGGGGCGCGGTGGCCACCCTCGAGGCCGTGCTGATGGTGGCCGACGAGCCGATCCCCGCCGTGCGGCTGGCGGCGGTGCTCGCGCTGCCGACGGCGCGGGTGGCGGAGCTGCTGGCCGAGCTGGCTGCGGAGTACCGCGGGGAGGGTGGTGGGCGGCCCCGCGGCTTCGAGCTGCGCGAGGCGGCCGGTGGCTGGCGGATCTACTCGGCGCCGGCCTACGCGGACGTCGTCGGGCGCTTCGTCGTCGACGGGCAGCAGGCGCGCCTGACGCAGGCCGCGCTGGAGACGCTCGCGGTGGTCGCCTACCGGCAGCCGGTGTCGCGCGGGCAGGTCTCCGGGGTGCGCGGCGTCAATGTCGACTCCGTGATGCGCACGCTGACGGCCCGGGGGTTGGTGGCAGAGCTGGGCACCGACCCGACGAGCGGCGCGGTGCTGTACGGGACCACGGGATACTTCCTGGAGCGGATGGGGCTGGCGAGCCTGGACGAACTGCCCCCGCTGGCGCCCTACCTGCCGGAGATCGACGCGCTGGAGGGGGTCGAGACGACCGGAGGAATCTCATGAGCGGATCCGCACGAGCAGGGCGCGGCGGGCAGGGCCGGGGGCGCGGCAAGGCCGGCGGCGGGGACCGGGACGTGCACGTCCCCGAGGGCGTGCGCCTTCAGAAGGTGCTCGCGTCGGCCGGCGTCGCGTCGCGGCGCGCCAGCGAGGAGCTGATCCTGGCGGGGCGCGTGACGGTGGACGGCGTGGTGGTCCGTGAGCTCGGCGTGCGCGTCGACCCGGACAGGCAGGCGATCCACGTGGACGGCGACCGGGTGCAGACCAACCCGGACCTGGTGACGCTGGCCTTCCACAAGCCGGAGGGCGTGCTCTCGACGATGAGCGACCCGGAGGGCCGCGAGACCCTCGCCGACTACGTCTCCGAGCGACCGGAACGGCTGTTCCACGTCGGCCGGCTGGACGTCGACAGCGAGGGTCTGCTGCTGCTGACCAACGATGGCGAGCTCGCCCAGCGGCTGACCCATCCCTCCTACGAGGTGCCCAAGACCTACCTGGTGGACGTCATCGGCCAGGTGCCCGCCAAGCTCGGCTCCCAGCTGCTCAAGGGCGTGGAGCTGGAGGACGGCGTGGTGACGGTGGACGGCTACCGGGTGGTGGACATGATCCCGGGCCAGTCGCTCGTCGAGGTGGTGCTCCACGACGGCCGCAACCGCGTGGTGCGGCGGCTGTTCGAGGAGGTCGGGTTCCCGGTGATCCGGCTGGTGCGCACCAAGGTGGGACCCATTCGGCTCGGCGAGCTCAAGGCCGGGCGCCTGCGCGTGCTCTCGCCCGCCGAGGTCGCCTCGCTCCACCGGGCGGTGGGGCTGTGACCATCGCGACGAAGGGGCCGGTGCGCGTGGTGGGCACCGGTCTGCTCGGCGCGTCGGTGGGCCTGGGACTGCGCCGGCACGGCGTCGAGGTGCAGCTGGCGGACCCGTCACGCACGGCGCTCGCGCTGGCACGGGACGTCGGCGCGGGGACGCCCGCGCGGCCCGACGACCCGGAGCCGGCCCTGGTCGTGGTGGCGGCCCCGCCGGACGTCACGGCGGACGTGGTGGGCGCCGAGCTGGCGGCCCACCCGCACGCGGTGGTGACCGACGTCGCGTCGGTCAAGGGGTACGTGCTCGACGAGCTGCGCGCGGCGGGTGCGGACCTGGTGCGGTACGTCGGCTCGCACCCGATGGCGGGGCGTGAGCGCTCGGGCGCGTCGGCCGCCGTCCCCGACCTGTTCCTGGGGCGACCGTGGGTGATCGCCGACTCGGGGGAGTCGTCGCCGGAGGCGCTGCTCGCCGTCCGCTCGCTCGCCGTGGACCTCGGCGCGGTGCCGGTGGCGATGGACGCGACGGCGCACGACGCGGCGGTGGCGGCGGTGTCCCACGTGCCGCAGCTGGCCGCGTCGCTCGTGGCGGCCCGGCTGCGTGCCCTGGAGGAGCCCGCGCTGGGGCTGGCCGGCCAGGGCCTGCGGGACGTGACGCGGCTCGCCGCCAGCGACGCGGCCCTGTGGACGTCGATCCTCGCGGCGAACGCCCTGGCCGTCCGCTCGGTGCTGGTGGACCTGCGCGCCGACCTCGACCGGGTGGTGGACGCGCTGGGCAGCGCCGCGCTGGCCACCGGTCCCGAGGACGTCGCACCGGGTGCCCTGGCGACCATCGCCGGCGCCATCGCGGCGGGCAACGCCGGACAGGCGCGCATCCCCGGCAAGCACGGCGGCGCGCACCGCGCGTACGCGGTGGTGACGGTGCTGGTGCCGGACTCGCCGGGGGAGCTGGCGCGGCTGCTGACGGACGTCGGCGCGGCCGGCGTCAACCTCGAGGACCTGCAGCTGGACCACGCCGCCGGTCGTCCCGTCGGCATGGCGGGCATCGCGGTGCTTCCCGACCGCGAGGAAGAGCTGGTGGCGGCCCTGACCGAGCGCGGCTGGCGGCTGGTGCGGTGATGGCGCTCGTCGTCGCGATCGACGGACCGTCGGGCTCGGGAAAGTCCTCGGTGGCCCGCGCCGTCGCGCGCCGCCTGGACCTGGCGTACCTCGACACCGGCGCGATGTACCGCGCAGCGACGTGGTGGTGCCTCGACGAAGGTGCGGACCTGTCGGACGAGGCGGCCGTGGCGGACCTCGTGCGGCGGATGCCGCTGGTGATGGGGCTGGACCCGGCGGCGCCGACGGTGCACGTCGGCGGGGTGGACGTGGCGCGGGCGATCCGGGAGACGTGGGTGTCCGAGCAGGTGTCGGCGTTGGCCACCAACCTCGCGGTGCGTGCCGAGCTGGTGGCGCGCCAGCGGGCCCTGGTCGAGGCGGAGCGGCACGACGGGTTCTCCGGTGGCCGCGGCGTCGTGGCGGAGGGCCGTGACATCACCACGGTAGTGGCACCGGACGCCGACGTGCGCGTGCTGCTGACGGCCAGCGCGGCCGCCCGGCTGGCTCGTCGGGCCCGCGAGGTGCACGGCGACGACTCTGCCGCCTCCGTGGCGGCGACGCGCGACCAGGTGCTGCGGCGGGACGCCCGGGACGCCACGGTGGTCGAGTTCCAGCGCCCGGCGGACGGCGTCGAGCTCGTCGACTCGTCGGACCTGGACCTGCCGCAGACGATCGAGGCGGTGCTCGCCGTCGTCGGGCGCCTGACCGGGCACCGGTCGTGAGCGCGCGCCGCCCGGCGGGCTGGGTGCCGTCGGCGGCCGGGCCGGCGTGGGGCCGCTGGCTGGGGCGCTTCCTGGCGCGCGTGGTCTGGGAGACCCGCGCCACGGGGGCACAGCGCGTGCCCGCCGACGGACCGGTGGTGCTGGCGGCCAACCACGTCGCGCTGATCGACGGACCGGTGCTCATCGGCGTGGCGCCGCGGCCGCTGCACATCATCACCAAGCAGGAGCTGTTCCACGGGCCGGTGGGGTGGGTGCTGGCGCGGGCCGGCCAGATCCCGGTGGACCGCGCGAACGGCCGCGCCGCGCTCGCCAGCAGCCTGGGCGTGCTGCGCCGCGGGGGAGCGGTGGGCATCTTCCCCGAGGGGACCCGGGGACGCGGCGAGGTGTCCGAGGTGCGCGCCGGGGCCGCGTGGCTCGCGGTGCACGGTGAGGCGCCGCTGGTGCCGGTGGCGATCCTCGGTACGCGGCGGACGGGGGAGTCGCCGGGGCGCCTGCCCGGGCTGCGGCGGGTGCTGCACGTCGAGTTCGGAGACCCGCTCGCGCCGGCGACCGGCGGGTCGGCGCGGGATCGCATCGCGGCGACCAGCGCGGCGCTGCGCGACGCGATGGCGGAGCTGGTCGCCCGTGTGGAGGCCCGCACGGGCGTGACCCTGCCGGCCGACGACCCCTCGCACCCCCTGACCTGACCCGCACTCTCTGTGCGCCGCCTCACCCTGCACCGTTCGTCTGTCCAACCCCGCCACACGTGGTGCGCAAGTGACTGGTGGGGCAGGAGCGAAGCTACTGACGTCCCACTGGCCCCACCAGTCCACGTGTGGCGGGGTTGGCCACGCGAGGCCCGGGCCGGCGTCGGGGAGAATGGGCGGGTGAGCTCGCCTGAGGTTCCCCGTTCCGCTGCGCCCGACGAGGGTTCCGGCATGCCCGACGACGAGTTCGGGGGCGCCGACGAGGCGGTGGCGTTGCCCGACGAGGCGGTGGCGCTGCCCGACGAGGCGACGGACGCGGCGCGCGAGCGCGCGCTGCGCGCCGGGCTGGCCGAGTACGACCTGGACGAGGAGGACCTGGTCCTGCTCGGGGGCGGCGAGGGGAACGAGTACGCCGGTGAGGGCGGCCGGGCGCTGCCCGTCCTGGCGGTCGTCGGGCGCCCGAACGTCGGCAAGTCGACGCTGGTCAACCGCATCATCGGGCGGCGAGAGGCGGTGGTGCTCGACACCCCCGGCGTCACCCGGGACCGCGTGCGGTACCCGGCCGAGTGGGCCGGCCACGACTTCGTCGTCGTCGACACCGGCGGCTGGGAGGTGGACGTCGCGGGGCTCGACGCACGGGTCGCCGAGCAGGCCGAGGTGGCGATCGCCCAGGCCGACGCGGTGCTCTTCGTCGTCGACGCGACCGTGGGGGTGACGGACACCGACGAACAGGTGGTGCGGCTGCTGCGCCGGGCGGGCAAGCCCGTGGTGCTCGTGGCCAACAAGGTGGACGGGCCGACGCAGGAGGCCGAGGCCGCCACGCTGTGGGCGCTCGGGCTCGGCCAGCCCCACCCGATCTCCGCGCTGCACGGCCGCGGCACCGGCGACCTGCTCGACGCGGTGCTCGAGGCGCTGCCGGAGGAGTCGGCGCACGGCACCGCCTTCCCGGACGGCCCGCGGCGCGTGGCGCTCGTCGGGCGCCCCAACGTGGGCAAGTCGTCGCTGCTCAACAAGATCGCCGGCGCCGAGCGCGTGGTGGTCGACGATGTGCCCGGCACCACCCGGGACCCTGTCGACGAGCTCGTCGAGCTGCGGGGGATCCCGTACGTGCTCGTCGACACCGCCGGCATCCGCCGGCGGGTCCACCAGACCTCCGGCGCGGACTTCTACGCGTCGCTTCGCACGCAGGCGGCGATCGAGAAGGCCGAGGTCGCGGTGGTGCTCGTCGACGCCTCCGCGCCGCTCACCGAGCAGGACACCCGCGTGATCCAGCAGGTGGTGGACGCCGGCCGGGCGCTCGTCATCGCCTACAACAAGTGGGACCTGATGGAGGAGGAGCGGCGCTACTACCTGGAGCGCGAGATCGAGCGGGACCTCGTGCAGGTGCAGTGGGCGCCGCGGGTGAACGTCTCGGCGCGCACCGGGTGGCACGCCGACCGCCTGGTGCCCGCGCTGGAGACGGCGCTGACCTCGTGGGACACCCGCGTGTCCACGGGCCGGCTCAACGCGTTCCTCGGCGAGCTGGTGGCGGCGCACCCGCACCCGCTGCGCGGCGGGAAGCAGCCGCGCATCCTGTTCGCCACGCAGGCGTCGACGCGCCCCCCGCGGTTCGTCGTCTTCACCACCGGGTTCCTCGACCCCGCCTACCGCCGGTACATCGAGCGCCGGCTGCGTGAGACGTTCGGGTTCGAGGGCTCGCCCGTCGTGGTGTCGGTGCGGGTCCGGGAGAAGCGGAAGCGGTAGGGCTCAGCCGGCGGTGATCGCGCCCTTCAGGGGTGTGGTGTCCGTCAGCGAGCCCGGCTCGCGGTAGCGCGTGAGCAGGTCCCGCGCGGCGTCGGTGGAGTCCCAGACGTTCCACAACAGCACGCCGACGAGCGCGCCCCGGTCGAGGTAGTAGACCACGCCGGTCTCGTCGGGCTCGGTCCAGTCCTCGAACGTGTCCATGCGGGCGTCGAGCCGGCCGACGGCCTCGTACCCCAGGTCGAAGATGTCCGAGTAGAAGAACGGCGTGTGCGTGTAGGGCTCCAGCGGCGCACCCGTCACTGCGGCCGCCATGTTGCGGCCCGCCGCACGGCCCGAGACGGTGGCCTGGTCCACGTGCTCCACACGCCGGCGGCCCAGGATGGCGTCGGGGTAGCTGGCGACGTCGCCGGCCGCGAACACCGCCGGGTCGGGGGTGCGCAGGAACTCGTCGACGACGACGCCGTTCTCCACCGGCAGGCCGGCCTCCTGCGCCAGCTCCACGTTGGGCTCGATGCCCAGCCCCAGCACCACGCCGTCGGCGCCGAGCGACACCGGGACGCCGTCCGTCTCGGCGTGGACCGTCAGCGTGCCGACGGACGAACGGTCCAGCCACCGCGCGCGGGTGCGCGTCCGGACGGTGACGCCGTGGTCGTCGAACGCGCCGCGGATGCGCCGGGTGAGCCCCGGTGGGTACGCGCCGGCGCCGACCTCGTCGTCCGGCGTCAGCAGCGTGACCCGGGTGCCCGCCATCGCCAGCCCGGCGGCGATCTCGGTGCCGATGTAGCCGCCGCCGACGACGACCACCTCGCGGCCCGCCAGCGCCCGGGCGCGGTGGTAGTCGCCGATGGTGCGGTAGTAGATCACGTGCGGCGACGGGCCGAGGTTGAGCTCGCGCGGCCGGCCGCCGGTGGCGATGAGGAGGGCGCGGTAGCCGTAGAGGTCGTCGTCCACGCCGACGGTCCGCCCGCCGCGGTCGATGTGGCTGACACGAGTGCTGGTGCGGACCTGCGCCCCCGCGGCCGCTTCGGTGCCGAGATAGGGCTCGTGCTGGTCGGGGTCGCGCCACATGTCCTTCGAGAGCGGCGGCCGCTCGTACGGCGGCTCGGCGTCGTCGCTCAGGACGGCGATGCTGCCGTTCGGGTCGACCTCTCGGATGCCGCGCGCTGCCGCGTCGGCCGCCATGCCGCCGCCCACGATGACGTAGTCGTAGTCGAAACGCATGGGGTCACGGTAAGGGCGTTCGGGCTGGTTGGCGCGATGGAGTCGGTGTTCGATCGGTTCGGTTGCGCGGGCCGGTGGACGGCGGGGGACGGGTGGGCGCGGGGCGGCTCCCCGCCGGCGTGGGCCCGGGGCGACGTCGGGCCGGATGCCTGTCGGGGAGTCGGGCGTCGCGGGGGCCGTGGGGTAGCATGTCCGGCGGCCCTGCGGGGCCAGCGGGCTGTGGCGCAGCTTGGTAGCGCACTTGACTGGGGGTCAAGGGGTCGTGGGTTCAAATCCCGCCAGCCCGACGTAACGAAAGTGTCAAAGACGCAGGTCAGAAGGGCGGTTCTCGAAAGCGGGATCCGGCCTTCGGCGTTGAAGTTGGCGGTTGTGGTTCCACTGTGGTTCCAGCCGTGCGTCTGACGAGCCTGGGCGGTTCTCAATTGAGCCTGCGTTGCGGCATGGTGCGCTACCTGGCGAGCGGCCCAATGACGAAGGGCTCCACCCTCGGCTCGGCAGGTGGCTCGGAAACCTGACCTGGTCCTCAAAGTCCGCGTCGGTGCTTCCGCTTTTTGGGGGGGAGGGGCCATGGATCCGATGCGTCTCACGCCAGGCTCAGCCCCAGCGGCATAGTGCGCCAGTACCTCCGGCGTCGTGACGAGTACCCACGGCGAGCCACCGGCATTGATGGCCACTGGTGTCTCGCCAGCGTCCATGCGTGCGGCGATCCTCTTGGCGTTCTGCTTGTTGACGTAGCCCAGCGGCGACGTGCCGTCCTCGGCGTAGATGGCGACGGCGTTGGGATCGTGGGGGTTGTTCGACTCACGCACCAGACGTACGGTGCCGCCCAATGTCAGGCGGGCAGCCTTGTTCGCCCTCTCGTAGTGGGCTATGCCCCGCATGCGGAACGAGTAGATGCCGAGTGTTTGTAGAGGCACGTGGTGGCGGGGTTCACCATGCCGTCGTCGCCAAAAATGATGAGCCGTCCGCGCTCGGCCATGAGCCGGCCAGTGGGCATCCCGTAAGATTTCGGAGGTCTCAGTACGGATGCAGCCCCTGGGGTTGTCCGGGACGCAATCGTCGGCACGGCTCAGACCGGTCTCGTGGGGCGCGTTGTTCAGGATCCCGCACCCCACGAGACCAGCATTTGACATCCGGTGAATCACATGACCTTCGTCGAGCCACCGTCGACACTGATGGTGGCCCCGTTGATGTAGCTGGCGCCGTCACTGAGCAGGAACGCTACCGCCTCCGCGATCTCTTCCGGCTGCCCCAGACGCCCCATCAGCATGGAGTCGCCGTAAGCCTTGACCTGCGCCGGATCGAGCGCCGCCATGATAGGCGTCTCAATCACGCCCGGCGCAACGGCATTGATGCGGATGCCACGCTTGGCGTAATCGATCGCAGCGTTCTTGGTCAGGCCGTTCACGGCATGCTTGGACGTCGTGTAGGCGTCACCCCCCTCGCTTCCCAGCTCGGCCGCCATCGAGCTCGTGTTCACGATCGCACCGCCACCGTTGTTGAGCATGTAAGCGATCTCGGCCTTGAGGCAGAGGAAGACGCTACGCAGGTTGACCGAAATTACCTTGTCCCACAGGTCAACGCTGGTTTCGTGAAGCAATGTGGGCTGTTGGCTGATTCCAGCGTTGTTGTGCGCGAGGTCGAGTCCGCCGAAAGTGTCCACGGCGAACTGCACCATCGCCTGGACCTGCTGCTCGTCGGTAACGTCAGTCCGGATGAAGGCCGCCTTGCCGTTGGCCCCAACGATCTCGTCGACGACGGCTCTGCCGTTCTCCTCCGCGAGATCCACGACGACCACACTCGCGCCGCGCGAAGCAAGCAGCTTCGCGGTGGCCTTGCCGATCCCGGAACCCCCACCCGTGACGAGCGCGACCTTGCCTTCAAAAGAGTTCGTCACTACATATCTCCTTCTCGAGGGGCATACAACTCTGTATGCTTTGCTTTTTTACCGCAATGACGCGGATCAATGGTGTGTCGAACGCGTTTTCCCGCATCACCGTCAGAAACAGTAGCACCGCGTCGGGACCGCGAACGTAACAGGGCGTCGGAGTTGCCCCGAGCTTCTTCGGGCCGAGTCGATGAGGTTCGCGACTGGTTGCGGGAGGATCCGCGGGTGGTTCGGACGCGGCCACACGGCGTCATGGTTGAAACCGGCGCGTCGCAGTTCGTAGCTCAGCCGGACGTCCAATGCAAGGGCCGGCACGCCGGTCTGGGTGGCCGCCTTCAGCTAGAGCGGGACGCCGAAGAGCTTCTCGAGCGTGTCGAGGTCTCTCGTAGGCAACGAGTCCTTCGGCATGGATGCGTCACGGGCTCGAGTGCACCCCACCCGGTGCCGCATCGCTCACGATGCGATCGAAGTACGCCCAGCCCGACCGCGTGTGAGCAGGTAGGCGGGCATCGGCCCTGACCTTTCCCGCGGACGTCGCGGTCACGTTCTGGCCCGCCCTTTCAGACCCCGCCGTCGGGTACCACGTGCACCTTCCCACCGCCGCCCGTCACGGCCGCGAGGGCATCGCCGAAGGACTCCAGCCCGAACGCGCCTCCGAGCAGTGGCGCGATCCGCACCGAACCGGCTGCGATGGCGTCGATCGCCGCCTGGTAGGTGTCGAGAGCGCCCATCGAGCCGACCACGGTCAGCTCGTCCTCGTAGAGGCGGAACGGCGAGACCGGGACTTCGTCGTGCGGCGCCGTGACGCCGAGCAGCAGCAGCTGTCCCCGTGGACGGAGCGCCCCGAGGCCGGTGGCCACCAGCCCGGGTACCCCGGTGGCCTCGATGACGATGTCGTAGCGGCTGGAGTGCTCGCCCGGCGCGAAGGTCGCGTCCGCGCCGAGTTCGGTGGCCACGACGCGCCGCGCCACACCCCGGTTGGCGACGTCCACCCGCTCGGCACCCGCCGCGCGGATCGCCTGGAGGGCCAGCAGTCCCATGGTCCCGGCCCCGAGCACCAGCACCGACGGCCGGAACACCGGCCGGAGCAGGCTGAGCCCGTGCAGCACGCACGAGAGCGGCTCGGCGACCGCCGCTTCTCGGTACGGCACGTGGGGCGGGACGACGTAGCAGTTCTCCTGCGGGACGGCGACCAGCTCGGCGAAGCCCCCGTCCACGGTCCCGCCGATGCCGCCCCGGTCGGGGCAGACGTTGCGCTTGCCACTGCGGCACAGGTCGCACATCCCGCACGAGAGGGACGCGTCGATGCCCACCCGGTCGCCGACGGCCAGCCGCGTGACGCCGGGCCCGAGTGCGACCACCTCACCGGCGGACTCGTGCCCCGGTGTGATCGGGAACGGTGTGCGCGGGAACTCCCCGGCCACGATGTGCAGGTCCGTGCCGCAGACCCCGCACGCACGCACCCGCACCAGCACCTGACGCGGGCCCGGTTCGGGCTCGGGCACCTCTCGCACGGCGAACTCGTGCGGCTCGCTCAGCACCAGCGCGCGCATGGACCGTTCCCTTCCGTCGGGGCAGGCAGGAAGAACCTGGGAGCGATAGCAGCCGCGATCACTGAGCCGTCAGCCCGCCGTCGACCATGAGCACGGCGCCGGTGACGAAGGCAGCATCGTCGCCGACCAGGTAGCTGACGCCTCCGGCGATGTCCTGCGGTGTCGCGAGTCGGTGGAGGGGGTGCGCCGCCTCCTGTGCTCGTCGCACCGCCGCGGGGTCCGGCACCTCGGCGAGCACCTTGTCGTTGAAGGGCGTGTCGACCACGCCGGGGCACAGGCAGTTGACGCGGATCCCGCGCGGTGCCAGGTCGATCGCCATCGCGCGGCTCATGTTGACCGCGGCGCCCTTCGACGCGCAGTAGGCGATCGAGTTGCCGACGCCGACCACGCCCGCTCCGGAGCCGATGTTCACCACGGACGCGTGCTCGCTGCGCTCCAGGCACGCCAGCAGGTACTTCGTGACGAAGAAGATCCCCTTGGCGTTGACGTTCATCTGGACGTCCCACGCGCCCTCGTCGAAGTCGTCCATCGGGCCGAACCGCCCGACCCCGGCACAGTTGACGAGGGCGTCGACGACGCCGATCCGCTCCGCCACCGTCTCGCCGAGCTCTCGCGCGCTGTCGACGGACGCGACGTCGCACCGGACGAACATCGGTTCGCCCCCGGCGGCCCGCAGCTCGTCGGCCAGCGCCAGGCCGCCCGGCTCGTCGACGTCGGCGAGCACCACCCGGTAGCCCTCCCGCGTCAGCCGGCGGCTGATCTCCCTGCCGCTGCCGGAGGATGCCCCGGTGACAACGGCGACTCGATCGCTCATCGATCACTCCGTTCTCTCGTGCGGTTGCGGGGGCCGCTCGGGGTCACTTGACCCCTGCGCGGGCGATCCCTTGGACGAACACCCGCTGCGCGGCGAGGAAGATCGCCACGGTGGGAAGGCTGGCCATGATGGCGCCGGCGAGCACGACGTTGCGGTACTGGATGCTGGTGTTGAAGGAGAGCAACCCGTTGAGGGTCAGGACCAGAGGGAAGCGCTCGTTGGAGTGCAGCACCGTCAGCGGCCAGATGAAGTTGTTCCAGTAGTAGACGATGCAGAAGACGGCCAGGGTGACCAGCGCCGGCTTCAACAACGGCGCCAGCACGCGCACGACGATCCGGAGCTCGCCCGCGCCGTCCACCCGCGCGGCCTCGATCAGCTCGTCGGGGATGTCCAGCATGAACTGCCGCACCAGGAAGATGCCGAACGCGTTGGCCAGCCACGGCAGCAGCACGCCGAGGTAGGAGTCCACCAGTCCCAAGCTGGAGATCAGGTGGTACAGCGGCACCAGCGTGACGATGGGCGGGAGGAACATCGTCGCGACGAGCGTCCAGAACAGCGCGTCGCGGCCGCGGAACCGGTACTTGGCGAAGACGTAGCCCGACAGCGTGCTGGTGACGACCACGGAGCACGTGGCGACGCCCGCGATGAGCACGCTGTTGAACAGCGCGCGGACAAAGGGCACCTGGGTGAGGGCGGTGCGGAAGCCGGAGCTCGTCGGTGCCCGGGGGAACCAGGTGGGCGGCATCGCCGCGAACTCCGCCGGACCCTTCACCGCCGAGATCACCAGCCAGTAGAGCGGGAACACCGCGACCACCGCCACGAGCACCATGAGCACGTAGAGGGCGACCCGGACGAGGCGACGACGACGCCGCAGGGTGACGTCAGACACGGTGCCTCCGCACCCGCAGGCTGCCGGCGATCGTCAGGCCGCCGAGCAGCAGCACGAGGAACAGCATGAAGGCCATGGCGCTCGCCTCTCCCGCCAGACCGTCCACGAACGCCGTCTGCTGGATGTCGTACGACATCACGGTGGTCGAGAGGAGCGGCCCGCCGAGGGTGAGCAGGTACACCGGCTCGAAGACCTGGATCGAGTTGAGCACCGTCATCAGCGCCACGAAGAAGAGGGTGTTGCGCAGCAGGGGGAGTGTGACGCTCCACGTCTGGCGCGCGAACCCGGCGCCGTCGAGGCGCGCCGCTTCGAAGACGTCCTCCGGGATCTGCGTCAGTCCCGCGACCAGCAGGATCACGTAGTACCCGACCATCTGCCAGACGTTGAACACGACGAGCGAGGCCAGGGCCGTCGACGGGTTGTTGAGCCAGGCGGGCGGCACCACGCCGAGCGTCTGGAGGACGCCCGACACCGGGCCGTAGGACGCGTACAGGTTGGACCAGATGATCGCCACTGCGATCGTCGGGAGGATGTAGGTGGAGAACAGGATGACGCGGACCACGCCCTGACCCTTGAGCCGGGGGAAATAGAGCAGCAGGGACAGCAGGAACGCGAGGGGGAGCGTGAGGACGACGCTCCCGGCGACGTAGAGCGCGGTGTTGATCGCCGCCCGCTGGTGGCGCGAGCTGGAGAACACGCGCAGGTAGTTGTCGATGCCTTCCCACGGCATCTGGGACAGCGGGGTGTACATCGACCACCGGTGCAGGCTGATCCAGAACGTCAGGAGGATCGGCACCAACGTGAACACGGTGATGATCCCGACGGCGGGGGAGAGGAACGCCACCCGCGAGCCGAGGTGGTGCCGCCTGGCGCGGTGGCGTCGGGCGGAGCGGGACGCCGGCCCCACCGGGACAGGTGGGGCCGGCGTCGTCGTGGCGGACTCGGTCACTGCGCCTGCGCGAGTGCCTCTGTGACGGCGGCCTGGGCGTCCTCCATCGCCTTGGCCCCTGTCTTGCTGCCGAAGATGATCGCCTCGACCTGCTCGGCGAGCGCCCGGGAGGCTGCCTCGCCACCGATCACGGTGGGGAACGGCGTGGCGTCGACGAGGATCTTCGCCACCTCGGCGCGGTACGGGTTGCCGTCGATGGTGGTCTGGTGCGCCTTGACGTCCGACAGCCTGCTCGGGATGAGCCCGAGTCCGATGAGGATGTCGCCCGTCGCCGACGAGCCGTCCTTGCCCGAGGTGGGCCCGTTCATGTACTGGAGGAACTTCCACGCCGCCGCCTGCTTCTCGGGCGAGGCCTTGGCGTTGACGATGTTGATCCAGGAGTACGAGATCCCGGTGGCGCGGTCGCCGCTCGGACCGACGGGGATCGGCGCGATGGAGACCGTCTCGTTGAAGACGTCCTCGCCCATGATCGGGATGAGGTTGCCCTGCATGGTGGCGGCCATCACCAGCATGCCGGTCTTGCCGGCGGCGAAGTTCTGCAGGTAGTCACCGGTGGTGTCGGCGTTCGAGGCGCTCATGTCCGCCTTGGTCAGCCCCTCGGAGACCAACTGCTGGTAGAACTCGGCCGTCTGCACCATCGCGGGGCTGGTGAGAGCCGGCTCGGTGGTGCTGCCTTCGGCCAGCAGCGAGGCACCGTTGGACGCCGCCCACGAGAGGAACGGGTGGATGGTGCCGTTGTTCCACACCGTGATGACGCCGACGCCCTGGACCCCGTTGCCGAGCGCGGTGATCGCCCGGGCGTCCGCCAGCACCTCGTCCCACGTGGTGGGCGGGGCGTCGATGCCGGCCTGCTGGAACAGCTTCTTGTTGTAGTTGAGGCCGTAGACCGCCATCTCGGTCGGGAAGCCGTAGGTGCTGCCCTCCTTGGTCACCGCCTGGAACGCGCCGTCGGAGTAGTTGCCTTTGATGTCGGTGACGACGTCCGACGGCGCCGCCGCCGTGATGCCGTCGCGGACCAGCTCCGGCAGCCAGAGGTCGTAGATGCCGGCCATCGTCGGGCCGTCCGGCGACGCACCGCGGGTGCGCAGCGTCGACAGGAGGTTGCCGAACGGCACGCTCTCGATCTTGACCGTGATGTCCGGGTTCGCCTCGTGGAAGGCCGTCGCCGTCGCCTCGAGGGCGGCGAGCTGGTCGCCGCCCCAGTGGGTGAGGAAGCTGACGGTCTGGGGAGTCGCTGCGGGGGTCTCGTCACTCGTGGGGGCGCCGGACTGGGACTCGTCCGGGGTGCCGGACGGGGATGCGTCCGGGGTGCTGCTGCACGCGGCGAGCAGGAGGGCGGCCGCGGTGCCGGCGGCGAACCCGAGGAATGAGCGGCGCCGGGATGTCCCGTGCCGCAGGGGAGTCTGTCGCATTCGTCGTGCCTTCCTCGATGAGAAGGGTCGAATCCTGACTTTCCGGTGAGCGGTCGGGGCAGTCGCGAAGAGGCGATCCGCTCGTCGTGTCCTAATGTTGTAACTAAGTGCGACCGTACGGAAGATGGTCCGGGCGCCAACTTGTAACGATTGCGTCACGGCCCCCTGCCGCCGCAGCGTCTCCGTCAGGCGTGCGCGGGGGCGCCGGGCAGGGTGCGAGCGCGAGCGGCGTGCACGTAGCGCTCGTGCTCCGCGAACACCTCGTCGTTCGACGAGAGCGTGGCGCCCGGGACGGTGGGCGACACGAACGTCGGCACGACGACGCCCCGGGAGGCGAGCACCTCGGCGGTGCGCGTGATCAGCTCGTGGCTGACGATCGCGGCGATCACCGTGGACGACCCGCCGACGGGGCGGTCCCAGCCGTCGACCGCGACGATCGCGTCCTCCACGGGCGCACCGGTGTCGATCGTCACGTCGGCGATGTCGGACAGGCGCTGCCCGCTGGAGTGCGACACCGGCCGCACCCGGTTCGCGGTCGAGGTGACCGCGACGACGAACAGGCCGTGCTCCTTGGCGTACCGCGCCGCGTCGATGCCCGCCGCGTTCAGACCGGAGTGCGAGTAGACGACCATCACGTCGCCCTGGGCGAGCGGCTCGTGGCCGAGGAACTTGTCGATGTAGCCCTCGGTGCGCTCGAGCCACAGCAGCTCTCGCACGCCGCCCGGGCCCAGCACGTTGTGCCACATCAGCCGGGGGTCGTTGAGGGGGTAGAGCCCGACGAAGCTGCCGTACCTAGGGAACGCCTCGAGCGTCGGGATCACCGAGTGACCCGAGCCGAACAGGTGGATCAGCCCGCGCCGCTCGATCGTCGTGGCGCACTCCTGGGCGACGCGGTCCAGTGCCTCGTCCTGCGTCGTCGCGAACTGCTCGAGCAGGCCGATCAGCGTCGCGGTGTAGGTCGGGTGGTCGGTCATGGGTCAACCTCTCTCGTCGGTCGTGTGTGGCGTTCAGGGGTTGCGGAGGGCGAGCCGGATCTCGTACCGGTCGCCCCGGAGATAGCTGGTCGTGTGCTCGAACGGGCCTCGCGCGTCGAGCGTCATGCGGGTCGCCAAGAAGCCGTGACTGTCCACCGGCACCTCGAGCACCTGGGCGACGCGGTCCGGCAGGCCGACGGCCCGGAACACCTCGTGCGCCTCGGTGGGCACCAATCCGTAGGCCTGGCGCAGCACCCCGTACAAGGACGTGTTCTCGCCCAGGCGACCCAGCAAGCCGGGGAAGCGCGCCGACACCAGCAGGCTCGTCTGGACCGCGATCGGGAGATCGTCGGCCGTCCGCAGCCGCCGGAACTCGACGAGCTCGGCCCCTTCGGCCACCTGGAGCTGTTCGGCGACCTCGCGCTCCGCGCGCGTGATACCCGCGTGCAGCAGCCGCGCGCCGGCCTTCATGCCCAGCTGGTCCAGCTCGTGCGAGAACGACGACACCGTCCGGGCGTTGACGGACAGCCGCGCATCCCGCACGAACGTGCCCTTCCCGCGTCCGCGTGTCAGCATGCCGCGCCGCACCAGCAGATCCAGCGCCTGCCGCACCGTGACACGGCTCACGCCGTAGAGAGCGCACAGCTCGGCCTCGGTGGGCATGCGCTGACCGGCGGGCCATCGGCCGGCATCGATCTGGACCTTGAGCAGGCCTTCCAGCTGGACGTACAACGGCACGGACGAGGACAGGTCCAGCCCTGGTCCCATGTCGCCGGGGATGTTCATAGTCCGCCCTCTTCCGTGAGCGCCGCGTGGAGTGTGCCGACGATCCCGGCGTCGACGCCCAGGCGCGCGGTGACGATCGGCACCAACCGTCCCGTGGGAGAACCGTGCGCCGCGTGCGCGGCATACAGGGAAGGGCCCAGGACGTCCATCGCGGCAGTGACGCCCCCGGCGAGCACGACGACCTCGGGATCGAAGGTGCTGGCCAACCCAGCCGTGCCGCGGCCGAGGAGACGCCCGATCCGCTCGGCTTCGACACGTGCGGCGGCGTCGCCGGCGCGGGCGGCGTCGATCAGACCGGCCGCCCCGCCCCACCGGCCGCCGGCCTGCGCCAGCGCCGCACCCGACGCCACCTGCTCCCAGTCGCCGTGGTCGTCGTCGGGCCGGCCGCCCTCCATCGGTAGCCAACCGAAGGAACCCAAGGTGCCGGTGTTGCCGCGCGCGAGTCGCCCGTCGAGCATCACGGCACCGCCGATGCCCGTGCCGATGGCGACCAGCACGACATTCGCGCGCCCGACCGCGGCGCCCTCCCGCTGCTCGGCCAGCAGGGCGGCCTGACCGTCGTTCATGAGCAGGCAGGTCCCGCCGAGTACCTCCGCGACGTGGTCGGCCAAAGGGACGCCGTCGAGGAAGCGCAGGTTGGGCATCCAGGCGACCACCCGCGGGCCCGTCCGGCCGGGTAGGCCCACGGCGGTGCGCGCGACAGGGGCGTCCGTCAGGGTGCGGACCAGTGCTGCCGCCGCCTCGACGATCCCCTCCGCGGTGCCCGGCACGGGGACGTCGAGCGTCTCGGATCGCAGGCTGCCCCACCGCTGCACGGCGACGCGCAGCCGCGTGCCGCCGATGTCGATGCCGACGGCCACGGGGCCGCCACCGTGGCGGTCTACGCGGTCGGTCGGCGACACGGCGGGCGTCATGAGTCAGGACTCCAGGCGGTCTTGGGCGTAGGGGCTGCGCGGATTCCTAATGTTGTAACAAAGAGGGGGGTGTTGGGAAGTCCGCGGCGCGGCGGACTTCCCAACACACGGCGGACATGTCCCACCATGTGCCGGCGGACGGGTATCGGAGGGACGCTCCTCGACACGCAGGGCCGCGTGCTCATGACGCTCACCCGGCAGGACGGCGACCGGGACCATCGGTCGCCCCGGTGAAGGCGCCTCGAGAGGCAGACCTAGGTCCCGGCCGGGACACTCCGGAGACCTGAAGACTTCCAACCGTGATTGATGCAACCCTCGTTGAAGTAACGGGGCGTGAGATGGACGAGTCGCTGTCCGTCCTCGCGGCGGTCGCCGACCCGGTCCGCTGGACCGTCCTCGTGACGCTCTCCCAAGGCCCCCGTTGCGTCTGCTCGTTGCAGGACGTGGTCCCGATCGCCGGCAACCTGCTCAGCTACCACCTGAAGATCCTGCGCGAGGCGGGCCTGGTGACGGCGTCTCGCCGGGGTCGCTGGATGGACTACGCCCTGGCCGAGGGCGCCCGCGACCGGATGATCACCGCCCTGCCCGGCGCGCGCGTCCCGGCACCGGCATGAGCGTCGCGGAGCGGATCCGGGCACGTACGCCGCTTCGACGTTGGGCCGGCCTGGCCGGCGCCGCGGTCGTGTGGTTCGTGCTCTATCTGGTGAACGAACCCTTCTGGACCTGGATCGTGCGGGATCTCGCGGGGCTGGACCTCACCGGCCGGCTCGGCTCGGGGGCCCTCTTCTTCGTCTACGACTCGGTGAAGATCGGTCTGCTGCTGATCGGGATCATCTTCGCCGTCACCGTCCTGCGGTCCTTCATGAGCGTGGAACGCACGCGGGCGCTGCTGGGCGGGCGGCGCGAGGGTGTCGGGAACGTGATGGCGGCCGGGCTCGGCGTGATCACCCCGTTCTGCTCCTGCTCCGCAGTGCCGGCGTTCATCGGCTTCGTCGCGGCCGGCGTCCCCCTGGGTGTCACGCTGAGCTTCCTGATCGCCTCCCCCCTGGTCAACGAGGTGGCGATAGCCCTGCTGTTCGGGATGTTCGGGCTTGGGCCGACGGTCCTGTACATCGGCGCAGGGCTGGTCGTCGCCGTGCTGGCCGGCTTTCTCCTCGGCCGGCTGCACCTGGAGCGGTGGGTCGAGCCGTTCGTCTTCGAGACGCGTCTGGGTGGTCAGGTGGTCGACGCGAGCTTCGCCCTCGACTGGGACGACCGGATCCAGATGGGCGTGGAGGAGGTGGTGTCGATCCTGCGTCGCATCTGGCCGTACTTGCTGGTCGGCATCGGGCTCGGCGCGGTGATCCACGGGTGGGCCCCGGAGGAGTTCTTCGCCCGGTACGCCGGCGCCGGCAAGCCGTTCGCCGTTCTCGTCGCCGTCGGCATCGGCATCCCGCTCTACTCCAACGCCGCCGGCGTGATGCCCCTGGTCCAGGCGTTGCACGACAAGGGTGTGCCGATGGGCACCCTGCTGGCCTTCATGATGGCCGTCGTCGCCCTCAGCCTGCCCGAGATGATCCTGCTGCGCCGTGTGCTCAAGCCTCAACTGATCGCCACGTTCATCGCCGTGACCGGCGCGGGGATCGTCGCGGTCGGCTACCTGTTCAACGCCGTCATCGGATCCTGACCCATCGCCGCAAGAGAGGCTCCACCGTGATCATCAAGATCCTCGGCCCCGGCTGTGCCAACTGCGCCAACCTCGAGCGGGTCACCCGCCAGGCCGCCGCCGACATGGGCATCGAGGCGCAGTTCGAGAAGGTGACCGACTATCCGGCGATCGTCGGCTACGGCGTGATGTCGACGCCGGGTCTGGTGGTGGACGAGAAGCTCGTCCTGTCCGGGCGAGTGCCCACCACGGCCCAGGTGCGCGAGCTCCTCGCTCCGTTCGTCGGCTGAAGCCGGCGCAGCAGGCACCCCCGCTACGCGCCCGTCACCAAGGCGCCGCCGCCGGCGGCCCACGCGGCGACACCGCCGTCGAGGTCGTAGACGTGGGTGAAGCCCAGGGCGGCCATCTGTGCGGTCGCGGAGCGGGACCGGTTGCCGGAGTGGCAGTAGACGAGGTACTCCCCGTCCTTGGGCAACGCCCCGACCGCCGACGTGAAGCCGCTCGCCTCCACGTCGATGTTGATCGCCCCGGCAAGGTGGCCCGACGAGTACTCCGCCGGGGTACGGACGTCGATGACGGTGAGCCCGGCGTCGTCGAGCACCGACGGCGCGTCGGCGACGCTGACGGTCGTCACGGCCGGCGCCCCGTCCGAGCAGGCAGCGAGGCCGACGACGGTGGCCGCCGCGGCAATGACGGCGAAGAGGCGAGTTATACGCATACCCCGGAGGGTATCAGCACACAGTCGACGGGACGTCGTCATACCCGGCGTCGTCCCTCCGCGGCGGTACGGGGAGGGGTACGGTCGTCCGCGCTTCGTCTGGGCGCGCGGCGATCTCCCTCCGCTGCCGCAAGTGCCGCCCTGACCGGCGGGAACACCCCCTCGGGGGTACCCCGTCCCGTATATGTGACGAACGTCACAAGCGTACCCGGGGGGGTAAGGACCAACGACCCGTGAGAGGGCGACGCACCCGGCGGAGATTGGTCCCGCCGCCGGCCCATGGCGTGACGGCCAGCTCTCGAGGAGGAGAAGACGATGAGTGCGCAGACCGAGGATCTCAAGGCGCTGGCAGGCACCACCACGGTGGTGGACGCTCGTGGCACCTCATGCCCGGGCCCGATCCTGGCGGCGAAGAAGGGCATCGGCGGCGTGCCGGTCGGCGGCGTCATGGAGGTGCTCGCCACGGACTCCGGGACGCTCAAGGACCTGCCGGCGTGGTCGAAGAAGATGGGGCACGACTTCCTGGGGCACTACGAGGACTCCGGTTACCTGCGGCTGTTCCTCAAGAAGCTGAAGTAGTCGGATGGCCGACCACGGGGACCCGGGCGGCACGATGCCGCGGATCCTGGTCTTCTCCACGAACAACATCTCCGACCCGGGGATCGACCTGGCCGGGAGCCGGCACCTTCACTACCCCGCGACGGTCTCCGTCCTCGCGATGCCCTGCTCGAGCGGCATCAAGCCCTCGTGGATCCTGCACGCGCTGCAGACCGGGCAGGACGGGGTGTTCATCGCCTCCGACGGCGAGGAGTGCGCGTACCTGCCCGACTGCGCCGAACGCACGGCGCACCTGGTCACCGAGACGCAGCGGTTGATGGCGGAACAGGGCCTGGAACCGCAGCGCCTCAAGATGGCCGCCGTCTGCTCGGTCTGCGCCGAGCCCTTCGCCAACTACATGCGTGAGTTCGCCACCGCGCTCACCGCGCTCGGGCCCCGGCCCGTCGCCGTCGGCTGAGCCGGCGACGCGAGGCCGGGCACGCGAGGTCAGGCACGAGACAGGAAAGGAAGACTCCACGTGGAGACCAGCAGGAAGACGATCATCCTGTTCAGCGGTGAGTTCGACAAGGTGACGGCCGCGTTCGTCATCGCCAACGGCGCGGCGGCGATGGACGACGAGGTGACCATCTTCTTCACCTTCTGGGGCCTGAACGCGCTGCGCAAGGACGCGCACGTGCCCACCAAGGGCAAGTCGGCACTGCAGAAGATGTTCGGCGCGATGATGCCGCGCGGGCCCAGGAAGCTCGGACTGTCCCGCATGAACTTCGCCGGCGTGGGACCCAAGCTCATGGCCAAGGCGATGCGGGACCAGAACGTGATGCCGCTCAGCGAGCTCATCGCCACGGCCCGGGAGCAGGGCGTCAAGTTCGTCGCGTGCACCATGTCGATGGACGTCATGGGCCTGCGCAAGGAGGAGCTGCTCGACGGGATCGAGTACGCCGGTGTCGCCTCCTACCTCGGTGACGCCGACGAGTCGAACGTCAACCTCTTCATCTGAGCAGCCGCTCGGCGACCCGGGGCCGGGAAGCCTCGCGCGAGACAGGAGCCTTTCGTGGACTACGACGTCCTGGTGATCGGCAGCGGGATCGGCGGCATGGAGTCGTCGATCAAGCTCGGCGACATGGGATACAAGGTGCTGCTCGTCGAGAAGGAGGCCAGCGTCGGCGGGCGGATGATCCTGCTGTCCAAGGTCTTCCCGACACTCGACTGCGCCAGCTGCATCTCCGGCCCGAAGATGTCGACGACGATCAACCACCCGAACATCACCACGAAGACCTACTCCGAGGTGAGCGGGATCCGGCGCGACGCGGCCGGGAAGTTCCACGCGACGGTGACTTCGAAGCCCACCTTCGTGGACTGGTCGGCCTGCACCGGGTGCAGCGAGTGCCAGACCGCGTGCACGGTGGCCGTGCCCGATCAGTTCAACGCCGACCTGGTGGCCCGCCGCGCGGCGTACATCGCGTTCCCCCAGGCCGTCCCCAAGAAGGCGGTGCTCGAGCGGGCGGGGACCTCGCCCTGCATCGGCGCGTGCCCCGCGGGCATCAAGGCCCACGGCTACGTGTCGCTGGTCCGCAACGGCAAGGACGACGAGGCGTTCAACCTGGTGCTGGACGCCACGCCGCTGGTCGGGACCCTCGGCCGGGCGTGCTACGCGCCGTGCGAGTCCGAGTGCACCCGCACCAAGCTCGAGGGCCCGGTGCCGATCCGGCTGCTCAAGCGGTTCGCCGCCGATCGTCACTACGAGGCGCAAGGGGGCCGTCCGCAGGGCCCGGTGGTCGACGTCGCGGAACCGAACGGACGCTCGGTCGCCGTGGTCGGATCGGGTCCCGCGGGCCTGACCGCCGCGTGGCAGCTGGCACGTCTGGGCTACCGCGTCACCGTGCTCGAGAAGCGGTCCCAGCCCGGCGGGTACCTGCGGCACGCGATCCCGGCCTACCGGCTCCCGCCCGAGGTGGTCGAGGCCGACATCGCCAACCTGACCTCGCTCGGCGTCGAGATCCGGTGCGACGCGAAGGTCACCGACCTGATGTCGCTCAAGGAGGAGGGCGGCTACGACGCCGTCGTCGTGGCCACCGGGACCCAGGACGCCACCCGGATGGGGGTGGCCAACGAGGACGTGACCGGTTCCGTGACGGGCCTGGACTTCCTGGCCGACGTGGCGAACGGAGCCGCACCGGACCTGACCGGCAAGCGGGTGGTCATCGTCGGCGGCGGCAACGTCGCGATGGACGCGGCGCGAGTCTCGCTCCGGCTGGGCGCGGCGGAGGCGCGGGTGGTCTACCGCCGGACGCGCGACGAGATGCCGGCCCACCACGTCGAGGCCGACGACGCGCAGGCCGAGGGCGCCGTCTTCGACTTCCTCGCCGCCCCGCTCGAGGTGCTCGCGGCTGACGGCCGGGTGACGGGATTGCGCGTGCAGCGGATGCGTCTCGGCGCGCCCGACGCCTCCGGCCGGCGCAGCCCCGAGCCGGTTCCGGGAGCCGTGAGCGACGTCGCGTGCGACGTCGTCATCTCCACGATCGGTATGAGCCCGGACGCCAGCCTGTACCAAGGAGTCGTCCCGGTGGGTCGCGGGCAGCGCATCGCGGTGGACCCGCGCACCCTCCAGACGGAGCTGCCGTTCCTGTTCGCCGCCGGAGACGTCACCGCCGGCGCGACCGACATCACCCGGGCGATCGGCTCCGGGCGGCGCGCCGCGCACATGGTGGACCGCTGGCTGACCGGCCGCCCGCTGGACGGGTTCGCCGCCCTGGACGGCCGGCTGGACACGGTGACGCACGACGCGGTGATCTCCCGGCAGACGGCCTACGGTCACCGCAACCCGGTCACGGGACAGGCCGATCTGCGCATGCTGCCGCGCACCTTCGAGGAGGTCGAGGCGCCGCTCACCGAGGCGCAGGCCCGCTTCGGGGCCGGGAGCTGCCTGGACTGCGGCGTGTGCTCCGAGTGCCAGGAGTGCGTCAGCGCCTGCCCGGCCTCTGCGATCCGGATGGACCAGCGCGCCAGCGTCAGCGACGTGACGGTGGGCGCCGTCGTCGTCTCGACCGGCTACAAGCTGTTCGCGGCCGACGCGAAGCCCGAGTACGGCTGGGGTCGCTACCCCAACGTCATCACGGGGATGCAGATGGACCGCCTGCTCGCGCCGACGCGCCCGTACAACACCGTGCTGCGACCCGGGGACGGCAAGGTCCCGGAGCGCATCGCCTACATCTCCTGCACCGGCTCGCGCGACCAGCAGGTGGGCAACCCGCTGTGCTCGAAGTTCTGCTGCATGTACTCGATCAAGCAGAACCAGCTGATCATGGGCGCCCTGCCGCTCGCCGACGTGACCATGCACTACATGGACGTCCGGGCCGCCGGGAAGCGGTACGACGAGTTCTACGAGCAGGCCAAGGACATGGGCGCGCAGTACGTCCGGGGTCGGGTCTCGGGGATCAGGGAGAAGGAGAACGGCGACCTGGTGCTCCGGTACGAGGACACCGAGGGTTCCGGCCAGATCGTCGAGGCCGAGTACGACCTGGTGGTGCTGGCGGTCGGCGTCCAGCCGAACCGGGACGTGGAGCGGTTGTTCTCCGACGAGCACCTGGGGCTCGACGAGTTCTTCTACGTCGCCGAGCCGGACGACGACCTCGATCCGGGCGTCACCGACATCCCCGGCGTCTTCGTCGCGGGGACGGCCGCCGGAGCCAAGGACATCGTCGACTCGATCGTGCACGCCGGGGCGGCGGTGGCCCAGGTGGCCGCCCACCTGGAGCGCACCGGGGTCGCAGCGAGTGTGGAGGTGTCGGCGTGAACCAGAGCTCGCAGACCGGTGAGGCACCCGGCGGGCGGCGGATCGGGGTGTACATCTGCCACTGCGGCGGGAACATCTCCGACTACGTGGACGTGGCGGCCGTCCGTGCGGCCGTCGCCGACGATCCGGACGTCGTGGTGGCCGAGACCACGCTGTTCGCGTGTGCGGACGGTCAGCAGCACCAGATGGTGCGCGACATCCAGGACCAGAACCTGGACGGTCTCGTCGTCGCCTCGTGCTCGCCGAAGCTGCACACGACCACCTTCCGCGGCGTGTCCACGCGGGCCGACCTGAACCCGTACGCCTACACGCAGGTGAACATCCGCGAACAGGACTCCTGGGCGCACACCGACGACCACGACGGCGCCACCCGCAAGGCGATCGCACTGGTGACGGCGGGCATCGCCAAGACCCGGCTGTCGGTGCCGCTGCACCCGCTGCGGATCGACACCGTGCCGGCGACGATGGTGGTGGGCGGCGGCGTCACCGGCCTGCGCACGGCCATCGGCCTCGCGGACATCGGCCTCGACGTCATCGTCGTCGAGCGCGAGGCGGAGCTGGGCGGCTGGCTCGGCCGCCTGGGTCCGACGTTCCCGCACGACGCGCCGGGACGGGACCAGATCGCGCACCTGGTCGAACAGATCGCGGCGCGGCCGGCGATCACCGTCCTGACGAACGCCGAGCTGGTGGGGAAGACCGGCTCGTTCGGCAACTACACGGCGAAGGTGCACCTGCGCACCGCGACGACGGAAGAGCTCCGGCAGTTCCAGGTCGGCACGTTCGTCATCGCCACGGGCGCCGACGTCTACAGCCCGGAGGTCGGCGAGCTGGGCTACGGGATCGACGGCGTGGTGACCCTGCAGGACTTCGGGACGATGGTCGACCAGGCCGCCGGCGGGGTGCTGACGTGGCAGGGCCGGCGCGTCGCGTCCATCGCCTACGTCTACTGCGTGGGCAACCGGCAGCCGGGCGGCAACGAGTACTGCTCGAAGTTCTGCTGCGCGGCCACCGTGCACGCCTCGCTCAAGGTCGCCCGGCTCGATCCGGCGATCCGCCAGTTCCACCTCCACCGCGACGTGCGCACCTACGGGAAGTACGAGCTGCTCTACACGAAGTCCCGGGAGAGCGGCTCGGTGTACCTGCGCTACCCCGACGGGTCACCACCCGCGGTCGAGCGCATGCCCGACGGGCGGCTCGCCGTCACCGTGGTGGACGCGCTGACCGGGCCCGACGAGCTGACGCTGCCGGTGGACCTCGTCGTGCTGGTCACCGGCATGGTGCCGCGCGAGAACGAGGCCCTGACCACGTTGCTCAAGCTGCCCACGGGCGACGACGGGTTCTACAACGAGATCCACCCCAAGCTGAGGCCGGTCGAGACGGTGGTGGACGGGGTGATGATCGCCGGCGCGTGCCAGGGGCCGAAACCGGCGAGCGAGGCCGTCGCCGGCGGTCTGGCCGCCGTGACGCAGAGCGCCGGCATCCTCAAGCGCGGCTTCGCCGAGCTGGACCCGCTCGTCGCCATCGTCGACCAGGGGGCGTGCACCGGCTGCGGCGACTGCCTGAGCACCTGCCCCTACGACGCGATCTCGATGTCCGCGGGGGAGAAGGCCGCGGTCAGCGCGGCGAACTGCAAGGGCTGCGGCGGCTGCGTGCCGACGTGCCCCGCCGACGCGATCGACCTGCTGGGGTACACCTCGGCGCAGATGCTCGCCGCGATCGACGGCCTGGCCGTGACGGGGGCGCTCGCATGAACGCGCAGCCGTTGCGGGACCCCCGCGAGGTGATCCGTGAGGAGATGTCGATGCAGAGCGCGATCCGGGCCGCCCTGGCGGACGGCCCGCTGCGCGTCCCTCAGATCGCGGCGGCACTCGGCCGCCCGGCCGAGGAGGTCGTCTACTGGGTGATGGGCATGCGCCGCTACGGCCACGTGGTGGAGCTCCCCGACGACGACGACGAGGGCTGGTTCCCGTACGCGCTGACGACCAAGGAAGCATGAGATGGCCACCGTCCTGGATCTGGGCCTCATGCCCGACGTGCAGAAGTTCGGCGCCGCCGACGTCAGCGCCTGCTTCAGCTGCGGCAACTGCACCGCGATCTGCCCCCTCGCGGACAACGACGCGACGTTCCCGCGCCGGGTGATCCGCTACGCCCAGCTGGGGCTGCGTGACGAGCTGCTCGGCGCCAAGGAGCTGTGGACCTGCTACCACTGCGGTCTGTGCTCGCAGTCCTGCCCCACGCAGGCGGACCCGGGCGAGTTCATGGCCGCCGCCCGCCGCTACGCGATCGCCTCCTACGAGCCGACCGGGCTGGCGCGGCTGATCTACACCCGGCCCAAGCTGGGCACCGCGGTCGCCGTGCTCGTGGCGGCGTTCTTCGCGGCGTTCATGCTCACCCAGGCCGACCTCGGGGGCATCGATGCGCCGACCCTGGCGCTCTTCGGGTTCGTCCCCAGCGAGCTGGTGCACTGGCTGGGTGTGGCGGCGATGGTGGCGATGGCCGCCGCCGGCGCGTGGGGCGTGGCACGGATGGTGCGCGCCACCGCACGCCGGGACGGGGTGACGTGGGCGGCGGTGCTCGGGTCGCGGGCGTCGCTCCGACGGTCCCTGGGCGCCGCCTGGCAGGCGCTGGGCGTCGAGTCGCTTGGGCAGCGGCGTTTTAGGCGCGACTGCCACGACGACCGCGCGGCCGAGCCACTCTGGCGGCGCCGCTGGCTGGTGCACGCGCTGACCATCTGGGGCTTCCTCGGCCTGTTCGGGGCGACCCTCATCGACTACGGCCTGGAGCTGCTCGGCGTCAAGGAGACCGGGACGCCGATCCCGCTGTGGTACCCCTCCCGAGCATTGGGCACGGTGGCCGGGCTGTCCCTGATGTACGGCGTGAGCGTCTTCATCCTCGGCCGGTGGCGGCGCTGGAGCGCCGCCCAGGCCACCAGCACAGGATCCGACTGGATGCTCCTGGCCCTGCTCTGGATCACCGGGGCCACCGGGTTCGTCATCGAGGTGGCCCTCTACCTGGGCCAGCCGCCGGCGTGGGGTTACTGGTTCTTCCTGCTGCACGTCGCGGTGGCGATGGAGCTGATGTTGATGCTCCCGTTCACCAAGTTCGCGCACGCGATGTACCGGCCGGTCGCGCTGTTCTTCTACGCGCTGGCCAGGGACCGCGCCGCGTAGGGGCACCATCCTCGGCTCGCCGGACACTCATACCCCAGGGGGTATCATCACACCATGGGACTCCTCGATCGTCTTCTCCACCGTGATCCTTCCGCGCTCCCGCACACGGTGCGGGCGGCCCGGGCCTTCGAGCTGATCGAGGGCGGAGCGGTGCTGGTCGACGTGCGCGAGTCGGGGGAGTGGCGGTCCGGGCACGCTCCGCAGGCGCGCCACATCCCCCTCGCGCGGTTGTCGGCGGAGGCGCGGCGACTGCGCGCGGACCGGCCCGTGGTGGTGATGTGCGCCTCCGGGGCCCGGTCGAGGGCCGGTGCCGCACAGTTACGATCGATGGGTTACCAGGCCACCAGCCTCGCCGGCGGCATCGCCGCCTGGCGTTCGGCGGGCGGCGCGGTCAGGTAGCGCCGGCGGCACACGCCGACGGCGAACGCTCGGACTCCGACGATGCGACATGGGGTCCGGAACGACGGTGGAGGCAGGATGCAGCTCGACACGACGGACATGACCGCTGTGATCCACCGCTTGCGGCGCGCCCAGGGGCAGATCGGCGGCGTGCTGAAGCTGCTGGAGTCGGGCGCCGACTGCGCCGACGTGGTCACCCAGCTGGCGGCGGCGTCGAAGGCGCTCGACCGCGCCGGGTTCGCGATCATCGCGTCCGGTCTGGAGCAGTGCCTCACCCGAGGCGACGAGGAGGCCGGCGTCGACCGGGCCAAGCTGCAGAAGCTGTTCCTGTCGCTCGCGTGAGGCGAAGCGCGCCGCCCGCGGCACGCCCGGTCGTACGTCTCGCGAGACACATACCCCACGGGGTATAGGTGCTACCCTAGGACCGTCGGTGCACGCACCAGCGTCCGGGAGGCCCACCATGTCCGTCCTCAACTTCCTCAGCTCCACCGCCGGGCGCTGGGTGCGAGGTCTCGTCGGCGTTGCCCTGATCGCGCTGGCCGTGGCCCTCGGCGGGTGGTGGCTGCTCCTCGCCGCGCTCGGGGCGGTGTTCGTCCTCGTCGGGCTGTTCGACGTCTGCCTGATCGCGCCCCTGGCGGGCAGGCCGTTCCGGGGGACGGCGTTCCGCGCCGGCCTCCGCGGCTGAGGGCCTGCCGTGCCCGACCTGCGGCGAGGCACCGCGTGCGACGTCACGCCGGCCGACCGGGTGGCGCGAGGCGTCGGGGCCGTCGTGGCCGCCGCCTTCGCCTCCGCGTTCGCGGCGGGAGGCCAGACGTGGTGCGCCGTCCCGGCTGCCGTGTGCGCCACACTGCTCGCCGTCGGCGCCGTGACGGGCTGGTGCCCCACCGCGCTGCTGCCGTCCCGCCCCACCCGGCAGCCACCGGTCAACACCCTGGGCTACCCGGACGCGCGCGACGTCGTGGTGATGCGAACGGCGTCCGAGGAAGGCACCGGTCGTGAGCGCGTCGAGCGCTGAGCCGCACCGCAAGATCGTCAACCGCCTCCGGCGAGCCGAGGGCCAGCTGGGTGCCGTCATCGCGACCTTCGAGGACGGCGGCTCGTGCCGCGACGTGGTGACCCAGCTCGCCGCGGTCACCAGCGCGCTGAACCGCGCCGGTTATGCCATCGTCTCCGAGGCGATGAAGGACTGCCTCACGGACTCGCAGACGGCGGCCGACGCGGCCGAAGGCCTGGACGCGGCGAAGCTGGAGAAGCTCTTCCTCATGCTCGCGTAGGACGGTCGGGCACCCGACGAGGTCCGAGCCGGTCGTCGTGGCGGTGAACTGAACCGGGGTCCGTCGTCGTTGTACCGGACACACCGTCCGAAGGACTCCGTCATGGCAGTCGACGACCGCGCCGTCCTGCGCGAGCTGCACGACCGGCACGCCGCCGCCGTGTGGCGGTTCGTCGTGCACCTGACGGGCTCGCGCGCCGGCGCCGACGACGTGGTGCAGGAGACCCTGCTGCGCGCCTGGCGCAGCCCCGCGGTGATGGCGCAGGACCCGGCGACCGCGCGGTCGTGGATGTTCACCGTCGCCCGCCACCTGGTGATCGACGAGGCGCGCAGCGCACGCCGCCGCCACGAGACGGGCGTCGAGACGCCGCCCGACAGGTCGGTGGGCGACCGGACGGAGGAGATCTTCGACGCCATGCTCGTCGGCGAGGCGCTGGCCGGCCTGAGCGAGGACCACCGCACGGTGATCGCCGGGGCGTACTACGGCGGCCTGAGCACCGCGGAGCTGGCCGACGAGCTGGGTATCCCGGCGGGAACCGTCAAGTCCCGGCTGCACTACGGGCTGCGCGCACTGCGCCTGGCCCTCCAGGAGAGGGGGGTGGTGCGATGACGGACGAGCACGACGAGGGCGTGGCGCGGGAGCACGCGGCCTTCGCCGACTGGGATGCCGCCTACGTGCTGGGTGCGCTGGCGTCGGTGGAACGTCGCGCCTTCGAGGACCACCTCGCGGGCTGCGAGCTGTGCCGGGCGGCCGTCGCCGAGCTGGCGCCGCTGCCCGGGCTGCTTGCCCGCGTGCCGCGTCCGGCGCACGGCGAGGCGGCGACGCACGGCGAGGTCGGGACGCACGGCGAGGTGCCACCCGCCGACGCGGCGGGGCACGACGACGGCGCGACCGACGACGAGGCCGGGGCGGACGACGGTCCGCGCGCGGACCTCGTCGACCTCGTCGTGCGGCGCGACCGGAACCGGCGGCTGCGGCGGCGGCTGGGCGCGGTGGGTGTCGCCGCCGCGCTCGTCGTCGGGACGGCCGTGGCGGTGCCACTGGCGACGCGCGGTCCCGAGCCGGCCGAGACGGTGACGCTGAGCCGGCAGGTGGACACGCCACTGGCGGCCAGCATGGCCCTGACCCCCGTGGCGTGGGGCACCCGGCTGTCGATGGTGTGCACCTATGCGGCGGCGCCGGGTCCGACGGCGGGTCCCTACGGGCCGCCCGACACCGCGGCCCGCGAGTACGCGCTGGTGGTCACGGACGTCGACGGCACCGCGAGCCAGGTGGCGACGTGGACGGCCGGACCGGGCGCCGTCGTGCGCCTGGACGCGGCCACCGCGGTGCCACTCGAGCGGATCGCGGCCGTCGAGATCCGCTCCGCCTCCGGAACGGCGCTTCTGGTCGGTGACCGCGCCGTGGCGTGAACCGCGGCGCGCCCTGCCTCGTGTACCCCATGTCACTGCGTGGGGAGGAACCGCCATGGGAACGAAGATCGTCGTGCGGTACGTGCGTGCCGTGGCCGCCGTCGCCGGGATGCTGGCGCTCGCCGCGTGCGGCTCGGGCGGCAGCGGTGGGCCGGCGCCCTCGTCGGGTCAGGTGGGTGGCTACGGCGCGCCGGCGCAGACCTCGGCGGCGCCTGCGTCGGAGGTGGCGCTGGCGACCGCGAGCACGTCGCTCGGGACCATCGTGGTCGACGGCCGCGGGATGACCGTCTACCAGTACGACAAGGACACCCAGGGCGCGACGACGTCCGCCTGCAGCGGCCAGTGCGCCTCGCTGTGGCCCCCGGTCCACGCCGGCTCCGGCACACCGCAGCTGGACGGCGTCACCGGCACCGTGAGCACCATCACCGGGACCGACGGCGAGCCGCAGCTCACCCTCGACGGCTGGCCCCTCTACACCTACGCGAGCGACACGGCTCCGGGGGACGTCATGGGCCAGGGGGTCGGCGGGATCTGGTGGGTGCTGAGCCCGGCGGGCGAGCGCATCACCGGCTGAGGGGAGCCGCGACCGCGCCGGGCCGGTCCGGCGCCCCGCGCCGGGGTGCTTCAATGCTGCGGTGCCACGCCCCGAGAACTCCCTGCTGAGCACCCTGGCAGGCCTGCGCGGCAACCCGCGCGCCGCCGTCTACACCGAGCCGATGTGGGGCCTGTCGATGGCCCTCGTGCTGCCGTACGCCTCGGTGTTCATGCTGGCGCTCGGGTTGCACGACGAGCAGATCGGACTCCTGGCGACCATCTCCCTGCTGTCGCAGGTGGTGTTCGGGCTGCTGTCGGGCGTCATCACCGACAAGCTGGGCCGTCGCACCACCACGGCGGTGTTCGACGTGGTGGCGTGGGTGGTGCCGTGCCTGGTCTGGGCGGTGGCCCAGAACTTCTGGTTCTTCCTGATCGCCTCGGTGGTCAACGGCGCATGGCAGGTGACGCAGAACTCCTGGGACTGCCTGCTGGTCGAGGACGCCGAGCCCCGGCACATCACGGGCATCTACTCCCTGGTGCGCGTCGCGGCCGACTTCTCGGCGCTCTTCGCGCCGATCGCGGCGCTGCTGGTGTCCCACTACGGCCTGGTGCCCGCGGTGCGGATCCTCTACGTCAACGCCGCGGTGATCATGGCGGTCAAGATCGTCGTCCTCTACCGGTGGTCGTCGGAGACCGGCACCGGTCGGGTGCGGATGGCGCAGACGCGGGGCCGCAGCATGTGGTCGCTGCTCGCGGAGTACCGCGGCGTGCTGCCGATCATCGCGCGCTCCAAGGGCACCATCTTCGCGCTGGGGATCATGGCGGTCGTCGGCGCGGTCACCGTGGTGACCGCGACCTTCTGGCAGGTGATCGTCAACCGGAAGCTCGGCGTGCCGGACCCGTTGCTGCCGTTCTTCCCCATGGCCCGCTCGATCCTGTCCGTGGTGTTCTTCTTCACCGTCATCCCGCGGATCACACGGACGCACCACCTCAAGGGCGCGGTGCTGTGGGGCTTCGGTGTCTACCTGGCCGGGCAGCTGCTGCTGGTCTCCATCCCCGCCCCGGCTGGGGCGGCCACCACCACCACCTACGCGCTGCTCGGGGGGACGCTGCTCCTCGACGGGTTCGGCGCGGGGATCCTCTTCATGCTCTCGGAGTCGCTGGTGGCGCTGCACGTCGACCGCGACGAGCGGTCGCGCGTCATGGCCGTCCAGCGCACGTGCGTGATGCTGGTGACCGCGCCGTTCGGCTGGGTGGCCGGCTGGCTGTCCGGTGTCGACCGCACGCTGCCGTTCGTGCTGACCTCGGGGTTGCTGGTGCTGGGGTTGCTGGTGACGGCCCGCTTCTACGTCACCACGCACGCGCCGACGACGGGCGGGGTACCGGCGGACGTGGAAGCCCGCGCGCGGGCGGGCGGGGCCTGACCCCCGGGGCGCAGCCCCCGGGCCATGGTCCCGCACCGGGGCGCGGCGCCCGTGGTCCGATGGGGGGGGTTGGCCCGCGTGGCACAAGGAGGAGACGGCGCGATGATCGTGCTCTGGGACCTGGACGGGACCCTGGTGCTGGACAACAGCCCCGACGGTGGTCTGGGCGTCTTCACGCAGGCCCTGCGGGACGTCAGCGGACACGAGGCGGTGTCGATCGCAGACCGCCACGGCAAGGTGGACTGGCAGATCCTCGACGAGATCCGCCAGGGCGCCGGCCTGCCGGTGTCGTTCGCGGGGCCCCTGACGCGGCGTTTCAAGGAGCTGTCGGAGGAGTGGTACTCCAAGCCGGCCAACGCGTGCGAGCCGGTGCCGGGCGTCGCCGAGGCGTTGGCGGCGGTGCACCAGAGGGGCTGGGTCAACGCCCTCATCACGGGCAACTCCAAGCTCCGCACCCAGGTGAAGCTCCGCAGCGCGGGGTACGACCTGTCGGTGTTCGACTGGGGCCACTCGTTCTTCGGGGAGATCTACCCCCACCGCGCCGCGCTGGCGCAGGCGGCCGCGCGCGCGGTCCACAACGGTGTCCTCGTCGGCGACACGGGCGGCGACGGCGTGGCCGCCAACGCGGGCGGCTTCGGGTTCGTGGCGGTGACGACGGGCGGCAACGAGGCGGCGACGTTCACCAAGTACGGGCCGACGCTGGTGATCGAGGACTGGACGGCCCAGCTGCCGGAGTTCCTGGCGACGGTGGCGACGCTCGTCCGCTGAGGGCGTCCGTCAGAGCACCTTGGCGAGGAAGTCGCGGGTGCGGGGCTCGCGCGGGTTCCCGAGCACCTCGTCGGGCGTGCCCTGCTCGACGACCACGCCCTCGGCCATGAACACCACCTGGTCGGCCACCTCGCGGGCGAACCCGATCTCGTGCGTCACCACGATCATCGTCATCCCCGACTCGGCGAGGTCGCGCATCACCGACAGCACCTCACCCACCAGCTCGGGGTCGAGGGCGCTCGTCGGCTCGTCGAACAGCATCAGCTCGGGATCCATCGCCAGCGCCCGCGCGATGGCGACCCGCTGCTGCTGGCCCCCGGACAGCTGGGCGGGGTAGTGGTCCACATGGTCGCCGAGGCCCACCCGTTCCAGCATGGCGAGGGAGCGCTGGTACGCCTCCTCCTTGGTGCGGCGCAGCACCTGCACCTGCGCCTCGGTGACGTTGCCGAGGGCGGTCATGTGCGGGAAGAGGTTGAAGCGCTGGAACACCATGCCCACGTTGGCGCGCTGCTGCGCGATCTGCCGGGGGTGCAGCCGGAACAGCGCGGGCCTGCCGCGGTGGACCCCCTCGCGGTAGCCCATGAGCGCGCCGTCGACGTGGATGCGGCCGGCGCCGATCTCCTCCAGCTGGTTGATGCAGCGCAGCGCGGTGGACTTCCCGGAGCCGGACGGGCCGAGGACGGTGGCGACGGTGCCCTTGGGGACCGTCAGGTCGATGCCGCGCAGCACGTGATGGTGGCCGTACCACTTGTGGACGCCCTCTATCGACACCATGGGGACGTCGGGACCCGCGGTCACACCCCGCCCCCTGCCGGCCGGCCCAGGCCGCCCGCGGTGGGCCGCCCCATGTCGTCCACCGCGCCGAAGTCGGGGGTGGTGTGCGCGGCGTTGATCGCGGCCTGCCGGCCCGGTCGGTGCCGCACCGTCGCCTGCGGCTCGAAGCCCCGGCCGTAGTACCGCTCCAGGTAGTGCTGGCCCACCATGAAGATGCTGGTGATCGCCAGGTACCAGAAGCACGCCACCATGAGCAGCGGCACCGGCTGGAAGATCCGGTTGCCGATCGCGTTGGTGGCGAAGTTCAGCTCGAGCGTGAACGGCACCGCGATGACCAGCGACGACGTCTTGAGCATGGAGATGGTCTCGTTACCGGTCGGGGGGACGATCACCCGCATCGCCTGCGGCAGCACGATCCGGCGCAGGATCGGGCCCTCCTTCATGCCGAGCGCGCGCGCCGCCTCGTGCTGGCCCCGGTCGACGCTCTCCAGGCCGGCGCGCACGATCTCCGACAGGTACGCCCCCTCGTTCAGCGCCAGGCCGATCACGGCGGACACCGCGGCCGTGAAGACGTCCTTCGTCGTGAACGACCAGAACTCGGGGCCGAACGGGACGCCGAGCGACAGCCGCGGGTAGAGCACGGAGATCAGGCCCCAGAGTGCGAGCTGCGTGTAGATCGGCGTGCCCCGGAAGAACCAGATGTACGTCCAGGACACCCCGCGCATCACGGGGTTGGGGGAGTCCCGCATCACGGCGAGCAGCACGGCGAGCAGGACCGCGATCAGCATCGACGCGACCGTCAGCAGCAGCGTCCACGCGACGCCGCGCATCACCGGCATGGTGAGCAGGTACTTCCAGAAGTACTGCCACGCGAAGGTCGTGTTGGTGACCAGCGCGTGGACCGCCATCGCGGCGAGCACCGCGACGACGACGGCCGACACCCACCGGCCGGGATACCGGACGGGGACCGCGTGGATCCGTCCGGGTTCCCTGGTGAGGGGTGCCGGCTGCCGCGTCACGACGTCAGCCCACGGAGGGGTTGAGCACGGCCTCGGCGACGGCGCCGTCCGCGTTGCCCCAGGCGTCGAGGATCTTGCCGTAGGTGCCGTCGTCGATCAGCTTCTGGACGGCCTTCTGGATCGCCTCGGTCAGGGCGGGGTCGTCCTTCGAGACGACGATGCCCTGCGGCGCGGACTCGAACACGTCGCCCAGCTGCTCCAGCTTGTCGCCGGTCTGCTCGATCGCGTACGCGATGATCGGCGAGTCCGCCCACATCAGGTCGGCCTTGCCGCCCACCAGCGCCGTGGTGACGTCGCTCTGGGCCTCGTAGCGCAGCGGCTGCGGCTCGGGCTTGCCCGCGCCCTTGCACTCGTCGATCTTCGCCGTCAGCTCCTCGTCCTCCACCGTCCCGGTCTGCACGCCGACGATCTTGCCGCAGATGTCCGCCGGGTCGACCTTGGCGGGGTTGCCCTTCTGCACCGCGTACGACTCGCCGGCCTCGAAGTACTGGATCATGTTCGCCTGCTGGAGGCGGTCCGCGTTGATGGTGAACGACGAGATGCCGACGTCGTACTTGCTGCCGATCGCCGGGATGATCCCCGTGAAGTCGGCCGACTGGACGTCCGCCTCGACGCCGAGCACGGCGCCGATCGCCTTGGCGATGTCGACGTCGTAGCCGATCGGGGTGGTGCCGTCCGCGTCGAGGTAGTCGGCCGGGGCGTAGGACGTGTCCATGCCGACGACGAGCTTGCCGGCGCCGGCGATCTTCTCCGGCAGGAGCGCGGCGATCGCGTCGTCCTTCTTCACCGTCGACAGGTCGAACTTCGCGCCGGCGTTGGCGTCACCGCTCGAGCATGCGGCGAGCGACAGGGCCACCGCGGTGGCCGCGAGCAGAGCAAGAGGTGTCTTGCGCACGGGTTACCTCCAGGCTATGGAGCCGGCCCGGGTGGGTCGCGGCGGGATGTGTGAGCCGCCGAGTGATGGCGGCACCGGGCGGACAGGATAGTCCTGGGACGTTTCGGGGTCGTCTCGCCGGGCGCGTCGTGGTCCCGTGCGAGATCCCTGGTGGGAGAGAACCGCGTCACCGGCCGGTCGGCCCATGACCTTCGACCCACGCGGCGAAGGGCTCCTCATGCCTCTTCGCCCACCGAAGTTTCGGGGACGTTCGCGGCGATGTCCGCCAGCCACGCCGCGGGGGAGGCATCGGACGGCATCCGCCAGTCCCCACGGGGCGACATGGTGCCGCCCGAGCTGACCTTGGGTCCGTTGGGCAGCGCGGAGCGCTTGAACTGGTGTGCGAAGAAGCGCCGGACGAACACCTCGAGCCAGTGCCGGATCGTCGGCAGGTCGTACTGCGGCCGGCCGTCGTCCGGGAACCCGGGAGGCCATGCGCCCGCACCGGCGTCGCGCCACGCGTGCCATGCGAGGAAGGCCACCTTGGACGGCCGCACGCCGTGGCGGAGCACGTGGAACAGGGTGAAGTCCTGCAGCGCGTAGGGCCCCACCACCTGCTCGGTGGACTGCATCGGCCGCCCGTCGGTGGCCGGGACCAGCTCGGGGGAGATCTCCTGGCCGAGGATCCGGTCCAGCACCCGGTTGACGGAGGAGTCGAACAGCCCCTCGGCGATCACCCAGCGGACCAGGTGCTGGATCAGCGTCTTGGGCACCCCGGCGTTGACGCCGTAGTGCGACATCTGGTCCCCGACCCCGTACGTGCACCAGCCGAGCGCCAGCTCCGACAGGTCCCCGGTCCCCAGGACGATCCCGCCCCGCTGGTTGGCGGCGCGGAACAGGAAGTCGGTCCGCAGCCCGGCCTGGACGTTCTCGTAGGTGACGTCGTACACGTCGCCGCCGTCGGCGGCCGGGTGGCCCAGGTCGGCCAGGAGCTGGCGCGCCATCGGCCGGATGTCCACGGTCTCGTGGGTGGTGCCCAGGGCCTCCATCAGCGCAACGGCTGACGACCTCGTCGCGTCGCTCGTCGCGAAGCCCGGCAGCGTGAACGCGAGGATGTCGCTGCGGGGCCGCCCCAGCCGGTCCATCGCGTTCGCGGCGACGATCAGCGCGTGCGTGGAGTCCAGGCCGCCCGACACCCCGATGACGATCTTGGGCTGGCCGGTGGCACGCAGCCGCTGCTCCAGGCCGCTCACCTGGATGTTGTAGGCCTCGTAGCAGTCGAGGGCCAGGCGCGCGGGGTCGTCGGGCACGAAGGGGAAGCGGTCGACGTGCCGTCGCAGCCCGATGTCGCCGGCGGGGGGCGCGAGCTCGAACTCCACCCGGCGGAACGCCCCGGTGGGCTCGAAGCCGAGCGCCCGGCGGTTGTCGTCGAAGCTGTTGGTGCGCAGGCGCTCCTGCCGGATCCGGTCGAGGTCCACGTCCGCGACCGTGACGCGCGGCCCGTCGGGGAACCGGTCGCCCTCGGCGAGCAGGTCGCCGAGCTCGTACAGCATCGTCTGGCCGTCCCACGACAGGTCGGTGGTGGACTCGCCCCGACCCGCCGCCGCGTAGACGTAGGCGGACAGGCAGCGCAGCGACGCCGAGCGCACCAGCAGCCGGCGGTCCTCGGCACGCCCCACGGTGATGGGGGAGCTGGACAGGTTGGTCAGCACGGTGGCCCCGGCCAGCGCGGCGTGGGCGCTCGGCGGCACCGGGACCCACATGTCCTCGCACACCTCGACGTGCAGGACGAGTCCGCGCACGTCCGTCGCGGCGAACAGCAGGTCCGGGCCCACCGGCACCTCTTGGTCGGCGACCACCACCGTGCCGGTCACGTCGTCCCCCGGCCCGAACCAGCGTCGCTCGTAGAACTCGCGGTAGGTGGGCAGGTAGGACTTGGGCGCCACGCCGAGCACCCGGCCGCGGTGCACCACGAGAGCTGCATTGAGCACACGGTTGCCGACGACGAGGGGCGCGCCCACCACCAGCACCGGCAGCAGGTCCACGGACGCGGCCACGAGATCGCCGATCGCTGCCCCGACGGCGTCGAGGAGCGTGTCCTGCAGCAGCAGGTCGTCGATCGCGTAGCCGGACAGGCAGAGCTCGGGGAACACGGCCACGCCGGCGCCCTCGTCGTGCGCCTGCCGGGCGGCGGCCAGCACGTTGGCCAGGTTCGTTGCTGGGTCGGCTACCCCTACGGGTACGGTGCAGGAGGCGACGCGGACGAATCCCTGGGCGTAGGCGGAGACGAAGTCCACGTCGCGAGTGTTCCATGCGGGCCGCTCGGGGCGCGTCACAATCTCGACCGCGGCCTCCCCAACCGGGTGACGTTCAGCGCCAATTCATAGGTCAAAGCACCTTGGAACCTTGACGCTTGTCCGGCACGTCATCCAGTCACGCCTGTCATAGCGGGCGAATACAGAGGACTTAGGTCCCTTTGCTTACTGCTGACCGGCAGAATTTGCCTCATGAACTTCGACTCCGACCAGGGTGCGACACCCGCCACCTGGACCTGGCACGTGACGGACGCAGAGATCCGCGTCGCCAAGCGTGACTGGCTTGACGCACGCGACAACGGGGAAGACCCCCAGCACGTCGCCTTCCTCTTCGAGTACTTCCAGATCCTCCTGTCCACGCAGGCGCAGGAGATCGCGGACGAGTTCCGCGCCCAGCACAGCGCCTGATGCCGGCTCCACGGTGGTCACCGCGGCCGGCCCACGGGCTCCGGGCCGCCGCGGTGACCGACCGCGGGGTGCTGCACCAGCAGCTGTGTCCGGTCACCTGCGCCTCGGCGCGGTGACCCGTCAGCCCGGCAGGGTGGAGGCGGCCCAGAGACCGAGCGCCACCGCGGCCACGGCGGGCACGAGGGTGCCGAGCGCGTTGACCGCCGAACGGCGCAGGTCGCCCGCCTCGGCCAGCCGCACCGTCTCGACGGCGGAGGTCGAGAAGGTGGTGTAGCCGCCGCAGAACCCCGTCGCCGCCAACGCGTAGCCCGTGGTGGGCAGCGCACCGGCGGCGAACGCGCCGGCCAGGACGCCGATGAGGAACGATCCCGACACGTTGATCGCCATCGTCGCGACGGGCAGCCGGTGCGCCCATCGGCCGCGGAACCAGCCGTCGACGACGAACCGCGTGGCCGCTCCCACGCCGCCGAGCAGGGCGACCAGCACCACGACCAGGGGCGTCACGAGCGCGCTCCGTCCTCGACGGCTGCCGCCTCGGGGTCCTGCGGCACCGCGCGACCGCCGCCGCTGTGGCGCCGGGCGGCGAGCGCCACGCCCGCCAGGCAGGTCGCCGTCCCGCCGACCACCGTGAGCAGTGCGTAGCCCAGGGCGGCGCCGACGCGCCCGCCGGCGAGCAGCCCGTGGGTTTCCAGGGCGAGTGCCGAGTAGGTGGTGAACCCTCCCAGCACCCCGGTGCCGAGGGTCAGCCGCAGCCAACGACGGCGGGGTGTCTCGGCCCCCCCGCGCCCCAGTGCCTCGAGCAGCAACCCGAGCAGGAAGGCGCCGAGCAGGTTCTCCGTCAGCGTGGCGACGGGCCAGCCGACCATCGGTGGCAGGGCGTGGCTCAGCCCGTAGCGCGCCAGGGTGCCGAGCGCGCCCCCGGCCGCGACGCCGGCCACCAGCCGCGGATCGGCATGCGGCCGGCTCACGCGCTCGCCCCGGCGCCCGTGGCGCGCGGCGCGGGCACCAGCACCACGGGCCGGGCCTGGGAGTGCGCCAGGTGACCCCCGACCGACCCGCCCACCAGCTGGTTCATCCACGACGCCAGGCCGGGCCGCCGCACGCCGACCACGATGAACGACGCCGCGTGCTCGTCGGCCACGTGCGCCAGTCCGCGCGCCGCCTCACCGGTGACGTAGACGTACCGCCACGGCACGCCGAGCGGCTCCAGCAGCCCGGCGAGCCAGGCGACCAGCTCGTCGTCGGGCGCCTCGCGGGCGGCCTCGTCGGCGTCCGGGTCCACCGGTAGCAGGTCGAGCGCGCCGTCGGGCTCCCGCTCGACGACGACGTGCGTCTCGTCCACCCACGCGCACACGAGGCCCGTGCCCAGGTTCGCCGCGAGCCGCGCGGCCGCATCGACCACGTACGGAGGCTGCCCGGGCGCCACCCCGACGACGACGGGACGGCCGGTGCAGGGCCCGGACCACGGCCGGGGGACGGAACGGGTCATGACAGCCTCCGCATCGCCGGCGGTCACTCTACGACACGCGGGGGCCCGCGGGCGGGCCGCCCGCCGGAGCCCCCACGTGGGCTGGTCAGGCGGGCAGACCGTTGTCGGCGACCACCTGCTTGAACCAGTGGAACGAGTCCTTGCGCGTGCGCTCCTGCGTCTCGAAGTCCACGTGCACCAGACCGAAGCGGCTCGACTCTCCGTACGCCCACTCGAAGTTGTCCATCACCGACCACACGAAGTAGCCGCGCAGGTCCACGCCCTGCTCCAGGGCGGCGTGCAGGGCACGCACATGGGCGTCGAGGTAGGCGACCCGCTGCGGGTCGTGCACGGCGCCGTCGGCGTCCACCTCGTCGAACCACGACGAGCCGTTCTCCGTCACCCACAGCGGCGGGGCGTCGTAGTGGTCCGCGACCATCCTCAGCACGGCGACCAGGCCCTCGGGGTCGATCTCCCAGTCCCGGTCGGTGGTGGGCAGGCCCTGGGGGGCGCGCACCGCGTCGCCGGCGCCCACCGCCAGGACGCCCGGGCGGAAGCGGTCGCCCGCCTCCGGGCCGCCGGCCCGCACCGGGTTGCGCTGGTAGTAGTTGACGCCCAGCGCGTCGAGCGGCTGGTGGATCGTCTCCAGGTCGCCCGGCTGCACGTGGGAGAAGTCGAGCAGCGGCGCCAGGTCGGCCACGAGATCGGCCGGGTACTCGCCACGGAGCACCGGGTCGAGGAACATGCGGTTGGTCACCGCGTCGACCCGGCGCGCGACGTCCAGGTCCTCCGGGGAGTCGCCCATCGCGATCACCGGCGCGAGGTTGAGCGTGATGCCGAACTCGTGGCCGGGGCGACGCGCGGGCAGCCACCGCTGCATCGCCAGTCCGTGGCCCAGCAGCAGGTGGTGCGCCGCCCGGACGGCGTTGGCCGGCTCCTGACGCCCGGGGGCGTGCTCGCCGTCGGCGTAGGAGAGCAGCGACGAGCACAGCGGCTCGTTGAGCGTGGTCCAGATCCGGACGTGGTCGGCCAGCGCCTCGTATGCGATCTCGGCGTAGTCGGCGAGCCGGTACGCCGTGTCCCGCACGGGCCAGCCGCCGGCGTCCTCCAGGGCCTGCGGGAGGTCCCAGTGGTAGAGGGTCACCCATGGCTCGACACCCCGGGCGCGCAGCGCGTCGGCGAGCCGCCGGTAGAAGTCGATGCCCTTCGCGTTGCCCGGGCCGCGCCCGTCCGGCTGGATCCGCGGCCACGCCAGGGAGAACCGGTAGTAGGGGGCGCCGAGGTCGGCAAGGATCTCGACGTCTTCCTCCCAGCGTCGGTAGTGGTCGTCGGCCCGGTCGCCGTTGGTCCCGTCCAGGATGCGTCCCGGCGTGTGGGAGAACGTGTCCCAGATGGAGGGTGTGCGCCCGTCGACGTCGACGGCGCCCTCGATCTGGTAGCTCGCGGTCGCGGTGCCCCAGCCGAAGCCCTCGGGGAAGCTGACGAGTGGCACGGTCGCTCTCCTCCTTCTCGTGGTGTGCCGGGACTGCCGGTCGGTCAGGCCCGTGGGGTGCCGGCGCGGGAGCGCCGTGGTGCGCCGACGCGCACGTCGGACAGGTTCTCGCGCATCGCCCCGACGCGTTCGAGGAGCGCGGGCGGTCGGCGCACGGCCACGCCCGACGACAGGATGTCGACGACGACGAGGGCGGCGAGCCGGGACACCGTCGGCGTGAACAGGTCGGTGTCCTCGAACGTCACCGAGCGCAGCACCACGTCCGCGAACTGGGACATCGGCCCCTCGTTGCCTGTCACCACGATCACCCGGCCGCCGGCCTGGTGCACCGCGCGCGCGGCCCGGACGGTCTCCACCGTGTGCCCCGACTCGGAGATGGCGATCGCCACCGTGCCCGGGGTGGCCAGCGACGCCGCCGCGAACTGGAGGTGGGCGTCCTGCGGCGCCTGGCACGGCACGCCGAACAGGGGGAACTTCGCCTGCGCGTCCTGCGCCACCAGCCCCGAGGCCCCCATGCCGAGGAAGAGCAGCGAGCCCGCGTCGAGAATGAGGGCGATCGCGCGGTCGATCGCGTCGACGTCGAGCGCCCTACGGGCGCGGTCGAGGCTGGAGATGGTGCGCTGGAACACCTTGTCCACCACCACGGCGGGGGAGTCGCCCGCCCGGATGCCGGAGTTCTCCAGCGGCAGCCCGAGCGCGACGGCCCGCGTCAGCGCGATCTTGAACGCCCGGTACCCGTCGAAGCCCACCGACGTGCAGAACCGGATGACGGTGGGCTCGCTGACCCCGGCCGCGGCGGCGAGGCCGGCGATCGACAGGTCGATGATGCTCGCCGGTGCGGCGAGCACCACGTCGGCCACCTTGGCGTCGGAGGGGCGCAGGCTGTCCCGCCGCGCGGCGATCACCTCGAGCAGCGTGCCGGTGGTCTCCCAGGCCGGGGCAGGGGACGCGTTCATCGGGTGCTCCTGGCGATCTCGGACAGCCGGTCGAACGCAGGGCCGGACGTGGGGATCCCGATGTGGAACACCTCGCCGACCACCTGGGTCCAGCCGTGGAGGAAGTACACCCAGCCGTCGTGCACCGCCAGGTGCCGGGCGTGCTCCTGAGCGCGCGCCTGGTCCAGGAACACGAGGTCGCCCCGGTAGTTCAGCTCCCACACCAGGCCCCGCTCCGGGAACACGGCCGCGCCCGTCAGCGGCGAGCCGGGGGCGTCCTTGCCGAGCCCGGTCGCGTTGATCACCAGCGAGCCGGCGGGCTGCGTGGCCACCACGGCGTCGTTGTCGCGCGGCGCCGGCGCGAGCACGTACTCGAACGGGGTGTCGGTGTCGAGGCCGGCATGCACCTCGCGCAGGTGGTCCAGCCGCGGCCGGGAGCGGTTGGTGGCGACCACGGCGGCGGGCCGGTTGGCGCCGCGCGACCGCTGGCTGAGGTACCAGGAGATCGCGATCGTCGAGCCGCCCGCCCCCATCGAGACCACCGTCGCCCCGGGATGGCGCTCCCAGTGGCCCTGCGGGACCAGCGCCTCGAGCGACAGGCCCGACGAGATCGGGTCCTTCGCGTGGCACACCAGCCGCCCGTCGGCCTTCGAGATGCAGCTGGTCTCGCCCATGAGCTGTGCGAAGGGGTCCTGGACGTCGAACAGGTCCCGGGCCGCGCGGTACAGGTCGATCTTGTGCGTGGTGACCAGCGCGCCCATCGACAGCGGGTCGTCGCGGATGAACTCCACCACGCGCCGGTACTGCTCCGCCGGGGCGTGCAGGGGCAGGTCGATGCCCATGAGGACCCCGTCGATGCCCAGCTCGTCGGCCCAGGCCGGGAACACCCGCTGGATCGACGAGCTGCCCGTGGTCACCCCGACGAAGTACAGGGTCGGCCGGGTGGCCGGCGCCAGGGTGTCGGCGGTGAACGTGGGGACTGCCATCGATGTCGCTTCCTTCGCTGCCGTGGGCACTAGACGGTGACGAGGCCGAGGCCCAGGACGGACGTGACGTTCTCCAGGCGCCGCGCCACGTCACCCTGCGCGATCACGTAGTGGTGCGACACCAGGTGCTCGACGAAGCGCGGGCCGTCCGGGACGCGCAGCAGCCCGCCGTTGAGGCAGTCGGAGTCCGCGTACTGCTCGTAGCGCACGATCTGCGCGGGCGTGACCGCCAGCTGGTCCATCGTCGACGCGATCTTGACCAGCGTGGCGTCGCCGAGGGCCAGCTCCGCGTCGATGACGTGGGCGTTCTCGTCGACGATCGCCAGCACCTTCGGCTCCAGCGACCAGCGGGTGGCGAACGCCTGCGGCATCAGCGCGAAGTAGCCGCAGTGGGCGGCGAGGATGTGGTTCTCCGGGTGGTCGGCGACGGGCGGGAAGTAGGGGATCCGCTCGTGGTCCAACGCCGCGCCGCCCATGACGAACGGGTAGAGGTTGGTCATCGCCACCGGGACGCCCAGCGTCCGGTGCACCAGGTACTCGGTGATCATCGACGTCAGGTCGGACTCGCAGCCCCAGAGGATGCCGCGCTCGGCGAACAGCAGGTTCCACGCGAGGCACGGCGTCGTCACCGACGTGGCGGACTCGTTGAGGCAGTTGATGCCGGCGGCGATGACGTTCGGCGTCTCGTCCAGCTCGTCGGACAGCGCGAGCTTGAGCCGGAGCGCCTCCAGGCGCGCCCTCCGGGCCAGGTCCGACGAGAGCGGCACGCCCGCCGCCTCGACCCGCGCCAGCTCCGCCTCGATCCGCGCGTCCGGGATGGCGTCGGCGCGCGCGACGAGCCCGCGGAAGGACCGCTTGTCCACCGTGACGCCCAGCCGCTGCGCCAGCAGGTCGGAGCACTCGTCCTCCCACCAGAAGAACCGCTTGAAGATGTCCGGCTGCTGGCCGGCACCCAGGTCGTCCCAGTAGGCGAGCATCCGCGCCGTCGGCAGCTCCTCCTTGACCGCCAGCGCGCGCAGCAGGTCGTGGAACTCCTCCAGCGACGTGGGGGCCAGCGTGCCGACGCCGCGCCGGCGCAGCCAGTCGCGGCCCTCCCAGTCCCACATGAACACCGTGCCGTGCTCGGAGGTGACCAGCAGGATCGGCGTGTCGCCCAGGGCGCGGAACTCGGCGAGCTGGGAGTACACCTTGCCGCTGAAGTCCGGCACCACCACTGCCGAGGCCGGCACGCCGGCAGCCGCGCCGAGCCGGGCGGGGGGCAGCCAGGTGGCCAGGCCCTCCGTCTGCTCGACGAGCGCGGCGAGGATCCGCTCGAACGTCGCCGAGGGCGCGTCCTCGAGGTAGACGGGCAGCAGCCGGGGCGTCATCGCCTCACTCCTTCGGGTCGAGCACGGGGCTCAGGGGACTCACCAGCACCTTGAGCGCGGTCCGGTCCTGGGCCGCGGCGATCGCGGCGTCGACGTCGGCGAGGCCGTAGCGGTGCGACACCAGCCAGGTGGTGTCCACCACGCCGCGGGTCACCAGGTCCACCGCGCGGCGGCAGTCCTCGACGGTGGACGCCGTGGTCCCCACCACCAGCAGCTCCTTGTAGTGCACCAGGTTGGTGTCGAGCTCCACGGTGGGCCGCGACTTCGGCAGCCCGCCGAAGAACAGCACCCGGCCGCCGGTGGCCGCGACCTCCAGTGCCTGCGTCTGCAGCTCGTGCGCCGGCGCGGCGGTCACCACCACGTCCACGCCGGTGCCACCGGTCAGCCGGGCCACGTGGTCCGGGACGGACTCGCTCCTCGGGTCCACCACGTGCGTCGCCCCCGCCCGCAGCGCCGCCTCCCGCCGGACGGGCGACGGGTCGGAGCACACCACCGCCCCGGCTCCGCGGGCCGCCGCCAGCGCCACGTGCAGCAGGCCCACCGGTCCGCCGCCCGCCACCAGCACCGAGTCACCGGGCGCGATCGCCACCTTGCCCTGCCCGCGCACCACGCAGGCCAGGGGTTCGGCGAGCACGGCGTGCGCCCAGCCGTCGGCGTCCTCGTCGGGCCCGGCCAGCCGGATGACGTTGCCCCGCGCCACCGCCCGGGCGGGGACCACGACGCGCTCGGCGAAGCCGCCGTCCATGGTGATGCCCAGGGCCTCGGTCGTGGGGCACAGGTTCTCCTGCCCGCGGCCGCACCAGCGGCAGTGCCCGCACCCGATGTTGGGCGCGACGAAGACCAGGTCGCCCGTCGCGAGGCCGTCCGGGAGGTCACCGGACAGCACGCGGCCGACGATCTCGTGACCGGGCACCCGGCCGGGCCGGGCGGCGCGGTGCTCGCCCTTCCAGATCCGCACATCCGTGCCGCACAGGCCCGCCGCGGTCACCTCGAGCACCACGTCGCCGGGCCCGGGGCTCGGCTCGGGGACCTCCCGGGCCACCACCTGGCCGGGGCCGGTGAAGACCGCGGCCCTCATGCCCGCGCCCCCGCCTGCCAGTGCGGCACCGCCGGCGCAGCCGTCACCTCGGCGAGCGGCACCGGCCGGCCCTCCAGCAGCGACGTCACGCCCGCGATGGTCAGCGCGACCGCCCGGGTGCCCTCCACGGCGCCGACGCGCGGGGGCGCTCCCTCCATCGCGTCGACGAAGCCCGCCATCTCCGCGACGTAGGCGTCGGCGAAGCGCAGCCGCCAGGAGGGGTAGACCGCGGCGGTCTTGGTGCCGGACCCGGCCACGACGGTCTGGATGCCGCCGGGGCCGGTGTCGCCCACCTGCACCATGCCCCGGGTGGCGGTCACCTCGACCCGTGCGTCGTAGCCGTAGTCCGCGGGACACACCCCGGCGACGCTCGCCAGGGCGCCGGAGGCGAAGCCGACGGTGGCCAGCATCGTGTCGTAGAAGTTCGGCGTGTCGACCCCGCGCGCCGCGCCCTTGAAGTTGGCGACCCGGACGTGGATGTCCACCGGCTCGGACCCGGCGAACCACGAGATGGTGTCCAGGTCGTGGCTGGTCACCTCGGCGATCAGCCCGTTCGACGTGCGGATGTCGTTCGCCCAGGCCGGCGGCAGCCCCGGCCCGTGGGTGAGCGACTTGATGATCATCGGCTCGCCGATCTGCCCGGACGCCAACAGCTGGGCGGCGGCGACGAAGTCGCGGTCGAAGCGGCGCATGAACCCCAGCTGGAGGTGCCGCCCCGACCGCTCGAGCGCCCCGCTGATGTCCGCGCACTCGACGAGGTTCATCGCCATGGGCTTCTCGAGGTGCACGTCGAGCCCGGCCTCGAGCGCCGTGACCGCGAGGTCGCGGTGCGTGAAGGTCGGCGTCGTGATCACGGCGCCGTCGTACTGCCCGGAGGCGAGCGCCTCGTCGAGCGAGGCGTGGACCGGGATGCCGCCGAGCTCGGCGGCCAGCTTCTCCGCGACCTGGGCCACCGGCTCCACCAGGGCGGTCACCCGGGCACGGTGGCTCAGGTGGCGGCTGATGCCGGCGGAGTGGAGCTGGCCCACCCGGCCGCCTCCCACCATGCACACTCGCTTGATCGACACGCTCGTCCCTCCTCCGCCTCAGTGGTGCATGCCGTCGGCCGGCGCCGGCAGGGCGTCGCCGTACCCGTCCGCCAGGTGCTGCGTCCACGCGACGTAGCGCCGGTAGTGACCGAGGTAGTCGTCGGCCCCAGGACCAGGCCGCGCGGTGACGCCGTAACGGTCGGCACCGATCGTGGGGATCGGTGCGCCGGCCGCGGCGATCGCGACGAGCGCGGCGCCCCGCGTGCCGGCCTCCACACCCTCCAGGGGTGTGTACGGGGCGCCGAGCACATCGGCCTTGATCTGGTTCCAGGCCGCCAGGCGCGAACCTCCGCCGGTACCCACCACCGCGGCGAGCGGCCGGCCCGGAGCGCCCTGGGCGGCCCCCGCGGCCTCGGCGTAGCCGCGGTACTCGTAGGCGATCGACTCGAGGACCGCGCGCACCACGTGGTCACGCCCGTGGACCGGGCTCAGCCCGACGAGCGAGCCCCGCATCGCCGGTGCGGCGGGACAGATCCGGCCCGAGAAGTGCGGCGAGGCCAGGAGACCCTCGGAGCCGGGCGGTGCGGCGGCCGCGGCACGCGCCAGGTCCGCGTAGGCATGGTCGTCCACCGCGGCGTGGCCCAGCAGCGCTCGGCACAGCCAGTCGACGATCTCCCCGGCGCCGCCGACGTAGGCGAGCGCGTAGCAGGAGCCGTCGAGCGGGGAACGCATCGTCAGGAGGGTGCCGGAGGGGTCAGGTGCGAACCCCGGGACGCGGATCGCCAGCACTGCGGCCGTCCCGGCGACGTCGAGCGCCTCGCCGTCGCCCAGCACGCCGGCGCCGAGCGCGGAGGCGGCGGTGTCGCCGCACCCCGCGGCGACGGGCAGTCCGGCGGGTAGCCCGAACGCGGCGGCCGCCTCGGGTGTCAGGCGCCCCACGACCTCGGCGCTGGGGACGATCCGGGGGAGCAGACGTTCCGGCACGCCCATCGCCCGAGCCAGGTCGGGGTCCCAGCGGCCGGCGGCGGTGTCGGCGACGGAGGTGAAGTGCAGGTACGTCGGGTCGACGAAGGCCTCGTCGCCGGCCAGCCCGGCCGCGCGCCCGGCGACGTAGCCCCCGGCCGTGACGAACCGCACCGCCCGGGACGTCACCTCGGGGCGCTCGCGCGCCCACCACACGAGCTTGGGGCCGATCGCGATGGTGGGGGAGCAGCCCGAGGATGCCAGCACCCGCGCCGCCAGGTCGCCGTCGATCGAGTCGAGCACGCCGCCGCAGCGGGAGTCCAGCCACGAGTCGTACGGGGCCACGGGCCGGTGGTCGCGGTCCACCAGGCCGACCCCCGCCATCTGGCCGTCCACCGCCAGCGCGAGCGCGTCTGCCGGGACCACCCCGGCGGCCGCCACGGCGTGCGCGGTCGCCGTCGCGGCGGCGGCGTAGATCGCGTCGAGATCCTGCGTGACGGCGCCGTCCGAGGCGCGGTCGAGCGCGACCGGGGCGGAGGCGATCGCCAGCGCCGCGCCATCCAGGCCGTAGACCCCGGCCTTGACCGCGCTGGTCCCCGCATCCACGCCGACCACGTAGCTCACGACGCCCCCAGGTGCCGGAGCAGGTTGGCGACGGCGACCTCGCCGACCCGCTGCGTGCTGGCCGACGTGTGGGCGCCCAGGTGCGGGGTGGCCAGCACGCGGGGGTGTCGCAACAGCGGTGTGACCTCGGGCGGTTCGCGGTCGAACGCATCCACGGCGTAGGCGGCCAGGCGCCCGGACTCCAGCGCAGCCAGCACCGCGTCGTCGTCGACCAGCGAGGAACGCGCCGTGTTCACCAGCACGGCGCCGGTCGGCAGCGCGGCGAGCTCCCCGGCGCCGAGCAGCGCACGGTCGCCCGGCGGGCAGTGCAGCGTCACCACGTCGCTGACCCCCAGCAGCGCCGGCAGCGGCAGCAGCGCGACCCCGGGCACGGCGTCGACGTACGGGTCGTGGCCCACCACGCGCGCGCCCAGGGCGGCCAGCAGGTGCGCGACGAGCCGCCCGACCGCGCCGAGCCCGACGACGCCGACGGTGCACTCGGCGAGCTCGCGGCCCTCGGGTCGCTCCCACCGTCCGGCGACCAGCGCCCGGGACGCGGGCGTGACGCCGCGCAGCCCCGCGAGCACGTGTGCCACGGTGAGCTCCGCGACGCCGCGTGCGTTCGCGCCCGCCGCCCGCTCGACGATGATGCCGTGGCGTTGCGCCGCCACGAGGTCGATGGCATCGGTGCCGGCACCCCAGCGCGAGATGACCCGCAGGTCCTTGGCGCCGGCCAGCACCTCGGAGTCCACGGGCTCCACCCCGGCGATCCAGCCGGTGCAGCCCGGCACCAGGCTGAGCAGCTCGTCATGCGTCGGCTGGCGCCCGGCCGGGCCGGCGACGAGCTCGATCCCCGCGGCGTGCAGGGGCGCGAGAGCGGGGACGTGGAGCAGTCCCGCGCGTGTCAGCGAACGGGGGGTCACCAGCACGCGGGTGGGCATCGCGGGGCCCGCTCAGGAGGCGGTCGGCGGGTAGCCGACGTGGTCGGGGTTGGGCACCGCGCGCCACCCGCCGCCGGGCGCGGTCACCACCAGCTGGGACATCCCCCCGGCGCGGGCGATGATCTCGTAGTCCTGGCCGGCGTCCGCGCCGTAGACGAACGTGGTCATCAACGGCTCGTCGCCCACGTTGACGCTGCGGTGGAGCCAGTGGCCGGGCACGTGGACCGCCACGCCGGGGGTCATCTCCAGGGCACGTGACTCGCCGCTGACGGTCTCGAGCAGCATCACGCCGTGACCCGCGTGGCAGTGGTACACCTCTGCGCGGTCCGCGAGCCGGTGCAGGTGCCCGCGCGTCATCGCGTACTCGTCGCCGACCCGGCCCGGCAGCACCGTCGACGTGCCGAGGATCAGCGCACCCGGGCCGGACCCCACCCGGTTCTCCTCGACGCGGTAGACCAGCGCGTCGCCGCCGCGCGCGTCGAGCTGGGCCCGGTACGCGGCGTCGTCGCGGTACACGCCGCCCATGTCGCGCAGGAGCTTGTCGTAGCTGCCGGAGCGCCCGTCCATCCGCCCGGACGGTTCGATGCGCACGGCGGTGGGCTCGGCAACGGTCATGTAGTCAACCTACCAACACCGACGTCTCCCATGGAAATCACCACAGGAAATCGCAGGTCATCCGGCTGGACAGGCGCGCCGTCGCCGACGAACCGGATCGTCGCCCGCTCGCCAGGTAGGAGAGTTACCAGCCCGGTATCCGTCCGGCGACCCAGCCTGTCCGCCTGCAGGAGCAGGTCACGCAGCACCGAGCCGGCCGTGACGGTCACCGCGCGACCGTCCGGCGCCAGCTCCGTCTCGAGCTCCGGCACCGGCCACTCGACCCAGCGGTCCGCCGCGAACGCCACGGCGTGCCGCGGTCCCGCACCGTCGACCACCAGCAGCTCCCGCGTCGGCTCGTCGGGCCGCGCCACCTCCGCCGGCAGCTCCAGGACGCGGGCCTCCCGGGGCCCCAACGACACGACGAGCGACCGTTCCGCCAGCACCGCGCCGTCGGCCAGGCGGACGCGCCGCACCCGGGGTCGCGCCTCCCAGGGGTCGCCGGACGTGCTGCTGACCTGCAGCACCGCCCCACCCTCCAGCAGCCGGAGCGACGCTCGGTGCACCGCGAACGCGTCGCGCACCGCGTACCACAGCGGCTTGCGGACCCCCGCCGAATCCACCGCCGACCACGAGATCACCGGCCAGCAGTCGTTGAGCTGCCAGACGACGGCGCCCGCCGTGCGCGGCCAGGAGGCGCGCCAGTGGTCGATGCCGTAGGCGACCGCACGCGCCTGGATGACCTGCGTCACGTAGTGCCAACGGTCGACGTCCTCCTGCGGCTCGACATGTCGACCGAGCGCCGTGGCCAGCTTGGCCGGGCCGTTCTCCGCCTTGAGATGGTGCAGCATCAGCGCGTCGTCGGGACCCGTGGGCGGCCGGCCGAGCGCGTCGGCCATCGTCGTGAAGGCCGGGGCCCCGATCCAGCCGAACTCCGCGACGAAGCGCGGACGGGAGTCGGCGTAGTGCACGTAGTCCTCGACGTTCCACACGTCCCACGAGTGGAAGCAGCCCCGGTCCACCGCGTTCGCCGGGTGCATCGCGTCCGAGTACGGGGACCCCGGCCAGTACGGCCGCGACGGGTCCACCTCGCCGACGACGCGGGGCAGCAGGTCCAGGTAGTAGCGGGCGCCCCAGGGCCGGTCACCGAGCACCTGTGGCCAGCCCCACTCCTCGAAGCCCCAGATGTTCTCGTTGTTGCCGTTCCACAGCACCAGCGAGGGGTGCGGCATCAGGCGCTCGACGTTGTCCCGCGCCTCCGCCTCCACCTGTTCGGCGTACTCGTCGGTCTCGGGGTACGCAGCGCAGGCGAACAGGAAGTCCTGCCACACCATCAGGCCCAGCTCGTCGCACGCGTCGTAGAAGGCGTCCTTCTCGTAGATGCCTCCGCCCCACACCCGCACGAGGTTCGCTCCCGCGTCGCGGGCGTCCACGAGCCGTGCACGGTAGTCCGACGGTTCCACCCGGGACACCAGGACGTCGGCCGGGATCCAGTTGAACCCCTGCGCGAAGACGGGCGTCCCGCCGACGCGCAGCGTGAACGCCCGGCCGTCCCCACCCTCGTCCTCCGAGGTGTCCAGGACCACGTGCCGGAAGCCGATGCGGTGCTCCCACCCGTCGAGCACCGCGCCGTCCGACGAGAGCTCCACGCGCAGCGGGTAGAGCCGCTGGGCGCCGAGGCCGTGAGGCCACCAGCGCTCGACGTCGGCGACCGGCACGACCAGCTCCACCGCATCCTGGCCAGGCAGCAGGCGTCCCACGCCGGACGACCCCGCGGCCGTGGCGGACACGTCCAGGGTGGCGCCACGGCCGGAGGCCGAGCGCTCGACCCGGACCACCACGCGCACGTGCCCGGTCGCCGCGTCGGGCGCGTCGAGCGACACGACCGGCCGCACCGATGCGAGCCGTGCGACGCTCCACGCCTCGAGCCGGACGTCCTTCCAGATGCCGGCCGTCACCACGGTGGGCCCCCAGTCCCACCCGAAGTTGCTGGCCATCTTCCGCAGGTAGGGATACGGCTCGTCGTACGGGCCGGGCATCGGCCCGACGAGCGCGGCGAGGCGCTCCGCCTCCTCGTACGGCGACGAGAACGTCACCGCGAGCTCGGCACCGGGGCGGAGGAGGTCCGTCACGTCCCACCGGTAGGTCCGGTGCATGTTGGCGGTGGTCCCCACCAGCGCGCCGCCGAGCTCCACTCGCGCCACCGTGTCGAGCCCCTCCGCCACGAGGTCGACGCGCTCCGCCGCAGGGAGAGGTGCGGGAACGGGCCGCGCGTAGCGCCATCCGCTGCGTCCGACCCACCCCAGCCGGGCCTCGTTGTCCGCCAGGTAGGGGTCGGGGATCGCGCCGTGCGCCAGGAGGTCGTCGTGGACGCATCCCGGGACCGTCGCACCCAGCGCGCCGCCTGCGAAGGCGGCCGCGACCTCGTCGGGCACCGGGGACCCCGGCGTGGGCCGGACCGTCCACGCCGCGCCACCCAGCGGCAGCCGCCGGAGCGGCGCCGTCACCGGGGCTCCGCGGCGACCAGCGTCAGGTCGTCCGGGTCGACCAGGACCTCGCGGCCGTCCGGCGCGGCGCCCACGGGTCGCACGCCCGCCGGCAGCGGGCCGGCCACCACGGCGGCCGCGAAGCCGGGGGCACCCACCTGGGCCGACCGGGGCCTCGTCGGGACGCCGAACGTGAACACCTCGACCACCACGCCGCCGTCGGCCAGGTACGCGATGTCGAAGCCGCGGGGCTCGTCGGGGAACCGCAGCGAACCGGAGTGGACGTGGCCGAGCGCCGTCCACCGCTCGCGCGTGGCGCGAAGATTGTCCACCGTCACCGCGACGTGATCCAGCCGCGGCCGGGCGGGGGTGGGCGAAGCGTGCTCGCGGGCGACCGCCGCGGCGTCGAGCACCGGGTCGTAGCGCAGGTGCCGTTCGACCACCTCGACCAGCGTGCCGTCGGGGTCGGGGAAGAACGCGATCCGCACGTCGCCCGTCGCCTCGAGGGGCTCGAGGTGGAACGGCACGCCGGCTGCGCGCACCCGGTCCGCCACCTCGTCGACGCTCGCCACCTTGAACCCGATGTGCCGGAAGCCGCGCTGCAGGTCGTCGGGCTCCCACGACGACGCGGGCGCGTCCTGGCCCACTGGGACGATCTCGACCGTCCCCGCCACGGCGTCGAGGACGGCATGGCTGTCGTCGGCCTCGCGGACCTCGAGGTCCAGCAGGCCACGGTAGAAGGCGACCGACCGCGCGACGTCGCGGCTGTTGACCACCACCCCGGTGACCGTCACGAGACGCCCCCCGTCAGGCCCACGGCTGCGCGCCGAGCCGCACCGGGCCACCGGCCTCGATCGACGCGTCCATCGCGAGTGCGAGGGCCCAGTCGTGCGACCCCTGGGCCAGGGGATACGGCGCCGGGCCCTCGTCGCGCACCCACGCGGCGACGCGGTCGAGCAGCTCGGTCACCGCGATCTCGTCGTCCGCGAGGCGCCCGGGCTTCCACCGGTTCTCGAAGACGACCTTCCCGGCGTGGCTGATGTGGTCGAGGTCGGCCCCCTCGAGGTTGAGCTCCTGGCCGGTCTGACGGCGCTCGAGGCGTGTGGTGACGACGGTGCGCGGCCCCAGCAGCGACGTCACGCGGTCGTCGACGATCTCGCCGAGCGAGCCGCGGACCGCCACCCGGTCGACGCGCAGCGGGTTCCACCACTGGTTGTCCGTGAAGTCGTAGGTCCCCACACGCCCGGAGTCGAACTCGACGAACGCGCGGACCGTCTTCCGCGGTTGGGGCGTCATGTCGTCGGTCCACCCGGGGACGCCGAGCGGGTCCGCCACCGGGTGCGTGCTGGCGATGGCCGTGACGCGCGCGTCTTCCAGGCCTACGCCCAGCAGGCGCCGCACGATGCCCATCGCGTGGTACATGTGCGTCGACGACACCTCGACCTCGTTGACCTCGCCGATCAGGCCGGAGTCGACCACCGCCCGGCGCGCCTGGTGGCTCGGGTAGAGCGGGTACTGCTCGGCCACCTGGACCAGGCCGGTCGCACCGACCTCGTCCCACAGGGCGTGCAGGGTGTCGAGGGTGGGCGCCGGTGGCGTCTCCGTGAGCACGGGCAGACCCAGGGCCACCGCACGGCCGGTGATCGCCGGAGCCGCCTCCCAGCCCACCGCGACGATGACGAAGTCGGGCCGGTCCGCCGCGACCGCCTCGTCGAGAGTTCGCCAAGTAGGTATGCCCCATCGCTGCTCGGCCTGCGCACCCTTGGCGGGGTCACGCACCACCGCACCGGTCAGTCGGAACCGCTCGGGGAACAGCTGCGGGGGACGCAGGAAGAACTGCGCGCGCCATCCGTAGCCGACGAGCAGGTAGCTGACCGGCCGCTGGTCCGTCATCTCAGAAGGCCTCTCTTCGCCATCGGGGGAGGAGTCCCCAGGGGCCCACGCCGAAGCCACGGTGGCCCCGCACAACGATCCGGTAACAAAACTACTGGACCGTCGACCCTGGATGGTAATCGTGTACTTTCGAGCCCAGCGACGCAACGAGGGGTCGCTGGGAGCGCTGCCACGCGCCGACGAAGGGCCGGTGTGCCGGTCCGGGGAGGCGCTTACACGACGAGGTGGAAGGAACGCACCATGAGGGAGCTCCGGTCGAAGCACGTCGCCTGTCTCGCCATCGCCGCGGTGGCGGTGATGGGGCTCGCAGCGTGCAGCAAGGGCGGATCGAACGGGGGCGAGGTCGCGGCCTCGGACTCGGGCGAGATCACCTGGTGGGGCTGGACGCCCGACACCCCGGTGGCCGAGAAGTACATCGCGGCGTTCAACAAGGACTACCCGGGCATCAAGGTCACCTACAAGAACTTCGAGAACGTCGACTTCCGGAACGCCCTCGGCCCCGCGCTGGACTCCGGCAAGGGCCCCGACGTGTTCGACCTGTCGGCGGCCGGCGGTTCGCCGGACACGTGGGGTCCCTACGCGCTCGACCTCGCGCCGTTCGCCACCGAGGTGCTCGGCGACGGCTACGAGAGCAAGTTCGGCGGGACCTGGGCCGACCAGCTGAAGGACTCGGACGGCCACCAGGTGTCGCTGCCGCTCGGTGGCATGTCGGCCGGCATGGTATGGGTCAACCAGGACATCTTCGACGAGGCCGGCGCACAGGTGCCGACGGACCTCGACTCCTGGAAGGCCGCCTGCGAGAAGATCGCCGCGATCGGCAAGCAGTGCTTCACCATGGGCGCCGGTGGCGAGGACACCTTCCCGACGGAGATGTTCCACTCCGTGGCGAACTCGGTGGACCCGGACTTCTTCCTCAACGCCGCGCTCGGCAAGGCCAAGTGGGACGACCCGCAGGGCATCGAGACCATCCAGATCTTCAAGGACCTCAAGGACGCCGGCATCATCTCGGACAACGTGCTCGATGCCGGGCAGTACCCCCTCGCGAACGAGCAGTTCATGAAGGGCGAGGCCGCCATGGTCCAGATGGGCTTCTGGTACACCCAGTACTCGGGCGCCGAGTCCAGCCTGACCGCCATGGAGGGCGCCGGCGTGTCGAACCCGACGTCCTTCACGCAACTGCCGGTCGCCTTCCCCGACGTCGCCGGCAAGGGCAACGGTTCGGCGTACTTCGGCGAGGTGGACTACGGCCTGGCGATCAACGCCGACTCCCCGAACATCGGCCCGGCGAAGACGTTCATCCAGTGGATGACGATGTCGCAGACCGGCCAGCAGCTCGTCGCCAACGCGCTCGACCTGCTCCCCGCTCTCCAGGGCGTTGCTCCCAAGTGGGACGACATCACGCTGGTCAACCAGGAGGTCCAGCAGCCGGCGATCGAGAAGCTGATCAACGAGAGCCTCGGCACGAGCCAGACCAGGCAGTGGCAGACGTCCGAGGAGACGCTCGACGCCATCGTCATCGCCATCCAGCAGGTTCTCGACCCCACCATCAACACCTCGGTGGAGGACATCGCGCACCAGCTCCAGGAGTCGTCGGTCGCGAGCACCGTGGGCCTGGACCAGTAGCGCACCGGGTACGGGAGCTCCCAACGTGACGGCCACCGTCGACACGTCGGCCGGACCGCTGCGCTCCACCCGGGGAACGAGGCGAGGTGGGCGGTCACCGCAAGGTGCCGCCCACCTCCTCCCCGGTGGACTGCGGTGGATCGTGCCCGGCCTCGCCCTGTCCGTGGGGTTGATCTACTACAGCCTCATCTACTCGGGCTACCTCTCGTTCTTCGACTGGCCGGGCGGCCGGCAGAAGATGCGTTGGGTCGGCTTCGACAACTTCGCCGAAGCCCTCGGGGACCCCGTGGTGTGGATCTCGATCCGGAACACCCTCGTCTACTTCTTCGTCATCTACGGGGTCCAGGTGGTCGGGGGGGTCGCGTTCGCTGCGGCGCTGCACTCGAAGGTGTACTTCAAGACGATCTACAAGATCATCGTCATCGTCCCGGTGCTCGTGGCTCCTGCGACGATGGCGCCCGCGCACATCCAGGTCTGGCAGACCAACGGCACGTTCAACACGATCCTGCGGGCCATCGGCCTCGGCTCGTGGACCCAGGGGTGGATCGGCCAGTCGACCACCGCGCTGCTGGTGATCATCCTCGCCGGGTGCTGGGGAGCGGTCGGCTTCGGGTTCATCCTCTACTTCGCCGCGATGGGTCAGATCGACCCCGAGGTGATCGAGGCGGCCCGGATCGACGGCGCGGGCAACGTCCGCATGCTCACGGACATCGTGCTGCCCGGGGTGCGGCCGGTGACCGTCTCGCTCGGCATCCTCAACTTCATCACGGCGCTCAAGCTGTTCGACGGTCCCTGGCTGCTGACACAGGGCGGCCCGAACCACGCCTCGGAGTTCCTCGGGACCATGATCTACGCCGAGACGGCCGGGTCCTCGCGGAACCTGGGATACGCGGCTGCTCTGTCGGTCATCCTTCTCGTCGTCGCCGTGGTGACCTCCGTGACGATCCAGTTGAAGTCGGGCGAGAGGGACCCGACCGGCACGAAGAAGGCGGCGAGACGCGCCGCGAGGGTACGCGCCGCGCAACGGAAGGCAGTGGCCGATGTTTGAGACCCGCACGCGCTGGCAGCAGCTGGGGCTGCAGCTGGTGGTCACCGCCGCGGTGATCCCGTTCCTCATCCCGCTGGTCACGATGGTGCTGCGGTCGCTGCAGGGCCGCGGGTGGGGGAACTACCTCGCGGTGCTCCAGGTGCCGGGCTTCCTGACGTTCTTCCGCAACTCCGCGATCGTCTCCGGCGGGGCCATCGTCATCATCTACCTGGCCACCATGGCCGCGGCCTTCGGCTTCTCCAAGCTGCGGATCCGCCACAAGGAGGTCTTCTTCTGGCTGATGATGGCGGCCCTGACGCTGCCCGAGGTGGTGCTGATCGCGCCGCTGTACGCGACGGCGGTGAAGCTCGGGATGATGGGCACGTTCTGGTCGGTGATCCTGCCCATCGCCGCGCTGCAGATCCCGTTCACCGTCCTCATCACCCGCGGGTACATGGACGGGATCCCGGACTCCCTGTTCGAGGCCGCCCGGTTGGACGGCGCCAACACCTGGCGGTTCTTCTGGTCGATCCTCGTCCCGCTGGCCCGGCCCATGGCGGTCGCCCTCGTGATCCTCGTGCTCATCAACGCCTGGAACTCCTACCTGCTGCCCAAGGTGTTCCTGGTCAACGAGGACATGGGCGTCGTCACCCTGCTTCCCGAGTTCTTCCGCCGCCAGTACAACGACGACACGCCCAAGATCCTCGCGGCGTCGGTCATCGCCTCGCTGCCCACCGTGGTCGCCTACATCGCCCTGCAGCGGCAGTTCGAGCGCGGCATGGCCGCCGGCGCCCTCAAGTAGGCCGACCCTGGCCGCCCCGCGAGAAGGGGACCAAGGGGCCTTCCGTCAACCGCGGTACGTGCCGCTAGCGTGCCGACCACGGCGTACGAACGCGGCACGCAGCGCCAGGGAGGTCGCATGTCGGTGCTCCAGCCGCCGCTCACGCGTGCCTTCGCGGCGCGCGCGACGCGGCACGCCTCCCTGCAGTCGTACCTGACCATCCGCTTGCTGGCCGATCGCCGGTACCGCGACGACGCGTTCGCGCTCTACGCCTACTTCCGCTGGCTGGACGACGAGGTGGACGAGCGGCTCCGGGGACCGGCTGAGCGTCTGGCGCTCGTCGCGCGCGAGCGCCGGATCCTCGCCGGCCGGGCGGCGGACGACGACCCGCTCGGGCCCGCCGAGCGGTTGCTCGCGGACCTGCTGCGCACTCCGGCGGGGACGCCGCGCCCCGACGCCGGCGGGTCGCGGCGCTCGGTCGCAGCGATGCTCGACGTGATGGAGTTCGACGCCGGACGTCGCGGCCGGCCGCTGACGTGTGGCGAGCTCGAGGGCTACACGCGGGACCTCGCCGTCGCCGTCACCGAGGCGCTCCACCACTGCATCGGGCACGACCAGTGGTCGCCTCGTGACGAGACCCGGTACGTCGCCGTCGCCGGTGCGCACGTCGTGCACATGCTGCGCGACCTGACCGAGGACCGGGACGCCGGCTACCTCAACCTGCCGGCGGACGCCGGGCCGTCCGGGGACCCGGGCGCGTTCGACCCCGACGACCCGGCGGTGCGCGCCTGGGTGCGCGAACGGGTCCGGCTCGCACGGGCCTGCTTCGCGGTGGGGCGCGGCTACCTCGCCCGGGTGGAGTGCGCGCGCTGCCGCCTCGCCGGCCACGCGTACATCGCCCGGTTCGAATGGGTGCTCGACGCGGTGGAGCGCGACGGCTACCGCCTGCGCGACGCGTACCCCGAGCGCGCGACGTGGCGCGGGGGACTGGCGGTGGCGGCCGCCGCCATCCGCTCGGCGCACGCCGCCCGCCGCGGCGGCCCCGACCGGGCGGAGCCTGCCGGCCGGGCGCGGAGCAGCCGATGACCGGGCCACGCGCGGTCGTCGTCGGCGCCGGGGTCGGCGGCCTGGTCGCCGCGACGCACCTGGCCCGGCGCGGGCTGGCGGTCACCGTCGTCGAACGCCACGGCTCGCCCGGCGGGCGGCTGGGCCGGTTCGAGCGGAACGGCCACGTCTTCGCGACCGGCCCGACCCTGCTGGTGATGCCCGGGCTGTACCGCAGCGAGCTGGCCGCGCTCGGCGCCGACTTCGACGCCGCGCTGGAGCCGCAGCGGGTGGACCCGACCTACAACCTGGTGTTCGACGACGGTGCACGCCTCGAGCTGACGTCGGACCTCACGGCGCTGGCCGGCCAGCTGGAGGCGATGGAGCCCGGCGCGGTCGGCGGCCTGCTGCGTTACCTGGACGAGGGCCGCCGCCACTACGAGCTGGCGATGCCCCGGCTGGTGGAGCGCGACTTCCGCCGCGCCCGCGACTTCGTCCGCCCGTCGATGCTCCCGCTCGCCGCCCGGCTGCACGTGCTGCGGCGGCACTACGGGCACATGAGCGCGTTCTTCGCGGACCCGCGGCTGCGCGCGGCGTTCTCGTTCCAGGACGTCTACATGGGCCTGAGCCCGTTCCGCGCCCCGGCCACCTTCTCCCTGACGCCGTACAGCGAGCTGGCCCACGGCGTGTGGTACCCGCGTGGCGGCATGTACCGCGTGGTGGAAGCTCTCGTCGGCCTGGCGGAGGAAGCGGGCGTCCGGTTCGCGTACGACGAACCCGTGGCGCGGATCACCGTCGCGGGCACCCGCGCCACCGGCGTCGAGCTGGCCAGTGGTGGCGCGCTGCCCGCCGACGTCGTCGTCGCCAACGCGGACCTGCCGTACGTCTACCGCCACCTGCTGCCGGACGCGGGGGCAGCGCGACGGCTGGCCCGCCGGACGTTCTCGGGCTCGGCGATCAGCTTCTACTGGGGCACGGACCGGGCGTACCCGCAGCTGGCGCCCCACACGCTGTTCCTCACCGACCGCTACCGGGACAACTTCGAGCGCATCGAGCGCAACGAGCCGCTGCCCGACGAGCCGAGCGTCTACGTCCACGCACCCGCGCGGCTCGACCCGCATGCCGCCCCGCCGGGGCGGGACACGATCGTCGCCGTGGTGCCGACGGGACACCTCACGGGCGGCGACGAGGCGTCGGAGCGCGACACGTGGGCCGCCGAGGTGGCCCGCGCCCGCGCGGCCGTGCTGGCGCGGCTGGCGTCGCAGGGGCTGACGGACGTCGCCCGCCACTTGACCTACGAGGCCGTCGCCACGCCGCTGCAGTGGCGAGACCGGTACAACCTCGTCCATGGCGCCACCCACGGCCTGGCGCACACGCTGACCCAGCTCGCCTACCTGCGCCCGCACAACCGGCATGCGACGTACCGCAACCTCTACTTCGCCGGCGCCTCCACCCACCCGGGGACCGGCGTGCCCACCGCAATGGTGTCGGGACGGCTGGCCGCCGAGCGCGTTGCCGACGACCTGGGGCTCACGGGGGCCTGATCCCGGCATCCGGCGGCGCCGGCTCCTTGTCGTGCCCCGGTCGTGTGCCTCGGCCGACGATCGCGGCCTCCGCGGGGCGCTGTCAGACGACCGTCAGCTCGGCGTACATCCCGGCTGCATAGTGGCCCGGCAGGTTGCAGACCAACTCGTACCGTCCGGCCGGAAGGTCGAGCGTGGTCCAGCCCGCGGCCTGGGGCTCGATGCCGTCACCCGTCCCGGCACCGCCGGTGCGGGACGCCTCGCCCAGGCTGCCCGACTCGTCGACCGTGCCGTCGGCGCCCACGGTGCGGGTGCCCACCGGCTGCCCGTCGGCCAGCGGAAGCACCACCAGCTCGTGGGTGCGCCACCCGGCATTCGCCAGCACCAGCGAGACCGTGCCCGCCGGCGCGGAGCTCCGGTCGGCGATCAGGCCCATCGGGCCTTGGCCGCCCATCATCGCGCCCATGTCCACGGCCGTCACGCGCACCGTGGTGCCCTCGAGCTGCGGGACCGCGGTGTCGACGCGACCGCGCATCATGCCGCCCGGCCCATAACCCGGTCCTGGACCCGGCCCGGCGAAGCTCCAGCCGCGGTTCGCCGTCGGGCCGATGCCGGCTGGGCCGGCCCAGGCGGCGGTCGCCGCGACGGACGCCACAAGCAGGACGACTGCGGTCACCAGGCCGGCGACCAGCCACATCCGTCGCGGGCGGCCCGGCTCGCGCCTCGGGGTGCTCATCGGTTGCCGGACTCGAGCAGTGCGGCGCGTACCTGCTGATACGTGCCCAGGTCGATCTCGCCTGCGGCCAGGCGTCGGTCAAGCACCTCGAGCGGTGACGGGGTCGCCACGGGCCCGAACCCGGTCGCCGGCGTCTGGTACGGCGTGCCCTGGTTCGGCCGGTGCCCCGTTCGAGCCAGCTCAACCACCAGCCAGACGATCGCGCCGATGAGCGCGATCCAGAACAGCCCCATGAACACCCACCCGACGCCCATTCCGGCGCCGTACCAACCCATCATGACGATCTCCCACCAACAGCTCGGCCGGCATGCTCCACCAGCCTGATGTGCACCAGCCTTCCGCAGCGATGCGAAGCCCCGAACACCGGGATGATGGAGATTCGATGAAGGCAGGCTGCCACCGCATCCCGGTCACCTACCGGGAGCCCCCCTCGTCGCGTGCTGCGGGGAGGGGGGAACGCCCGACGGGTGCCGCTCAGCGTCGCTCACCCTGTCGACGGTCGGCTCGCGGACGGGGGAGCGCGGCCAGGATCCGGGTCATCAAGACGAGCGCGATCAGGACGACGAAGGCGCTGGCCGCGAACCTCAGTCCCGTGATCGGGCCGGGTCGGGCGGTGAGGGCCCCGCTGAGGGACCCTGTGGCGATCACGGCTGTCGCAGTCAGCACCCAGAAGGTCCGACGAGCGCGTCTCAGGGGGTCGTGGGGACGGTCCGCATGCTCCTCCATGTCACATCCCCAGGTGCTGCCTGGCCGGTGTGGCGGCCATCAGGGCGGTCAGCACCGCCACGACCAGCAGGACGATCGACGCCGCCACCATCGCGACGGGCCGCCGGCGCCACGCCCGTCGAGGGTTGCGGTCGACGAAGGGCAGCGCGACGAGAAGGGCGAAGAACGCCAGCTCACCCCCCAGGATTCCCGGCAGGCCGACCCAGTTCTCCAGCGTGAAGACCCACCAGAACATCCACGGCGGCCGTGTGATCTCCAGCCCCTCGACCGGCGGGGCACCGACGGTCGGGGGCCAGAGGACGGCGAGCATGCCGAGGATCCCGAACAGCACCATGCCGAACACGGCGATCCGCTTCAGGTGCGCCGTGAACGGTGCGGTCGGTTCGTCGGGCGGAGCCTGGGTGCCGGACGAATCGCTCGGCAGGGCGGGATGAGGCGAGATCTTGTGCTTCTTGACGAGCAGCCCGTGGAGTACCGCGAGCGCCAGGATCAGCCCCGGAACGATGACGACGTGCGCGCCGTACAGCCGCACGAGGATGGGCACCTGGTCGGCGAACGTCGGGGAGAACCAGAGCCCGGCACCTCCGAGCAACCGTCCGATCTCGATGTTGTGCTCGAGGGCTTCGAATCCCTCCTGGTCCCACTTGAGCACAGTGCCGGTGAAGATCGCCAGCGTCACCAGCCCGAACATCGCCACACCGATCAGGTAGTTGCCCTCTCGGGGGCGCTTGTACGAGCCGGTGAGGAAGACACGGATCAGGTGCAGCAGCGCTGTGACGTACATCGCCTGGGCGGCCCAGAAGTGGACGGCGCGGATGAACCGGCCGCCGCTGACCCCCGTGACGATGTGGCGCACTGAGGCGTTCGCCGACTCGGGGACGGGGCTGTAGAACTGCACCAGCAGCACGCCCGTGACAACGAGGAGGCCGAGCGAGGCGGCGGTGATGCCACCGAGGGTCCACGACAGCCTGTTCGCATGCTCGGGGACCGGGTACTCCAGGGCCGAGATCCCCAGGCGTTCGTCGACGACGTCCAGGACGGCACGCATGCGGCTGTGGCGTGCCGCCGGCGGGCGGTCGGCCGGCACGTCCTCAGGCGGGACCGCGGGAGCCTTGATCGTCATCGCAACCCCATCTCGTGTGCCTGGTCGGCCGGCCGGACTGCGTTCCCGAGGCGGGTCTGCAGCGTTCGCAAGGTGTCCGGAGGTCGCAGCCGGACGGCGAGGCCGGCACCTACGGCGGCGATCAGCGCGGAGATTGCGAGCAGACTCCAGTCGAGACCCGTGAGCGGTCCGCGTCCCGGTAGTTCCGAAGGGATGGTGGACGTCCCCGTCTGCTCACCCACGGCGGGCTCCAGCGAGCCGACGGCAACAGCGATCGACCTCTGGAGCAGATCCTGCGCCGTGCTGACATCGCCCGCCTTCAGGGCATCCTCCGCCCGTCGGACCAGAGCGACGTCGACCCCTTCCTGGTCCGTCGTCGCCAACGCGTCGTCGATCTTCTCCATCGCGGCGTCGGACGCCAGCGCGCCGTCATGGGCCAGGTGTCCGAGCGCCTGCTGCACGAGGACGTAGCCCTCCTCCGTCTCCCCCTCGCCACCGTGCGCCCACGCGCCCGGTGCGAAGGTCAACGTCCCGGCAACCGCCAGGCCGGACGAGATCAGCGCCCTGAGCAACGATCTGCGAGTGGTTCTCGGCCTCGAGCCGACCATCGTGCGGTCCTTCCGTCGTGACGTCGTCGTCGGCACCTGCACGGTCCACACTCGACGTGGCACGACGCACGTGCCAGGGCCCTCGCCCCCGAACTGGTGGCGGCAGCCACGCAGGCCTCGTGAGTAGTTCTGCGCATCGGCCGCCGCGGTCCGATGACGTAGCCTTCGGAAGGTGACCCGGGCGATTCGGGTGCTCGTCGTCGACGACCACGCGCTCCACCGCGACGGTGCGCGCCAGATCCTCGCCCAGGACCCGGAGATCGAGGTCGTCGCAGAGGCGGGCACGGGCGAGATCGCCGTCACGCTCGCAGCGCACCTCCAGCCGGACGTGGTGCTCATGGACATCCGCCTGCCGGGGATCAGCGGTGTGGAGGCCACCCGGCGGATCCGTGAAGCCAATCCGGCGATCCGCGTCCTGATGGTCAGCGCCTACGACGACGACGAGTACGTGCGTGCAGCGTTGCAGGCCGGTGCGTCCGGCCATCTCAGCAAGGCGGCGTCAGGGGGCGAGCTGCTGGAAGCGATCCGCCTGGTCGTCGAGGGTCGAAGCGTCGTGCGCCAGGAGGTGCTCGCCCGCCTGATCGCCACGCACGCGCAGGAGGGCGGCACCCCTTCCGAGCTGAGCCGGCGGGAGCAGGCGGTGCTCGAGCTGCTCTCACGCGGCATGCCGAACCGAGCCATCGCCTCCGAGCTGCACATCAGCTCACGCACCGTCGAACGTCATTGCGAGAACGTGTACGCGAAGCTCGCCGTCCACACCAGGACGGAGGCCGTCGTCAGGGCGCTGTCCAGCGGGTTGGTGCAGAGGCCCGATGTCTTCGAGTGAACGGCCAGGGCCGAACGGTGGACCGCTCGACGCGGCGCCCGCCGGCTGGCGCCAGCTCGTACTCCCCGTGCGGTCCCTCCGCTTCTGGGTGATCCAGGGTGCGATCCTCCTGGTGATCGCTGTGCACTCCGTCGTTCTCGAATCCTTCGACGGGCGCGACATCGATGGGATACCCGCCCCGTTGACCTCGAGCCTCATGCTGATCCCGGTGCTCTACGCGGCGCTGAGCTACGGCGCGATCGGTGCGTTCGCGACGGCGAGCTGGTCGATTGCGCTCTTCGCCGTCCACTGGCTGGTGATCCATCGCCATCCCCTCACGAGCGAGCACCTCTGGATCGAGCTGGTGGGCCTGCTCGTCCTCGGCGCGAGCGGTGTGGTCGTGGGTCGGCGGGTGGACATCGCCCGCGAGGCGCGCCGACGCGCCGAGCAGGCCCTTGAACAGGCGGCCGTGGCCCAGGAGCGGTTTCGGGACCTCTTCGAGCACCAACCGTCGCCCGTCGTGATCACCGACCGCGACGACGTGGTCGTGGAGATGAACGAGGCCGCGGAGAAGCTGCTCGGCAGGTCCGCCCACGGGCTGCCCCTGGCCGCGGTCACGGGGCTGGGCAGCCACGAGCTCGTGGCGCAGGAGTCCCCGGTGGCGATGTCCGGACCGGACGGGCAGGTGCACCACTACGTCGCGTCGACCCATTCCTTCGGCGACGGACCTCGGGTGGTCACCCAGATCGTCCTCGCCGACGTGTCCCGGGAGCATCGCAGGCGGGAGGTCCAGCGCGCGCTCACCGGCCGCGTCCTGCAGATCCAGGAACAGGAACGGCTCCACCTCTCGCGCGAGCTGCACGACGACGCCCTCCAGCAGCTGACCCACCTCGCGAGGACGCTCGACGAGCTCTCTCGCGACCCGGACCTTCCCGCGGAGCTGGCGCGCACCGCCGGCCAGAGCGTCGACATCGCCAAGACGACCGCCACGGCCCTGCGTCTCCTGATCCGGGGCCTGCGCCCGCCCGTCCTCGACGACCTCGGACTCGTCCCGGCACTGCGCCAGCTGACCGAGGAGACGGGCCGGCGCACCGATCTGCGGGTTCAGTTCCGGGTCGTCGGTCGGATCGCGCGAGCGCCCGTCGACGTCGAGCTCGCGGCCTACCGCATCGCCCAGGAGGCGCTCACGAATGTGCTCAAGCATGCCGAGGCGCGCCAGGTCATCGTCGAGGTGACCTTCGGCCGACAGATCACGCTGGAGATCCACGACGACGGTCGCGGGTTCGCGGCATCGGCTCGTTCCGGCCAGGGGCTCGGGCTCGTCGGTGCGCGGGAGCGGGCCGGGAGCGTGGGCGCGACCCTCAGCGTGAGCTCGCGGGAGGGCGTCGGGACCAGCGTTCGGGTGGTGCTACCCCTACCCCGACTGGCGCCGCCCGATCGGCAGTGACAGGTCCTCCGAGCGGGGTGGAGCACGACCCGAGGTGGACACGTGCGCCATGGCATCCCATGAGTGCCGAAAGGCCGCCCCGGATCGTCCGGAACGGCCTTTGACCTGCGGCAATGCTGGTGGGCGATACTGGGATCGAACCAGTGACCTCTTCCGTGTCAGGGAAGCGCGCTCCCGCTGCGCCAATCGCCCAAAGTTGCGAGCTGCGAGGTGGAGACGGGATTCGAACCCGTGTATACGGCTTTGCAGGCCGCTGCCTCGCCTCTCGGCCACTCCACCCTGAGGCGGCGTTCCTCAACGGCCTCGAGACCGGCGTGGACAGCCTCCGAGCGGACGACGGGATTCGAACCCGCGACCCTCACCTTGGCAAGGTGATGCTCTACCCCTGAGCCACGTCCGCGCGACAGTTCCGCCCTCGCGGGCGTCCCTGGTGCGTCGACGACTTTAGCCGAGACGTCGGCCGGGAGTCCAACCGGGCGGCCGCCCCTCGGTACCGTGTCACGGTGCCGCCCCTCCCCAGCCCGCGCCCCGGGCGCGCCCGCTTCGGTGGCGTGCAGGCGCGCGGCGTCCTCGAGGTGGTGGACGTGCGCGCCGAGCCCGAGGCGCTGCGCCGGCCGGGCTGGTGGGCGCTCGTCGGCGACTTCGAGGGGCCCGTGCGGGCCTGGCGGTTCGCGCAGGTGGCGGCCGTGGGGCATGCCGGAGCCCCGGGGTCCGACGAGCCGCCGCCCGACGAGGCCCCGTGGCACGGGCCGGCGGCCGCCGACTGGACCACCTCGCTCGACGAGCAGGCGTACGTCGCGGGCGTGACCACGGTGCGCGAGCGCATCCGCGCTGGTGACGTCTACCAGGCGAACCTCTGCCGCGTCCTGTCGGCGCCGGCCCTCCGCGGCGACGCCGCGGGTCTCGCTCGCGTGCTCGCCGCCGGCAACCCGGCGCCGTACGCGGGCTACATCGACGTGCCGCCGGGGCCCGACGACGACGGCACGTGGCTGGTCACCGCGTCCCCGGAACTGTTCCTGGCGGTGAGCCGCCGGCGGGTCTCGTCGGGCCCCATCAAGGGCACCGCGCTGGAACCCGCAGGACTGACGGACAAGGACCGCGCCGAGAACGTCATGATCACCGACCTGGTGCGCAACGACCTGGCGCAGGTGTGCGAGCCGGGGACCGTTCGCGTGGACCACCTGCTGGCTGTGGAGCGCCATCCGGGCCTGACCCATCTGGTGTCCACGGTGTCCGGGCGCCTGGCGGCCGCCGTGATCGGAGCGCCGGACCTCTGGCGGCGCCTGCTCGATGCCACCTACCCGCCGGGCTCCGTCTCGGGCGCGCCCAAGAGCACGGCGCTGCGGGTGATCCGCGAGCTGGAGCCCGTGCCGCGCGGTCCGTACTGCGGCCTGGTCGGCTGGGTCCGCGTCAGCCCGGGCGGCGCGGTCCGGGCGCGCCTGGCGGTGGGGATCCGCACGTTCTGGTGGTCGGACGGCGCGCTGCGGTTCGGCACGGGCGCCGGGATCACATGGGGGAGCGACCCGCGGGCCGAATGGGCCGAGACGGAACTGAAGGCCAGCCGCCTGGTGGCGCTGGCCTCCGGTGAGGGGGGAGTCAGGCGGTCAGGAGCGTGGCGATCAG